>Ga0123355_10003227_pt1 | contig 23295 bp, 15 predicted proteins | sample TergutEmb28metaG_3_FD_89872 | JGI IMG/M metagenome (GOLD analysis project Ga0123355, IMG submission 89872) | Embiratermes neotenicus P1 segment gut microbial communities from Petit-Saut dam, French Guiana - Emb289 P1 | ecosystem: Host-associated > Arthropoda: Insects > Digestive system > Gut ... | reverse complement strand
AGGCGCACTAGGCAAGAAGTCCCCCTGCCAGATCGCAGGATCAACCGACAACCAGCGTGAAGTGCGTGGATCAAGATACCTAGCGCCGAAATAATAGAGACCAGTCTCCCTGTCGAGTTCTTTCCATGCGAACTGTTTTGGGCAAAAATTTTCCCCGTGGATCGTTACTGCGGGTGGAATTTTTGCTGTATTTTTAGTTCTTAACCGCAAATAACGATCCATTTTCCTGCTAAACAGCGGGTAAAGGGATGTTTTTAATGCCGTTTTTGTTGCTGTCTGTGTCATCTTATACCTTTTATCCCCAATACTGATTCAAGCCTTCTTTTGTAATCATCATCAACCGCATCAAACAAATCGTGTTCCTGTGGGTGATATTTGCGAAATATTTTGGCAAGCTTTTCTCCTTGCGTATGCGTATATCTAGCCGTCGTTTCCGGGTTTCTGTGACCGAGCAATTCTTGAACATGACGGATACTGGCTCCATTATTAAGCAATTGGCTTGCGCTTGAATGACGAATGGAATGTGTTGATAGCTCTCTCTTTTTCATATTGTGTTTTTTAAGTAAATCAGAAAACATTCTGCTTATACTCCCGGATTTTAATGCTTGTTTGCCGTTTTTATTGCGTTTACTATAAAATACAGGTTCGTCTTTGTTGTTGATTCTGCCTTTCAAATAAAGAGAAAGATAAGAATGAGCCATTTTTGAAAAAGGTACGATTCTGTCACGGGCGAATTTTCCTCTGATTAACATTTCCCGCCGTGTTAAACAAAGGTCTCTAATCGTCAATTTTGAAACTTCTGATACACGTAAGCCGGAAGAATAAATTAATTCAAATATAGTGCGGTCACGCAAACCTGTGACAGTATTAATGTTTATTTTCTCAAGTATTTCCGACATTTCTTCTTCACTGAAAGCTTGCCGTTTCAGGCTTTCTCTTTTTGGAAGATCAAACTTTATACCGCTTGTTATATTTTCATTTAATATTCCTGTGCGATATAAAACGGAAAAGAGCATTTTAATTGCATTGTACTTTTCGGAAAGCGTGGCACGTGCAAGAGGTTTTCCAGTTTGCTTCGATACAAGAGCAAGTAAGTCATTTTGATAATGATAGATGTCCTTTTTTGTAATAATGCGTAAATCTGTTATCCCTCGTTCTTCTGCCCAATTAAAGAAATGTTTTTGCGTTTTTAAAATTGTTTTTTTGTATTTTTCGCCGTAACCGTTACCATGAAGCTCTATTTGCATTATATCGACAGCTTTTTTATTTGTAGAAATTGTTGTACTCATATTCATGCAGGTCGGCTCCTTTTTAAAGACTGACGTGGATGGTATTGGTCAATAATATTTTTTAGATCATCACGATCTACTCTTGTGTATAATTGGGTAGAATTCAGCTTTTCATGCCCCAAGATCATCTGAATATGCCTGATGTCGCAGCCCGCCCTTAAAAGATGAGTTCCTAAGCTGTGCCTGAATCCATGACAAGTAATAACAGGGATTTTAACTTTTTTGCAGATTTCTTTCAATCCGCCATTAACCGCTTTTGCCAGTGTTGCAACATCGTTGCCCAAAAGTCGAGAGCCATGCTTTCGCCATCCTCGAGCAAGCATTACTTCTCTTCCGTATTGTATGTAATAGTCCAGTACATCCGCCGCGTACCCTGTCAAAAAAGCAATTCTGTCTTTTCCTCCTTTCCCGTTGCGAATAACAACTTCTCGTCTTTTTACATCAATATCTTGCGGAAGCAATGCGGCAGCTTCCGCAGCACGTATTCCTGTCGAATACAAAAGAACAGAAACGACATGCTGTCTGTATTTTTCAAGTTTTTCACTTTCTGATTGTGCGTTATCAAATTCCGTAAGAATTTCCAACAAGCGGTTCATTTGCGGCTCTTTCAAAATGTTTCTGCTGATTACATCAGGCATTTTTGGATATTTTACATCCAAAAACGGATTAGTCTCCACTTTTTCAAATTTAACTAAAAATTTAAAAAGCTTACGCCCCATCTTTAAATAATTGCAAATGCTTCCCGTGCTTAGCCGCTTTCCTTCTTTAGGTTCGTTAAGGCTATTTCTGTAATTCATTACATCTTGAATTGATACGGCAGTTAATGGAATTTCATTTTCTTCAAACCATGATATAAGCGGATAACTTAAATATTTTATTGTTTGATAAGCGCTTACACTTGTTCTTGGTTTGTAATAAGCCAAAAATTCATTGTATATTGCCGTAGTTTCGGAACAAAATTCAGTTTTCATATTTTTATTCCTCCGGCTCATTTTCTTGTATTTCGGTTACTTGCTGATCGAGCGTAGGCATAATAATTTCCAGCATTTGAAAAACAGCACGTTCGGTATTACCGGCTCTTATTAAATTTTCCAAAATTACAGCCGCTTCTTCGTTTCTGTTTTGCAGATGAAAAGCAATGCTTCTAAGGAATAATATGTCAGGGCGGTTTGGCTCAATAACTAAAGCTCTATTAATAAAATTTTCTGCAGTACCAAATTCTCTGTTGTCTAATGCTGTTTCTGCAAAAGTTATTAATTGTGAAGTGTTTATCATTCTAAAATAAAAAACGTGCAGCGGATCAAAATAAAACGTATCTTCGAAAGTTTCATAACCTCTTTTTGTTAATCTGATGTTATATTCACCTCTTCTCATGTTTTCCAAAATAAAACGGCCTTGAATATCAGATTCCACAACTCTTCTGTTGTTCAAATAAACCGTTACAGCGTTTACGGGGGTATTTGCAAAATCATAGATCATTGCGAACATCAAACCTTCATCAGTTATGCGCCTAACAGCCCTTCCGCTCTGGCAGGAAAAAAACAGCGTCATCCCTAATAAAACAATTATCACCTTTTTAAACATACGTATTATCTCCTGTTTATTTCGAATATATTATCGTCAATATATGCAATTATATTGCCCGCCTGGTTAAAAGCAAAACGCATATTACCTTCATTATTATCTCTTAATGTTATAAGTGAACCTGTTCTTGTATTTCTAAGATATATATACCTGACATAATCATCTTCTCTTATGCTGCCTATATATACAAGCCAGTTAACCCTCTCTACTCTTACAGGTGTTGCAATAGGCGGAGGGGCGACGATCACAGGCTGTTCTACAGGGCGGAATATCGGTGCTGCCGGTATAAAATAATTTCTGCTTATGCTTGCAATTGGAAATGGGTTGGGGGTTGTACTTGGAGTATCATTTGTGTTATTTTCATTTGAAATTTCTGTCCTGACACGGATAACAACTTCCAGCATATTGCGTGGAAATAAATTTCTTATTTGTGTCAGGCGTATATCCCATGAACGATACCTTGTGTGTATTTCATGCAATGCGTTAAAAAAACCGTTTCCAGTCCCTCTTAACGAAAGTTCTACTTCAGTATAGTGCGGATCATTCATAAACTGATAAGTGCTGACAGTACCGCCCCATCTTGTGAATAACGAATTAACGGCTTCACCAAACGCAGAAGGGCTTGAATGAGAATTTAATAAAGCATTGTTTGTTTCATATTCTATTAAATTTTCAAGAATCTTAATTTGCTCGCTTATCGGCAGAGTTTCATCAACAGTAACAAATTCTGGTTGTATTGTCCCGCTCAGAGTAAAAGTGTCTAAACCGCCGGAAGGGTGAACCTGATGAAGCCTCACATTGCTTACAAGACGATGGTTTTCAAAGTTACGCAGCAGCACAAGCGAAGTATTGGTTACACCTTCAATTTGGAAAAAATTGCCGTTAAAAGTTGCTGACTGTATTCTTGTTTGAGGCTCTGCACATTCAGCGATAACTACCGAAATATCAAAGGGAGAAGCAGTCCTCGCTGATATTATTTCTTGATATATGTTTCTAAGCTCCAAAAGCCGTTGATTTTCACGCTGCCGCTCCATTGCCGCTCTTTGGAGCTGTTCTTGTTCCAGACGTAATTGTGCATTACGTTCATTTTCGTCTTGGTGATGTTGGTAAAACATCCACGAACCTAAGGTAATTAAAGATAACACAGCGATTGAAGCCAAGATACGCAGTTTTTTCATTACAGGGCTTTTTTCAGCAAATAATGATATTTTATGCACATCAACTTTTTTTATTTCTGTATGTTTATCAAAAAATTTTATGTTATTATTTTCTTGGAGCGGAGCAAAAAATTGTTTGTCGGTTTCGTCACAATAAACGGTCAGATCAGTTTCCAAATCGCATAGATTTTTTATATCATCAAGCGACATTGTTTCATCACGGATTTTAACTGTTGAAGACCGAATCTCTCCATTTTCAATGCGGACATAATCAAGCCATTGTTTATCAACAAAAAGAGCGTTAGTTGTTTTTTGTGCGTATAGATGTTGGATAAAAAGCGGCGAAAGAGGAAGCATGGTCTTTCCTGTGTCCTGATTAAGCACAAATACAAGATAGCTCCATTTTTTGCTGCCGTTTTTTCGGATATGTATTTTACAATCGGCGATATTTCCGGGATATAAGCTGTTTAATTTGATTTTAACTGCTGATAAGAGTTCTTTTCCTCGAATGTATGGAATTTCCAGTATAAATAACCAGTAAGCAGTACGATCATAAAATGCAATCACTATAAGAATCTCCTGTTTATTAGCCTGTATAATTCAATGTCTTGTACTCCGCCGTCTCTTTGGGGGATTGCTGCAACAACAGCTTCTACTTCCAGAGATGACGGCATAGTAAAACGTATCTTCCAAAAAGCTGTTCTGGTTCCAAAATAACTCATCAATGGGTGGTTTGTAGGAATTCTTAAAATAGATGAAATGTCGGCGTGCATAACAGGGCTATTTCTTAGCCTGTTTATTAATTCGTTTGCTCTTTCATTTGCTCTTTCAACTCTGAACGAACTGCGAATAATTAAAGGGCGTAATATATCAGGGTTTACCATATTGACGTTCATACGCGGGAAATCATTTACCAATGGAAATAATTCGTCAGGGTCTGTAATACCAAATGAAGCGCTGATAGTTCTAAAAGCAAAAGAATCCAAATCATTTCTATGCAGCCAGCCGAAAGATACACAAGAGTCCCACACTTCTTCTCTTATAAATTCCCGCCAAACTTCTTTTGAAGCAGAAAGACCGTTTGCGTTACGCCATGTAATAAAAGCCGTCCCTGTGTTATCCGAAAAAAGAAGCCTTGCAATATTTGTGTCGATTATATCAGTATCGGAAATAAAATTAAGGTTAAACCCGCTGGAGATGTCGATAAATTCCAACCTATAAGGAGCATATTCCTGCATAAGAGATTGAATTACCGCATTATTTCTGTAGTCATACTGGTGCAAAGTCAAAGCCTGCATTTTTTCGATAATACCGTCCAGCAGTCTGTCTGCTGCCAATTTGTTATCAAAGTCACGGCTATTGGCTTGTGTAAAATTAATAGCAGAAGAAGTAAATAATACGATTCCTGTTATAAGAACCCCGATAAAAAAGAGTAATAAAACAGCGCTATATTCTACAAAGCCGGAATCTTTTTTCATTGCGTTATACCCACTATCATAATAGACGGGAATAATGCCGCCGTCCGAGCTTCATGGTTGTTCACTGTATAAGTTACTTCAATACCTCGGGGGTTTCTGTTATTATCAAAAATAATACTGATTGACATAATGTACCCACCTATTCTTGACCGAAATAAATCGGCGTTAAGCGCCTCTACATACGGCATTGGGTTTGCCCAATAAGGAATATGTGTATTATTTACACTCTCTCGGATATGCCTGTCTATTCGAGTAAGTGTTGCCGCTGTATTAACTACCATAAATGATCTCGATGAACCTTGCATTGCGGCGTTAGACGCAACAACTAATGTACTTCCTAAAATCAGGATTATTGCGGTAGTCAGCATTACTTCCATTAAAGAAAAACCATCTTCATTATTCGTATTGCGATGTTTGATACTTCTAATTTGTTTCATCTGTTTACCCTTTGGCGCATAATCTCGTTTCGCATATTGATGTCTTGCTGCACACTTTCAACAAAACGAGAACCTTGGCGGGCAACCACTGCCATTGAGACAAGAATTGCGGCAAAGCAAATTATTACGATAAACATAACCAACAAGTTTCGTAGCAGTATAAACCCGTCGGTGTTTTCGGATGGATTAGTCTCCCCAAGAGGTAATATCCGCATTTCTTCCTTCTCCTCCTTCTACGCCGTCTGCGCCGAATGATCTGATCCCAAACGGAAGCCCATAAGGGCCCGGAACCCTATATTCATAAGGATTACCCCAAGGGTCATTTGGAATTCTCCTGCTCATATACGGCCCTGCCCAGCTTGGACTGATAGGCTCGATAGAGGGTCTTTGCCAAAGAGCTTCCAGACCCTGTTCTTCTGTTGGAAATTGCCCGTTATCAATAAAATAAGCCTGCAAAGCTAAAGAAAAAGCATCTATTTGGCTTCTTGCTGTTGCCGCTCTGGCTCTGTCAAGGTGCTGAATCCCTGTAAACCCAACAACTGATGTAAGAATCAAAACAACAGCGATAACAATAAGAGTTTCCATAAAAGTCCAGCCTTCATCACTCGCTTTGCCCTTGGCTCTTTTGAAGAACGGACTTGTTTTTCGAAGTTTCATAATAATCTCCCATACAAAGATAATAATGGTAATACAAATTGCATTATCAAAGTTAATACTATTATACCTACTATAAAAATTAAACTGGGTTCCAGAAGGTTCATAAACCTTTCTGACATACGGTCTACATCTTCCTGAAAATATTCTCTGATTTGAGTAAAAACCGATCCAACTGCCCCTGTTCGTTCACCTACGGCTATCCAAGTTGATATATAAGGCGGAAATATTTTAAAAGAACCAAAAGCAGCAGAAAGTTGTTCGCCTTTTAATAACATTGCATGAACATCGGTAATTGCTTTTCCGTAAGCACGGTTTCTTAACACAGATGCAGTTTCTTTTAGTGCGGTATGTATGTTAATTCCAGATCCTGTCAACATTTCCATAGCAAACGAAAAATCCATTGTCTGAATAGATTTGACATAACCGCCAAACAGCGGCATTTTAAGAAACATATAATCCAGTAAGTACGCAAAACGCGGCGAATATTTTTTAAATACGGCGCAAAGAACAATGGCAGCTATAATCAAGATAATCATGGTAGAAGATACCCATATCGATCTGTACGCACCGGCAAGCTCCATACCTGCATCTTGTTCTGTTCCTGTTGTGAAAGCAGAATATAGCTCCGCCATACGCGGCATAACAAATGCTACTATAGCAGCGCTTCCTGCAAATGCAGCTATTAGTACAAGCATTGGATACCAAAGTACGTTTGAAACTTTTCCGCGGATTTTCTTTTCGTTCCGCAGATAAACGCTCATGCGCTGGAAAACTGCCGATACAGACCCTGTCTGCTCACCAAGTCTGACAAGAGATTGATACAGAGAAGAAAAAGAAGGTGAGTGCATTTTGAGCGCTGCGTGTAACGGCAAACCGCTTTGCAATGCACGGAGAAGGCTCTTGCACAGCCATACAGTTTTTTGTTCAGTTGCAATGGAAGAACATAAAGCGATTGCATCTTGAACGGTCAAACCTGATTTAAGCAACGATGTCATTATTTCTGTAAACTCAAGAATAATGGCACGGTTATAATTCTTTTTTGAATGAGCTATCGCTGAATCTGCAACTTGAGTGTATTTTATAAGAGTCTGCTCGGTATTGTTAAAAGAAGCTGCCAATTCATGATCGTTAGCCGCTTCTTTAATCATAGTTGTTTTTTTGCCGGCATTGGTAACAATCGTACAGCGATAATTAGGCATTAAAAGATTACCTCCCGTTCTACTTCACGTAAAGTTGTAATTCCGTCTGTTACTTTTTGCAACGCATTTTTTGCTATGCTTATCATCCCCGCATGAGATTCTGCATACTGTGTAATTTTTCCGATTTGCTGACGCTCGACAATCATTTCTTCGATATTTTTATCTATCGTGAATACTTCACTGATGACTGTCCGCCCTTTGTAACCAGTATAATCACATTCAGGGCAACCAACACCTTCATACATATTTTTTTCTGCTATTTTATATTTTGACATCAATGAACGTGCTTGAGAACTTATCGTAATTTTTTTTCTGCATGATAAACATATTTTTCGTACAAGCCGCTGCGCAACAGAACATCGCAATACTGCCGCAATCAAGTATGGCTCAAGCCCCATGTTTTCCAGACGGGTAATAACAGAAACGCTGTCATTAGTATGAAGTGTGGATAAAATTAAATGTCCAGTTAAAGCTGATCTCATGGCAAGTTCCGCAGTAGCTGTATCACGAATTTCACCTACCATTATAACGTTTGGATCTTGCCGAAGGACACGGCGCAGCATACTGTCAAAGGAAAGATTTATTTCATCATTTACTTGTACCTGATTTACACCGGGAATAAGCTGTTCTACAGGATCCTCAATGGTGATTATTTTTAAATCCGGCACTGGCAAACCGGCGATAAGTGCGTGTAAGGTTGTGGTTTTCCCGCTCCCGGTAGGGCCTGTTAACAAGATTAAGCCAAAAGGTTGAATAGATGCGCTTTTAATAGCGGTAAGGTCTTGCGGGTAAAAACCTAACTCGTCAAGCGTAAGCAGTTTGGTTGTCGTATTAAAAATTCTAAGGACTATTGACTCTCCATTGGCAACAGGAATAATAGAAACACGCAAATCAATGGTGCTGTTCTCCACAGTTACTGACATTCTGCCATCCTGCGGAAGCCGCTGCTCCATAGGATTTAAGTTTGCCATTATTTTTATACGGTTTGAAATTGTAAAAAAAACCGACTTGTCAATTTTCTTTACAGTGCGAAGCATTCCGTCTATACGATAGCGAATATGCACTGAATCAGACTGGGCTTCAATGTGTATGTCCGATGATTCCAATCGAATCGCTTCTATACATATAGCGTTGATAATATTTACTACCGGAGCGCCTTCGGTTATTGCGTCAAGTGCAATGGAGCCTTCTTTTTCATGTTTTACATTACTTTCCAGAGGGTCTATGTCTGTAGTTTCGCCAATGAATGTTGCTAATTCTGCTCTTGAGATACTAAAAAATACAACTTTTTTTGGAATATGAAAATTTTCAAGGTCATGACACAGGTTTGTATTACTGCCGCCAGAAATTGCTATGTGTACCTCAGCTTCTGTTTCTAATATTTTTACAGCACCACGGTGGCTGATAAATTCCCTTGAGTATTGTTCTCCAAAAGCGGAATTAAATTGAAAATTCTTCAGGCTGATTCGTTTCATATTTTTAGTCTCTTTTTACAAAGCGGTTAAAATGATCTTCGATCCTTCTTGAGTGATCCATTGCAGCCACAGGACCGGTATGAATATGCGGGATTATGTATATTACCATTTCCGTAGTGTTCTCCTGAAGTACAATGTCTTGAAAGAGCCTGCCAAGCAAGGGAATTCTTCCCAGTATAGGCCATCTTCTGATGTTTTCTATTGTTTCAAGCTGCAACAAGCCTCCGATAATAATAGGAGTTCCGGACTGTGTTCGTACGTGTGTATTAACAACTCGCTCAGAAGTTGGCGGCGGGTTAAATGCTGTCCCTGCGCCGGTACCGCTTTCCCCTTGGCTGGAAACGTTAGCATTTACACTCATTGTAATCATTCCGTCTCCTGAAACCCATCCGTTTATATTCAGTACCATACCGGATTGAATTTCACGGGTTATCGCTGTATATAACGGACGACCGGTTTCTGAATCTATTAGGGTATCTCGGTAACGGAACGTAGTTGTATTTTCAAACCTTACGTTCTGACCGGAAATGGCGTTAAGGGTTGTATCAGCCAGAATTCTTGCTCTGTCCTCGCCTATTTGTAAACTAAGTTGGGCGGCAAACAAATAACCAAATTGGTTAATCACATCAAAATTTATATTAAGCAGATTTGTGAAAGCTCCGGAAAACATACGTGAGGCCGCCGGAATAGGTCCGGGGTCAGGCGGTGTTACATTCAGCCCTCTTGACCAGTTAATATTATCGCTCCGTTGGTATTGTATTATTAATAATTGATAACGGATTTGCGGTTTTGGCCGATCTATAAGCCGTAAGTGTTCTAAAAAATGTGTATGTGTTTCAGTTGTCCCCCTGTGAAAAATCAGAGTTGGGTCTGCTGATAGAAACAGTTCTTCTCTTGTGACAGATGGAGGCAAAAATTGAAGCAATTCATCGCTTCTTATGTACCTCAAATGGACAGGTCTCCCTACATTTTGCCTGTCCACCAGAGCCATGTAATAATCAAATTGATTTCTTTGTTCTTCGTTTATGTAAACAATAAAAGCATTAGTCCCGGGTATTACCGAAGGTGATGTTCTTGCGAGGTTCTGGGGTAAAAGCGAAATAAAATCTCTCACCGGCAAAAATTGAACTTCATAACGGACAAAAGCCATGCCTTCTGCCGGTACATCCAACATAAAAAGGAAATCGGCAATAGGCGTTATTTCCACCGTACTGCCTGAAAGAAAAACGGAATTTGTTCTTGTATCTGTTCTCATAAAAGACGATGCGGCAAATTCCGCAGGAATGAGAGCTACAGCGTTTTCTACAGAAATATGCCGTAATTGAATTACTTGTATGTCTCTTAGCCTTTTTAAGATGTCCCTGCGCTGAACTTCAAATATATAATATATGTCGTCAATTACAACAAAATCGGAATTAGCCTGATCTAAAAGCAGACGAAGAAGATCGCTAAATTCTCTGTCCTGAAAGAAGAGATTGTCTATTGTCGTATCCATCCTGTGCAAAAGGGAGTATTCTCTGTTGCCTGTTCTGAATAAAAGGTTCAGGATCGATGAAAAAGACGCTCTTTGGATATTCATGGAAAATAATACGCCGTCTCTGGTAGTAATGGAATTGCTGCCCAGTCTGCCTGCTGTAGGCTGGGCATCCTGCGCCCTTCTGATGAAAAAGGCGTTGTTTTCAAACGATAATGAATAATCCGGATATCGCAAGATTATTACTTCCAGTAAATCTGTTAATGTAATACCTTCGCTGTTAATACTGATAGTAGCACGAGGAAGCTGATCGTGGACAATCGTTACACCGACGCTTCGGGAGATAGCCCTTACAAGCATTTCTATATCTACATTTTCAGCATTTATATTGATAAGATCTTCATCTTGTGTAATTTGTACACGAGACACAAAAAATGCGTTATGCCGTCTTTCTACAAAAAGATGGCTGGCGTCGGCAAAGCGGAACAACGCATCTTCGAATGTAGAATCGCTGAAATGAAAGGTTGCTGTTCCCATTACTGTATCATCAACAATAATCGACTGCCTGCCTGCTTCCGCCAAAACCATCAGAATATCAGTAATATTTTGGTTTCTAAAATCCATCGCCCGTATGGTCTGCCCATAAATCAACTTTTGGTTTGAAAACAAAAGAAAAAGTACAAAAAATCCAAATATCAACTTCACATTAAACCACCAATAAGATTATTATTTATAAAAAGAGACACAATAGCACCCGAACTCAAAAAAGGAGCATAAGGGATTTTTTTTGTTTTTGACCAACGAAAAATTTTCATCCCAATCAAATAGACAATAAATCCCAATAAAGCTGTAGCAATAAACGCATAGGCGAGTCTGCCGGGACCTAACAGGTAACCTAAAACAGCAGCAAATTTAACATCGCCAAACCCTATACCTTTTGTAAAATACCATACAGCGCCAAAAAGAAGGAAAGAAACCGCCGAGGCTACTAACCTCAAAATTAACACATTGTATGGCTGGCGACCTATCAGGATAATCATAACTATTGCGAAAGATATAAGCAAAATATCCGGAATTCTGTATGTTATAAGATCGACAATAGCAATGGCAATACAAAAACAAGCCGCAATTATTAAATAATACATATTTATATTATACTGCAAATGAGAAAAAAATCAAAATATATTAAAACCTTGCTATATAATGCTTATTGGAGACCATTGCAAATGAAAAGTTAACAATGTGAGCAGTAATTAAAGCAATGAAATAATTATAGATTCTTGAAAATTGATTTATTGCAAAAAAAATTAAAATTTATTGATCTTTCTTTTAACTTGCGATATATTACTTTTAAAGGTTAGTTTAAAATGTATAGTAAAAAATTTCTATTTTTTATGTCTCGTTACGGATTTTTTGCCATTTTGATCTTTATTCTATTATTAACCAATATTTTCATAATTAACAACTATTCATCTCTGCAGCAGCGCATAAAGGAATTAGAAATTATTAAGCAGGAACGCTTAATGGATTTAGAAGAAACAGTTCTGGAACAATTTTATAAACAGACAGGATTGCTGTTAGAAGCCTGGCAGATAAAAGCTGAGCTTATTACTGAAGAAATTGACGCCGGAACAACAGCAACAAGCAATCGTATAAACTTGACAGATAACCGTATACAACAAATCAATACAATATATGCAGGTTTATTGGCAGAAATGGAAAGACGGACGCTGGACAGCCTGTTCTCTGAAGTTATGATAATTGATAAAGAACAAGAAGCGGCGGCTCTGTTCCGTGAAGGAAGATTTATTCAGGCCAGTGAAATTTATTTAATTGTGTCTGAGGCGAACCCAGATAATTTTGAGGCGCGTTTCTTTCATTTATACAGCTTATTTTTAAGTAACAGAATGAACCGGAGCAATTATCCCCGGATAGTAGAAGGCCTTGAGGCTTTGGAGAGACATGGTTTCCATCGCAGGGAGATAAGAGAAATTTTGGAATTTATAGAATCAGAAGAAAGATGGATGAATATGGAGATGTCACAATGAAAACAGTTTTATTTTTCTTTGCAGCAATAATGTTGTTGTTATCCGTGCCGGTTTTTGGTTTGGAAATACCAGCTTTGGGCATAGAAATATTTGTAGCGCCGTTATTGTACATTGATGAAACAGAACTATCCAACCTCAGTCCACCTACTGTTCAAACAGACCTTTTATCTGCTTTATGGGCAGTTGAAACAGGAGTAGTTTTACGATTTAATCGTCTGAGAAACAACCAGATTAGCCCGCCTCAATCACTAACCGAAGTTGTAACAGTCGCCAGAAACGAACGGATAGAATACCTACTTTACGGATTTGTAACACGCCGTGCCCATAGCGTACAAATGGAAATAAGGCTGTTTAATTATGAAGACCGGCGAGTAGAACAGACATTTTTTAGCATGGACGACAGTGAAAATTATGACAGAATGATGAGAGATATGTCGTTAAAAATTATTGCTTACATAAGCGGTGTATTTAATCTGGAAATTATTTCGGAAAGAACCGGTGTAACCCGTATGTCAATCCCTGTTTCACTTGGATATTGGACGCCAATGGAAAGAAGTTGGGTTGATCTTATGCTGGGAACGGTGGTAGCTGGAAGCGGATTGGAATTTGTTCCTACGGATAATTTATTTGTATTTAGGGGCAATGTGTGTTACCTGTCAACAGGTATTGAGCTTAAATACCGGTTTGGGATAGGAAATCCGTCCAGATATGAAGCTGTAAAACACACATTGTATATTACTTTGCCGCTTAGGTTGAATATGCTGCTTGCAAGACAGCATGAAATATTTATGGGAGTCGGCTTTGTTTATTTTTTGGAATTTTTCTCAATGGCTGATATGCACAACGATCCCCGTACTTTTGTTTTTAATAACTTTGGCATAAATTTTAATTTTGGATACCGGTTTGCGTTTAACGAAGATATTTCGATATTTTTCAGAAACAATTTTGATATTTTATTTAACGAAAGATCATTATTAACATACTCGCCGGTAATTGGAATGAACTTTCAAATATTTAATCGTGAGGTAAGAAACAGATGGTAAAGACATTAGCGGTAATAATAATTTTAATTGCTTTTAGTTCATGCAGCCCGGGAATGTACGAGATGCTTAGTAGGACTTTAAATGATCCTGTAGTAGTTCCCCCAAGAGTAGAATCGCTGGCGGCATCCAATACAATATTTATAAGCTGGGATTTTGATGAAGGAGCTGATGAATTTATATTGGAACGTGCTGTAGACAGCCCTTTTTTGTATTTTGAGGAAATATACCGTGGAACATCACTTGGATTTGTAGATAGAAATCTTCCTGAAGGCAGATATATTTACCGGCTTTCAAAACGGCGAGGAAGAGAAATATTCGGTCCCTCGCCAAGGGCATTGGGCGTAAGTTCATTGGTTGTACGCGATATTTTCAGGAACTACTCAAGAGAAAATGCATTGCAGTTAGGTCCGGTAGATATTATTGCGAATATATATTATTTTCGCTCATACTGCGGCTTGGAATTAATTAATGAAGACTGGTTTTTTATTGATATTCCGTCTTTGTGGCGAGTGGCGTTGTGGGTTGATGATTCTGATGCGAGACCGGGAAATACCGCTACGCATTTTATGTATTCTGTGTATACAAGGGAGAGTGGTCCTGTTTTACAACTGGCTCCGTTCTGGATAGTCAACCCTAAACTTGTGACGACTCGGTATTATTTAAAATTATTTCCGGCGAGACGTGAATTTCTCGATGACGGAGTACCCGGCGGCAGTATAGTTCAATACAGAATAGGCTTGACTCAGAAATCGCCAATATGATAGGGGGGGAAATTGCGTACTATAAAAGCCTTGATGGCAATAATAACTACAATTATCTTAACAAATTGTTCTAATCCGCATAACAATGAGCGGCCCGAATGGGGAGAAATACCGCCGCCGATCTGGTCGGGCGAGTTGTTTGAATCCGAAGCTGACGGGTACGGCTATACAAGGACAACATTCAGGACTAATGACCCACAGCACTGGAATCAGGAAGGCAGCACAATATGGACAGTATGGGGCGATACCGAGGCGGTTTTTGAAAGCCGTACTGTGAGAATGGCAAAAACGAGCGGAGAGCCCGTCGGCGGTTTTGGAATTGTATTTTGTCAAGGCGAACATGAAATAAACGGAAGGCTTTTACCCGCCATGCTGGTTGTAATGATAAATAATGTTGGAGAATATATTGTCGGCAAAGCGATAGGCGGAGTTTTTACAGATTTTAATTGGTGGCAATCTACAGCGCATCTGAACCGAGGTTCTGGTTCTTCGAACGAGATAACAGTAACTTTTGATGAAGATAATGGGCAATTCATTTTGATAATTAACGGACACGAAATTGAACGTTTTCGTGACGACAATGAGCCGCGATTACGCAGCGGAAGAAACGGGTATATAACAGTGATAACTCCTTTTGACAACTTCCCTGTTACAGGTATAAATATATTATTTTGGGAGAAAAAGTAAACATGACACAGAATATTGCCAAACGATTAGTAGCAAGTGCGCTTATTATTATACAAATGGGTGTTATTTACCCATTCTCGCTGTTTGCATCAGAACAGTCCAGACCTATTCCGCCTTTCAGGCATTTTATCCCGCTTGATATATTTGATCAGCCAACAGCAGAAACTATAAATCCACCATTTAGAACTGCTGACGCAGGGTCAAACGCTGGCGCAGAGCCGAACGCTGGCGTAATGAGAAATGTTGGTGCAGTGCAAAATGTTGTCACCGCACCAAGTGCGTCAGAAATGATAATAGCAGAGGAAGGCGGCATAGTCCGTTTAGATGGCGCAAAAATAGAAATACCTCCTGGAGCGTTGAGAGAAGATACAGAAATAAGAATAACCAGATTGTGGGCGACAGAAAGCACCGGCGGCAGCATGAACAATGCTACAGCCGGCGGCGGAGGGTATAGATTTGAGCCTTCCGGGACAACTTTTATTATTCCTGTTGTGATAAGAATGAGCTATGCTCCAAACCTAAGCGAATCAGCAAAAGAAACTCTTTTTACATATTATTTTAATACAGAATTTAGAAGGTGGGTACAACTTGAAAGAGTCGGAATTGACGGCGATTATGTAACGAGTCTAACAACACATTTCACAGACATGATAAACGGAACGTTAGCGTTACCGGAAGGTCCGTCACCATTAAGTTTTAACATAAACTCGATAAAAGGACTTGAAGCGGCGAACCCGTCTGCGGGAGTCCCCGGGATAGAGGGGCTAGAAGCGAACAATACAGGGACAGCAAGTTTCCGTATACCGATAGACATCCCGCCCGGTCGTGCTGGAATGACGCCGCAAATAGCGATAACGTATTCGAGCGACGGCGGAAACGGGATAATGGGACGTGGGTTTGATTTACAAGCCGGCAGCAGAATTACCATTGATACAAGATGGGGCGTACCAAGATTTAACGGGAGATATGATACAAGCCCTTTTCCCAGAGATGTATATATGCTGGATGGAGTGCTGCTGGAAGAAATTCCTGGAAGTCGTAATAATAATGTGATAACTTATCGTGCGTTACGCGAAACAAGGTTTGATAGAATAGAAAGATTTATCGGCGGCAATAATAATTATTGGGTGGTAACTGACAGATTTGGAACGCAGCGCACATTTGGAAGAGGTGCTGATACTTGGAGCGGACAAAATGCTCAGCGAAAATATACATGGGAGTTGGAAGAAGAAAGGGACATATTTGGGAATACAATAAGATACTACTATAAAAGAGGCTATAGATTTGAGAATAATGGAGTATTTGAATATGGTCGATTGTTTCTTAGCAGGATTATTTATACAGGGCATGAAAACTCGGATAATATGGCTGCATACGAAGTTAGGTTTAAATATGATCAGCGTCATGATCGTTATGATAGACGTATATATGGGCGTGGTGGTTTTGTAAGCATCTTAGATCGTCTATTGGATGAAATTCATGTCTATTACCTCGGCACTCCTGAACGGATACGCAGATACAGAATGACGTATAAGCGAGATGAATTTGGCGTTTCACATCAGCTTATACGGTTTGGGCAGTTGGCGGAAAGCAGCAATACCGAAGGAGATTACTTTTGGAGTTACGAATTTAGTTACATAACACTTGTTAACAATGAATTGTTTGGTCCGCGTCAGAGGTGGAGTTTCGGTACTCCGCTTCAGGTGCAAACAGGTACAAGTGATGGTTGGCAAGGCTCTCTCTCAGCCGGTGTTGGAGTCGGGGTGCGATTTGCAGATATGCATGGAAATTACGGCAGGACTTGGAGCGGCGGAGATAGCTCCACAAATATTGAACATAAATTCATTGATTTAAACGGAAATGGTCGACCGGACAGCGTAGAAATTTCGGACTCTGGTATATCTATTCGAAGAAATCTTGGGGGTAGTTTTGAACACCAACCTATAGTGATTGATTTTCCACGGGATCTCAATATAGGCAGGGACACAAGCGACACATTTGCAAGCGGTTGGTATGCCGGAGGTGGAGTGCGACTGACACATCTGGGACTTGGAACCCAATATTCTCAAACTTCACAAAGAGGGGGAAATGCTTCAAATACCGGCTTTGTAGACATTGATGGTGATGGTCTTGTAGATATAGTAATTGGCGGAAGAAATTGGTTTTTTCGTAATGAAAGTGATGATAACAGTATAAGATTTGTGAGAACCTATTTTGTTTCTGCAAATTTGCCTGCGGATGCCTTACCCTTGATGGGAGAAAACGAAGAGAAAGAACTAAGGAAAGAACTTGATGAAACGTTTCTTCACTTATCTCCGCTTCGCGAATGGCGTGCAGCGGAAGAAGGAACAATTCTCATTAGGCAATATGTCGAATCAGTACCGAATGCCTTATTAGATGGATATTTTATACAGAACCCTTATGGGGTAATTGCCAGAACTTTTTTTCCGACAGCAACGAATACATCGGGGTTAATTCGAAAAATAACAATCACCTCCGAAAACCGCAATCCATCACCAGAAAATGATGAAATATCAATTAGAGCTGAGAACTCGATATATTTTCTTAGTGATGCTAGAGGAGATACCAGAGGGAGTGATATTAACTGGAAAATAATCATTACTTATAGAGAAATGCGATATTTGGGGGATATGAATAGGAGTATACGTCATGTATTGCCTCATGCTCCTAATAGTATAATTAACAGACAGGATGTTCATGATATACTTTTACCTTTGTATGATGATTTGGGGTCAAATCACTTAAGAGTAGGCAATAGGACTTGGGAAAATGCATTCGCAAATGAAGATAGAGATTTTACACGCCAAGCATGGGAAAAAATACTTGAATTAGGCTGGTATGTGCCGGGATTTATATCAGCAGAACATTTTGGATCATTATGGGACAAAGCAACAAAAAGAGATGGAGATAATGGACATAATTACCGAGATGTGTTACGCGCATACTTTTTGTTTCATGCAGGTGACAATGCATATATCAGGAACCCAGAACTATCTGTAGCACGAGTAAGACAAAAAGAGCTAGCTATTAGCAGTTTGATACAGGAAGATACTTTGTATTTCAAAAAGTTGGCAAGGTTTACTCTGCAACCGGAAGGCAGCAAGTTAATATACGGGTTTCCTGTACCCATAGCCACCACCTCTAATCAAAATAATATATTTCTCATGGCAAGTAAGCAAGAGACAATCGAAGACCGAGAGCTTGATGCAATCGGGTACATATCCCCACAGGGAGAGAATGAAAGGCTTATCATAGATATAAGAGATGTAATAGACGGACAAGAAATATGGAGCATTGCGATTGGAGAAAATGAAAGGGGTAACATAAACTTCTATCCAATTACAGTAACAGAGCCGTTTGTCGGTATTCTTGAAAACCAATCGAGCCATAAAGTACCATATTTTATAAACGGTGATAAATCAGGATGGGCTACAGTACGATTAAACAGGTATGAGAACTTAGAAATAATAATACCAATAAAATCAAACTATAATGATATTGAAACTTTGCAATATGAATTTGTTTATACATTTACCAATTTCAATTGGATAAGCGAAAGTTTATCTTTAGATGACATGGAAAGAGTGCGTTTACATTATCAAGGGGATGTATACACAATTGGAAGCTGGAAAGATATACAAATTCAATATGAAAGAATAGCTCCTATTTTTCAATTTTTGGATGAAACCGTAGATTTTGATACATTTTCAGACGCTTTTGAGCATTTTCCGCCTTCTGATCCGGAGGATGAAGGGTATTATGTGTTACGCGATGATCTAACTGAAGAGGAACTTGACGAGGTTCAGCGTATTTTAACATCTTACGGGTGGTATTATTTTCTTAGCAATCAATTTACATTTTACCAAAAGATAGACGATGTATTTTTATTAAAAGCAAAATATAATGTTAATATTACGGAAAAAGGCCTTGGGGAATTACTTCAAGATGATGTCCATCTATTTAATAGAATTATACTTTTGCTTGAAAAAAGTATGGCATTTAATTTTGTGCATTACACCGGAAATTTTACACGATCAATCTTGTATTATTCAGGGGGTATGCATACGGTAGAAAATGGCGGGATCGTTTTACCGGTATTAGTCTACGATAACGGAAGATATAGCTTTAAACAAAAGCCAATAAGACAACGCACTGTAAGCTGGGAAAGTGGAGAAGGCTTTTCAACCAAACAACCAGAATCGCAGCATTCATACAGCATACTCATAAGTGAAATTGAAGATATAGATTGGGGTGATTTAGATAAAGATCAAATAGAAGAAAATTTGGATAAAGCTGAAGAAACAGTACTTGGTTTTAATAGGCTGGAATTATTATATGGAGGCGTAAACAGATGGTATTATGCAATATGGTTGGGGAATCAACAGCATGAAGAGCGCCAATTCTGTCAGAACAGGTTACTTATTGAAAAAGGAGACACTGACCCAAGAGAGCCCAATAGACCGGGAACCATATCCTTTGTCTCTGTTATTACTGTAGATGATGCTTTGAGTGCTGCTATCCCGGATACAACACCTGTCGGGCAAAAACTACACAACAATATAACAGGAAGGAGACTGGATAAAAATGACGATGCTTTGATTGGGCCTGTTTCGCGTATACCTGACTTCACTAATAGTATGTCTGAAGAAACGATAGCTTATTTTCCTTACATATATGGAAACCGTATTCATACAAGTCGTATGGGAGGTTTAAGTTATTATCATAGGCTGGATAGTTTATTTGTCCAAAACCAACCAGACGGCAGAACTATCCCTATGGTTCGCAGAAGTAATAATACAGGAATAGACAGAGCCATAAATCTTTCTGCAGATCTTCATTTTGTTCCCAGAGAGTTCCCCTCTGAAATTACACCGCCTACAGAGATTCTTGAAGGTTTTGATTCTCCTGATAATAATTTATTTAGTCCAAGCTTAGGTTTATCCGGAAACTTTAGTTGGAATAACGGCTCATCGCATATGTACCAATCGATTCAAAGTATAAACGGAAGTGGGATGGCAGATATTCTTCAATCAACTCGTAATGGATTAATTGTTACAGAAGGAAGCCGAGATGGATTTGTAAGTTGGTCTACTCCAATACCGCCAAATATCATACCAAATATAACTTCAAATACTTTTAGTACACGCATTTTAGGAGGTACCATCGGCGCTTCAGGTACTATTAGTACAAGTTTCTCCGGAAGCGGCAGACCTTTAAGTTTTGGCATAAATGGTGGAAGTAATGGCGGAAGAGGCGGCAGTTTTTCCGTTGGGTCGCAAAATTACACCCGTCAAACTTCTGGATTTATTGATATGACCGGCGACGGTCTGCCTGATTTTATTAATGGAAATATAATTAGGATGAACTTGGGACGCAGGGAAAGTAATTTTAGGAATGATAATACATTAGCAGGATTTACTGGTTTTAATATAAATCGTGCAACTACAAGAACAATAGGCGTTTCATCATCACGTGGAATTGGAGGTGGAGGCTGTGTAACAGGAACTTTTACAATAGGAGTCAATGTTGGTGTCGGGGGCGGAACGAACTACTCTGTTTCTGTTGTAGAAACAACCGAAATGCTCATAGATATGAATGGGGATGGTCTTCCAGACAAGGTAAAAATAGTTGGAAGTGAAATTCATGTGTGGTTTAATCTTGGCAATAGGTTTGCTGATATGCCAGAACGTTTCAGTATGCCTCAATGGGGTGAAAATGGCAACGATTTGGAGCAACACTATATTAACGATTTAAATCAAAAAATAGATGGTCGTCTTGCGACCTGGTTATTTCAAAGTTTGCCGCTTGTAGGGAATGTTGCAAGTATAACCGGACTTGACGACTTTGTTGGCGAAACAGGGTTTAACAGTTTAGGTATTGATTTTGGAAATTATCTTAATAGTTTAGAAACAAATTCCACTGTTTCTGTAGGTCTTAGTGCCAGCGCAAATGCTGGGGGGACATTTTCAATCTGGACGCCTTGGGGTTTCACAGTAAACGTCACAGGCGGAGGCGGCGGAGGTTTCAATATAGGAACAAGCACCAGCGGTGTAATGATCCGAATGATGGACATGACTGGAGACGGTTTGCCCGACCGCGTGCTTAGAATACCGGGAACAAATTATCTTCTTGTGCAGCCTAACCTCGCAGGAGATGTTGGCTTGCTTCGAAATATAAGGCTCCCACAAGGCGGAGAAATCGATATTAGATACGAGCTGATGCCGGGAACAACAAATATGCCAGGAAGCCGTTATGTAATGTCCGAAGTAACGAGGCGTGAAAACCGCGAAGGCAACGGATTGATAAGACCAAACTTTGAAAGTGTTAGGGAATATACAACAATATTTTCATACTATGACGGATTTTTTGACAGAGAAGTAAAAGAGTTTTACGGATTCAGAACAGTGATTATAGAGCCTGTTGACTGCCGCAATCGCAGGAATAGAATGGGAAGAACCGAAAGAGTATATTACAACGATAGATATAATCTTCGAGGAATGGTGCAATCGGTTAGAATGTATGATGAAAGATCAAACCTCCTGCGAGAATCTATATTCACAGCAGACAACCACAGACGTTATGCGAGATATATAAGAGAAATACACAGAGAGTTTGAAGTTGCAAGCGGAACTGGCAACTTTGTATTCACAAAGACGGAGTTTCTAAGTTTTGACAACTATGGAAACGTAAAACGTTTTCAAGAAAGTGCAAGCGGCAGTGATATACTAGATGTGGATATAAGTTTTAGGCACAACTCTTTTAATTCGTATCTTCGTGCGCACCCGACAGAGATAAGAGTATACGGCTCGAGACCCGACGGCTCAAGGAGAGAGCTTCTGCGCAGACGTACAGGGGAATACGATCCTAACACTGGCGCACTTCTAAGACAAACACAAATGCTGGGTTCAAGCCAAAGTGAGAATGATGTAGTAAATGTATTTGAATGGGACAGGTACGGCAACCTCACAAGGATAACCGATCGGGGAGGCAGAGGCGCATTTGTCGAATATGTCTTTGACCCAACATATCATCAGTTTTTGGAAGAAATAAGCAGAGGTGGTCCGGACATTGTTCCGTATAGATCTTATATTAGATGGGATACACGTTTTGGCAGAAGGACAAAAGAAATAGACGAAAATGGAAACATCATAGAATATAAGTACGATGATTATGGGCGGCTGATAAAAGTATGGAGTCCGTACGCCAGAGAAGAAAGTCCAACGATAACGCATCGTTATGTGACATCTCCGGGCAGAAACTGGTATGCGGTAACAGAAAACAAAGTGCAGTTTGATAATAGTAACAACGATACGCTAACAACAGTGATAGCAGTAGATGGACTGGGACGAATATTGTTTACAGCGAAACAGGGAGAAGTGTGGCGTAATAGAAATACAAGTATAGGCTGGAATGTCAGTGGGTTTACCGCTTATGATGCCAGAGGGCGAGCAGTTAGAGTAGGACAGCCGTTGTTTGTCGACAAACGAACAAGACGCTCAGATGGAGCGGACAGATTGGTGAAGTACTGGAATCCACGTGAAATGATAATGTTAAACCCAACTGTGCATGAATTTGACAGCCTCGATCGTGTAAGAAGTACGACATTGCCTGACGGAAATAAACAAACAGTTCGCCATGAGATACGTGATGGCAGAGCGTGGGTAATAACGACAGATCCGTTAGGCAACAGAAGTTTGCAAGCCAGAGACGGTCGTGGAAATATAACGAGAGTGGAACGTCAAGACCGTAACAATAATCCTCTTACTTGGGCAACTTACAGGTATAACGGGTTAGGCGAATTACTCGTGGTGTATGATGCTAACGGCCCTGACGGTCGTTACAGCAATCCGCTTAGAATATATTATGACAGGCTTGGACGGCGGATAAGAATGACCAGTGCGGACATCGGAGTAAAAGAATGGCATTTTGACTCGGCAGGAAATTTAGTAGCGGAAACAAATTCAGAACTTGTTCGGCGAGGAGCT
>Ga0123355_10003226_pt1 | contig 23301 bp, 18 predicted proteins | sample TergutEmb28metaG_3_FD_89872 | JGI IMG/M metagenome (GOLD analysis project Ga0123355, IMG submission 89872) | Embiratermes neotenicus P1 segment gut microbial communities from Petit-Saut dam, French Guiana - Emb289 P1 | ecosystem: Host-associated > Arthropoda: Insects > Digestive system > Gut ... | reverse complement strand
TATCTTTCCCCAACAGTACACGTTTATATGTACGTTCCGCTAAACGCTGTATAATGGCTTGATTTTTTATGCAGCACCTTAATTCCTGTGCGAGCAGAGCGCGATAAGCACGGTCAGGTTCATTTGAAATTACGTGAACTGCTTTTAATCCATTTGGTATAGGAAACATATAATTGAATCGCAAAGAACTAACAACGTGTCCATTATCTGCAGTAATCAAAAAATTATCGGGCTTCTGCTGCTTATATGATGTGACAGGCACGTAGTAGTCTATCTCATTCACTCTGAGGACAACACCGCAAAGGAATTTTTGCTTATATCCTTTGATATACTTCAAATTTGGCACACGGCTGAAACCGCGGCTCTTCTTTTCGGCTTCTTGCAAATATTTAACATAGTCGAAATCGGCCGTAAAAAAATTCAATTTGTCCATAATTTTCCTTTCACAAAGACATAAAGGATGGCTTGTCAGCCACCCTTTAATCCATTACGGTCACGTTTAAGGTAGTGACGCACCTTTCATAAATAATCTGCTCTTGAAGTGGCAGGGCACTTTTCATACATGATTTGCGCTCAAAGTGGCAAGGCACTTTCCAAATGGGTATCTCTACCCAGTAATAGTATTATACATAGGAAGTGTGAATATGCCAAGAATAAATTTAGATTAAAAAAGTCTGACACAATGCCGCCGGTATAACACTTTGAATTATAATGGCATCTGTATAAAACGCGCTATACATTCAGAGAAAGCGCGATACTTTCTGCGTTGTCGGCACTTTTCTCAAGGGCATTGATTATATCCATGAATACAACGCCGCTTTTGGGCTTACACTCTTTTGCCTTAAGACGCCTAAAGTGGCTTTTTGCAAATACCGCAGAAAGATCGTCTACCCTATCTTCAAAAGCGATTATCTGATTGATTTTAGAGCTGCTTTGATTTTCGTAGGCCTCAAGCCCCATGTCTACAACTGCCATTGTTACATTACTTATTGCTTTAAGTTCTTCTATTGCGCTGGTTGGGAATTGGATTTTGTTTTCGTGCAGTAATGGTACATACTCTGCTATTACTTCTGCATGGTCACTGATTTGCTCTATTTCTGATAGGATTACAAACATATCGCCCACTCTCTTTGCATCAGTTGTAGACATACGCATGTTGGTGATTTCTACAATTTTATCTGTGATACTTTGATGCAAAAAGTCTACGGTTTTTTCTGTCTCAATAACCTTTGCGGCTTTATCTTCGTTTTCTTCGAAAAATGATTCCAGTGCCAGTTTTAGGTTTTCGTTTGCGATTTTACCCATGCGTGTAATTTCTTTATGGGCACTGACAATTGCAAATGTAGGTGTTTTGAGAATCTGATTATCAAGATAGATTAGCCTTTTTTCATGGATATTGCTGGACTCGTCTTGCCTTACTGGGATTATCCACTGCATTAGCTTTGCAAGAAGTGAAACAAAGGGTATCAATAGAAGAAGAGTGGCCACATTGTACAAGGTATGGAACATAGCTACCTGGCGCGCACTTTCTGCCCATGTGTATTGAAACCATGCCAAAATGCCAGGGAAAAGTAGTATAAGCGAGCCAAAAACTATGCTGCCGATGATGTCATATGTTATGTGAAATAGGGCTGTGCGTCTGCTGTCGCGGCTTGCAGGTATGGACGCAATTACTGCTGTGACACTTGTGCCTATGTTTGCGCCGAAGATTATAAACGCAGAGGTTTGGAAAGGTATTGGAACACCGCTTAGATGCATTGTAACCAGTAAGCCCATAGTGGCCGAGGAACTTTGGATTGCGACAGTGATAATAAAGCCCGCAAACAGCGCGAGGACTGGGTTTGCAATTGCGGTTATTAAATCCAAAAATGCCGGATGTGTGCGAAACACCCTAAGTGCGTCACTCATGACTGTTATGCTAAAAAATAGAATACCAAACCCGAGAATGGCGTACCCTATATTCCTGACCAATCGTTTCTTGAAAAATAAATGCATAAAAACGCCGATAAAAATAAAAATAGGCGCGTAGGCGTCAATTCTAAATGCTATTAGCTGGGCACTAAAGGTTGTACCGACATTTATCCCAAGCAGTACACCTATTGCCTGCTTTAAGTTCATAAGGCCTGCGTTAACAAAGCCTACTGTTATGATAGATACCGCTGTAGAGCTATTAATGACAATTGTTGCGATTACCCCAACGATAGCTGCAAGAAAGCGATTGGATGTTGCACGCTTTAAGATGCTTTGCAATTGGTCGCCCGCAACTGTTTCAAGCCCTGTTGATACCATTTTTATACCAAATAAGAGTAAACCAAGGCCACCAACCGCAAGTATAATGCTTCCGAACACGTCCATTTAATCCTCCTATACGCCGTACCGCAGTTACAACTTCTTACTAGGAACGGTCGTCTGTATCATCTTTGTAAAATTGCCAATCATATATAACATAAATGTTGATAACTCGTCTACAATGCATTTTGACGGTATAATAACCTTTGTCAAAAATGGAAAAACCCCAAATTCCGGGGATATTTGTGTGTCAACGACAGGTGCTGGATATATGTGTAAAATATTGCGGCTGCGTACTATGAGATTGCAGGTCTTTATGATGCGATGCGGCTCTCGCCACCGTAAGCCCTATAGCAAATTAGAATAACGTGCGCATTTACTATTCCCATTATGTAAAGTACAATCACGGTTATAAATTACAAAATCACAACGAGGTGGATTATGCTAACACAAAAGACAACACAGGCTTGGGAAGGCTTTAACGAAGGCACATGGATGCATGAGGTAAATGTACGGGATTTTATCCAGCGCAATATTACCCCCTACCACGGAGACGCGGCATTTCTTGCAGGGCCTACGGCGGACACAAATGCCCTTTGGGAGGAGGTTTGCCGCCTAACAAAGCTTGAGAACGAGAAAAGCATACTGGACGTGGAAACCAAGACCCCAAACAGCATCACTTCACATGCGCCTGGGTATATAAATAAAGATTTGGAAAAAATTGTTGGCCTGCAAACAGACAAGCCACTAAAACGCGGAATCTTCCCAAATGGTGGGATTCGCGTAATTCAGCGGGCACTGGAATCATATGGGTATACTCTCGACCCTGCTACAGAAGAAATCTATACACGCTACCGCAAGGCTCACAATGACGGGGTTTTTGATGCATATACAGACGGTATGCGTGCGGCACGTACATCGGGTATTATCACCGGTTTACCCGACGCATATGGGCGCGGACGGATAATTGGCGATTATCGCCGTCTTGCCTTATATGGCACAGACTTTCTAATACAGGATAAAATCAATCAACTTGAAAGTGTTGACCTTTCATGGTTAGAGGAAAAAAGTATCCAGCTACGAGAAGAGTTAAACGAGCAAATACGTGCATTGCAGCAACTGACAGAGATGGCCGCAAGCTATGGCTGCGATGTTTCAAAACCTGCGGCAAATGCACAGGAGGCCATACAGTGGACGTATTTTGCCTATCTTGCCGCCGCAAAGCAGCAAGATGGCGCGGCAACATCTCTAGGCCGGGTTGCAACATTTCTTGACGCGTATATCGAAAGAGACCTTGCAAATGGTGTGCTAACGGAGCAATCCGCCCAGGAACTAATAGACCATTTTGCAATGAAGCTGCGTATGATTCGCTTCCTGCGTACCCCCGAGTATAACGCGCTTTTCTCAGGCGACCCAACTTGGGTAACAGAGGCAATCGGCGGAATGAGCGAGTCCGGCGAGACCCTTGTAACAAAGAACTGTTACCGTATTATTCATACGCTGTATAACCTGGGTGCTGCGCCAGAGCCCAATCTAACGGTGCTGTGGAGTATAAACCTGCCCGAGAACTTTAAACGTTTTTGCGCCCAGGTCAGCATTGATACAAGCTCTCTTCAATATGAAAGCGATGACTTGATGCGTGGTTACTGGGGCGATGACTATGCAATTGCCTGCTGTGTAAGCGCGATGCGTCTTGGCAAGCAGATGCAATTCTTTGGTGCGCGTGCTAATCTTGCAAAGGCACTGACCTACGCGATAAACGGCGGCAAAGACGAAACAAGCGGCGAACAAATCGCGCCGGAGTTTTCGCCTATCACATCGGAATATTTGAACTATGACGAGGTTAATCGCAAGCTTGACCAAGTCCTTGAATGGCTTGCAAGCCTGTATATCAACACCCTTAATATCATCCACTACATGCACGATAAGTATAACTATGAAAGCATACAATTTGCATTCCATGACATGGAGATTTTGCGTACCCATGCCTGCGGGATTGCAGGGTTAAGCGTTGTTGCGGACTCACTTTCCGCAATAAAATACGCCAAGGTCAAAACCGTGCGTAACGAGCAAGGTCTTGTTGTTGACTACGAAATTGAGGGCGACTACCCCGCCTTTGGCAATAATGACGAGCGGGTAGACTCTATTGCCAACGGCCTTGTAAAAGGCTTTATGGAGAAACTTTCGAAGCAGCGTGCCTACCGTAACGCCGTGCCAACACTGAGTGTATTGACCATCACATCCAATGTGGTCTATGGAATGGCCACCGGCTCAACCCCAGATGGCCGCAAAGCCGGTGAACCTTTCGCGCCTGGCGCAAACCCAATGCATGGCCGTGATACCAAGGGTGCCGTTGCGTCAATGGCCAGTGTTGCAAAGCTGCCATATGCCTATTCTCAGGATGGGATAAGCTACACATTCTCCATCATTCCGCGGGCTTTAGGCTTGACTTCGGAAGAGCAGCAGAAGAATCTTGTCGCGCTTATGGATGCGTACTTCAATGACAATGGGCATCATATTAACATTAATGTTTTCGAGAAAGAGACACTGCTGGACGCAATGGAACACCCGGAGAAGTATCCGCAGCTTACAATAAGAGTGTCTGGTTATGCCGTAAACTTTGTAAAACTGACCCGAGAGCAGCAGCTTGAGGTTATTCACAGAACCTTCCACGAGAGGCTGTAATCCATGGAAATTGACGATAAGCTAGGGTTTGTCCACTCTATTGATACTTGTGGCATGGTGGACGGCCCGGGTATACGCTACCTTGTATTTTTCGCAGGTTGCGTATTGAGGTGCAAATATTGCCACAATCCCGACACTTGGAAGCTTAACGCCGGGCGGCAAATGACTCCACGGGAGATTGTCCATGATATCGGGAAATACAAGTCATACCTAAAGTTTTCCGGCGGGGGTGTCACCTTTACAGGGGGTGACCCCCTGCGCCAGCCGGACTTTCTTGAGGCATTGCTTGTCGCCTGCAAGGCAAAGGGTATCCATACCGCTGTGGATACCGCCGGCTACGCCGCAAGGGATATACTGGAAAGGGTACTGTCTCATACAGACCTGCTGCTTTTGGACATTAAGTCCATCAATCCCGAGACTTATAAGGCCGTAACAGGCGTGCCAATAGACCGTGTGCTTAGGACAATGGAAATAAGTCAGCGGCTTGGTGTAAAGGTTTGGGTGCGTTTTGTGCTTGTGCCTGGACTTACGGATAATATTGACGATATGTACCGGCTTCGGGATTACATGAAGCCTTTTAGTAATGTGGAAAAGGTTGAGGTTATACCCTTTCACAAGGCTGGTGAGTTTAAGTGGAAAGACCTTGGTATGCAATATGAACTTTGGGATACACCTGCGCCTAGTGCCGAACTTCTTGAGATGGCGCGTGGGATACTTTCGCGGTAGGGTGCATCAATTGTACCAAGCCGCGTCAAATGTATTATAAAGGGGATTGAGTATGAAGCATATAAGAAGTAATCGCGCCCGTATACGCCGTTTATTTTTTTTGGCAATTGCACTGTTTATATTTGTTTTTTTGCTGAGATTGAGTTTTGAGTTGATTTTTACCAACAATGAGGGCGTTGTTTCTGCGCCGCATATAAGTATGCGATATGAGGCATATCCATTTCGCAGGCATTTTTCTAATATCGCTACGGATGCTATTAGCCAAAGGGATATCACAGGCAATGTCATTATCATTGATCAAAAATATGAGAAAACCGCAAATATTTCATCTGTGTCCCATCGCTTTGATGAAGACCATGAAAGTCTGCGCGGGTTAATTAATACCCACGACGCTATAGTACAATCAGAAAGCTTGCAAGGCCTTCCGGGGAATCAAGTGTTAACCATAACCATAGGCGTGACCCCACAACACTTTGATGATATGGTCAATGATTTGCGGGAACTTGGCGATTTGCGCAGCTTCACAGTTAACCGAACGGATAAAACAAACGACTTTAATAATCTATTGGCACAACAGGAAGTGCTGCTAATGGCACGGGAGTCATATGTAGCGTTGCAGGAGTTGGGCGGAAGTATTCAAGATATGTTACTGCTGCAAGAAAGAATGCTGATTGTCGAGACAGAATTGCAGCATCTTGGCGTTGATATAGGTGTATTTGCTACGGAGCATTCCTTTTGTACGATAAACCTTGTACTTAGAGAGCAGGAAGCCCCGTTTATATCTATTCCGTTTATATTGAATAGTGCGTTGGATAGTTTTATTTGGACTTTGATGGCGGCGGCAGTTATGTCGTTTTTAATATTGGGGCTTTTGGGTACTGTGACGCTTGGGTTATGGCTGCGTATTAAGATTGGTAAGTATTTGCAGGTGTCTGGGGTGGAGGATGTTGAGGTGGTGGGTGATTTGGTTGATTAGGTGGATGTTATTTAAGCAAGCTTTAATTTCTATACCCACGACCGAACCATTATTGCGATAAGAAGAGCATACTTCATTATTGCGCTATTTTTAAATGTGCTTTTAAGGCGTCTTGCAATATGCTTGAAAAATTGACATGCTCGGCTTCGGCTTGGTGGTTTAGCCATGCCGGGATGGTTAAGCTTTTTCTGACAGCGCGGTTATCGTTGGCACGACGCCACATGTCTGTATCAGCTTTGATGAGGTTCACAAACTGAGGGGCTTTGCAATGCAGTGATTCTGACGGAGGCGGGATGTGATGACCCTCATCTTCTGAATAGGCCAACCACATGGCCATAGCATCTTCTGCCATATCAAGGGCTTCGGCCAGTGAGTTGCCACATGTGTAGACTCCAGGCAAGTCAGGTACATGTACATCATATCCGCCTTCATTAGATGGCGAAAAAATTACTGGGTATACATATGTCATATGGCACCTCCGTTATTTTGCCAGCATTCGTTTATTGTAGACCAGCAAAGCGCAAAATGCTTTTCGCTGTTTGTTCGTTGATACGAGTACCGTTTGGAACGGTGGTCTTTTTTGATGGGTTGTTAGGGTGGTATGTGACGTTATGCTTTCCGCCAGGTTTTATCACCCAGCCGCCTTTGCGCAATTTGCGCTCTAGTTCAGATCGTTTCATATGCTCACCAAAAAAAATATTGCGATACATTATGCGCATAATCAATGGTTGCGTACAATAATTATTGTTGCGCTATCACTGCTGAGATATATTCAGTCATTGTCATTTCCTTTCTGCCTCTCCAATCACAAAAAAAGCCGTCAATATAACTAATATTAATGTTTTCTGCTAAATTTATAATATATGGTGCATAAAGCCCATAAAGACCTACAGCACATTTTAGCTTGCCCATCACTTGAAAAAACAAAATACAGTGATATTGGTCACCCATTTTCTCGTTCCGCAGTAAGTCTAAGTGCTTAAAAATATCAGAGAACGATTGTGAGTTGTTCTTTCTTGAATAGTCCATTAATTCAAAAAAATTAAACATCTCATTCCCATCGTATATTGCCTGTCTGATGGGGTCAAAACAGTGGTGATGCACAAAATTACGTCCTTTTCGATGCGCTAAACAGTTAAAGGCTATTTTTGCAATTACCCTTAAATAGTCATTTACATTAAATTCTAATTTTATTGATGTTTGAACCTGTGACTCAGTAATTTTAGTGCTAGAAATGTTTTGTTGGATAATGAACTTGTCATTTTTATGTGCTTCTGGAATATGTTTTGCAAACATATAAACATAATCCTTTGCAGTTTCTTCGCATTGATTAGGATTAATTGCAAGATACCACATACTTTTATGATACCCAAGAATGTAATCATTGTATTCGAGTTTATTACATAGAATTACATGCATCTCAGTTGATTGTTTTAAACTTTTAAGTTCAGATATTAATCCTTCAAACAATTCGTTGTGAGAGCGAATATCATCGGGTGGAAGTGAAAGCTTTACCTTACCGGAGTCTCTACGAATGTAAAGTTGATTTATTGAATAAGGTGCATTAAGTTTATCATAGCCTAACCATAATCCAGAACTCTCATTGTCTTGATAAACACCTATCTCCGAAGCAGAAGCTTTATTTGGATTTACTTTGCCTCGTTTTCCAGGTCCCAAAAATCGTCTCATAATTGAAATTGTTGACCGTCGTGCGAAAGGTCGTTCAAGTTTTGAAAATATACTGTTGACATCATCGCAAACATAGCCAATTGGAAGTCTTTGCATTCCGCCAATACAAGCAGGAATAATATGCTCTCGGGTATCAAATGTTGCATTGCGTATGGTTTTTTTTGAATAAATACACATGTGCTCCATAACGTAAGTCTCCAACCCGTTTTATCAAAATGTATAGCTATAATTATATCGAAGCCATGTATACAATCGTCTTACGCCGACTCTGCCCCTTGCAACTTCTTCGCCTGGTCTTGGGTAATACAGGTATCAAGAATCTCATCCAAATCCCCATCAAGCACCGCATCAAGCTTATGCAGAGTAAGCCCAACCCTATGGTCAGTCACGCGGCTTTGGGGGTAGTTATAGGTGCGAATCCGCTCGCTGCGGTCGCCGGTGCCTATTTGGCTACGGCGCTCTGCTGAGACTTGGGAATGCTGGCGTTCCAGTTCCAGGTCGTATAGGCGTGCCCGTAGGATTTTTAGGGCTTTTTCTTTGTTTTTTAGCTGGGACTTTTCGTCTTGACAGGCGGCAACTAGGCCTGTGGGCAGGTGGGTTACGCGGACGGCGGAGTCTGTGGTGTTTACGCTTTGGCCGCCGTTGCCGCTACTACGGTATATGTCTACACGCACTTCATTCATGTCTAGGTTAACGTCTACATCTTCGGCCTCGGGCAGTACGGCTACAGTTACTGTGGATGTGTGGATGCGACCGCCGGATTCTGTTACTGGGATGCGCTGTACACGGTGTACGCCGCTTTCGTATTTTAAGCGAGAGAAGGCACCTTTGCCTTGTACTGCGAAGGTTATCTCTTTGAAGCCGCCCAGTTCGTTTTCATTGGCGGACATGATTTCTGTCTTCCAGCGGCGGCTTTCCGCGTAGTGGGTGTACATGCGGAAGAGGGAGTTGGCAAAGAGTGCTGCCTCGTCGCCGCCGGCACCTCCTCGGACTTCGATTATTACGTTTTTCTCGTCATTTGGGTCTTTTGGAAGCAGTAGGACTTTTAGGTTTTCTGTTACTTGCTCTAGGGCTTCTTGGCTTTCTTTTATTTCGTCTTTGGCCAGTTGGCGCAGTTCGCTATCTGATTCTTCCGCTAGTAGGGTTTTGGCCTCTTCTAGGCTTGTTTGTAGGCGTTTGTACTCCCTATAGGCTTCGACTATTGGTGAGAGTTCGCTGTGTTCTTTCATATGGGTGCGCCATTTGTTGGTGTCGGCTATTACTGCCGGGTCGCTTACGGCTTCGGATAGGGTGGCGTACTTGGTTTCTAGTTCTTGTAGTCGGTCAAACATATTGTACCTCCGTTATTAAGGGCATTGGGCTGGTTGGCTGTAAGTAAAACGCTTTTATCAAAATCATCCAAACTTGGTTTTATGCGCGATTATCATCCGGTCTAGCCCTGCGTAGTCGCTTAGTACCTTTACTATACCATATCCGGCGGCTTTTGTGATAGCTTCCACGGCTTTTGGGCCGATTTCTAGCATTAGCGCGCCATCTGGGGCTAAGTGTTTAATGGTTTGGGGGATTAGGCGGCGGTATAGGTCTAGGCCGTCTTTGCCGCCGTCAAGTGCTAGTTTTGGCTCGTGATCTAGTTCGGGCTTGAGGCCTTTTAGTTCGGCGGTGGGGATGTAGGGGGGGTTTGATATTATTAAGTCGTAGGTGAAGGGGTTACTAAAAGTGTTTACACTGGAGGTGAAAAGATGCTCCAAAGTATCTGAACCGTGGGAGGATGGGTGTGCAAATATATCTAATCCATCCAGTAAGTCGCTCTGCATAAAGTGGATTTTGTCCGAAACCTGGTTTGATACTGCGTTTTCTTTGGCCAGTGCCAATGCGTCGTGGCTTATGTCTATTGCGGTTACATCGACGTTAATGTCACATGTGGCGGATATATGCACTGCCAGCTTTGCAATGGCAACAGCGATGCAACCGCTGCCGGTACATACATCCAGCACTTTAATCGTGCATTTGTTTTTGTTGTGCTTGCTTTTATCTTGTTTGCTTTTATCTTGTTTGCTTCTATCTTGTCTGTTTTTAGCATTGGCGTGGGTTAGGGTTTGGCTTATGTGGGTGTTTGTTTTGCGAGCAGCAATGTTCTTAATAAAAGCCAATGCCTCTTCGACCAGCAGCTCTGTCTCCGGCCTTGGGATAAGGGCGCGCGGGTCTGTTTTCATTGCCAGCCCCATAAACTCCCACCAGCCAAGGATATATTGCAGCGGTTCGTTTGCTATGCGTCTATTTATTGCCGCAAAGAAGGCTTCCTTTGAGGGTATGCTTAGGGGCTTGGTGTCATTTAAGAGTAGACCCACCTGGTCAAGGCCTGTTATATGTGACAAAAGCAAGCGGGTTTCGTGTTGCCCTATTGCGTCTTTGCCGTGTTGTGTTGCTTCGTATATTGTCAAAATATATACTCCTTGGTACAATTTATGATGATTTTGAGATTATAAGTTGAATTGGCCACTGCATTCTGTATACACTATATTTCCTAAGATTATACCATGATTGATTCATATTTAGGCTGATTTGTTGCTGCAAAAGGCCGCATAATAACCTTTATCAAAAATGGAAAAACCCCAAATTCCGGGGATTTTTGCATGTTGCTGGTGGGTACTGGATATATATACCAGTTGCGTCGTCATAATAATCTTATATAGCCAGTGCAGCATTGTACATACGCAACCATACATAAAACATAACGAGGTGATACATGTGGCAAACTACTTAATGGGGGTTGACATAGGAACTTCATCCTGCAAAGTAGCGGTTTTTGACCCTACTGGCACAGTAATTGCCTCTGCTACAGCCAGCTACCCTACCTATCATCCCGCACCAGGTTATGCACAACAAAAGCCCACAGAGTGGTGGGTTGGCTTTTGCCGCGCAATGAAAGAGATCAAGGTAAACCCGTCAGATATAACCGCAATTGGCACAGCAGGGCAGGGTTGGTCTGCAATTTCGGTAGATAAAAGCGGCGAAGTGCTTTTCGACAATCCAATATGGATGGACAGCCGCGCAGAGGATTTATGCCGCAAGATGCTTAAGTCTGTCCCGGAAGAAGAAATTTACGCCCTATGCGGAAACCCGGTTATGCCAACATATACCACGCCAAAAATCCTGTGGCTAAAACAGGAGCATCCCGCAATCTACAACAAGACATATAAAATACTGCAATCAAACAGCTATATCGTCTATAAACTGACAGGCAAGTTTACCTCCGACTATTCCCAGGGGTACGGGCTTCACTTTTATGATATTCGTAAACGAGAATGGAACAAGGAAATTGCGGCATCTTTTGGCATAAGCTTAGATATAATGCCGGAATTATGCCCACCCGCAATGGTGGTTGGCGCAGTTACAAAGGAAGCCGCGGCCGCCACAGGTTTGCGTGAGGGCACCCCGGTAGTTGCGGGTGGGCTTGACGCTGCATGCTCGACACTTGGGGCGGGAGTATACGAGCCGGGACATGCACAAGCCCAAGGCGGCACAGCCGGGGGTATGAGTCTTTGTTTGGACGAATGTATCACTCATCCTAAGTTAATCATGGGTAATCATGTAGTCGAAGACAGGTGGCTTTTGCAGGGCGGAACCGTAGGCGGCGGCGGGGTTTTGCACTGGCTTAAGGAAAATGTTTTAAGCGATGCAAAGAGCGACGCAAATCGCAACGCAAAACGCGATACAACGAGCAGTACAAGTCGTGACATAACCTATGATGAAATAAACGCACTTGCCGCACAATCACCAGCCGGTGCCGGAGGGCTAATCTTTCTTCCATACATGGCAGGAGAACGCAGCCCAATTTGGAACAGTAATGCCAAAGGCGTGTACTTTGGGCTGGATTATTCTAAGGGCAGGGGCGATATTATCCGTGCAACGATGGAAGGTGTTGCATTCTCACTGCTTCACAATATTGATACGGCCTATGAAATGGGCGTCTATGCCAAAAGCTACAACTTGGTTGGAGGCATTGCCAACTCAGATGTGTGGATGCAAGTGCTTGCGGATGTTACAGGAAGGCCTTTTTGCGCGCCATCTTCTGATACAGGCACAAACTTAGGTGCCGCGATACTGGCGGGTATTGGCACCGGGGTCTATAGCAGTGGCGAAGACGCAGTAGCGCAAACTGTAAAAATAGCAAAGGAATACACGCCAAACATGGCAACCCATGAGTTGTATCAACAAATCTACAAATCATATCGTAAGCTATCCGAATGTCTATTAAATATAGCGTGCAAAGGCGGTGTTGAATCCTATGAACATAGCTTCTAAATAGGGTTTTATCTGGAATCGGTATTAGCCCAAACAAAAATGAATGAAGGTGCAATCCAATGAAAGCGGCCGTTTTATACGCAAATGAAGATATCCGGTACACCCACTGGGACACGCCGGAGATATCACCACAGACGGTGATAGTAAAAATCCACTCTACGGGTATTTGTGGGTCAGATGTTCCTCGTGTTTTGCATAATGGGGCGCATTTTTACCCCATCGTACTTGGGCATGAGTTTGCAGGCGAAGTTATTGAAATCGGCGAAGGCGTAACCAATATTGCCATAGGCGATAGGGTTGCGGGCGCACCGCTTGTGCCCTGTATGTCTTGCCCGCTATGTCAAAAAGGATACTATGCCCAGTGCAAAACCTACAGCTTTATTGGCTCAAGGCAGCAAGGCAGCTTTGCCCAATATGTAAAAATACCCGCAATAAATGCCGTTAAATTTGACAGTAGCGTCTCATATGACCAAGGGGCGTTCTTTGAGCCTGTGACGGTGGCATTGCATGGGCTTAAACTGTGCGATTACACCGGAGGCGGCGATGTTGCAATACTAGGTGGCGGGACAATAGGCCTCTTTACCGCAGGGTGGGCAAAAATTTATGGCGCGAAAAGCGTAACGGTCTTTGATATTGATGATACCCGGCTGGAATTATGCAAAAAATATGGCGCGGATACAGTAATAAACACAATCTCCGACCCAATAGACAAAAACGCATATGACTATGTCTTCGAAACCGCCGGGGTAACGGACACTATGCGACTGGCCTTTGAAATTGCCGCAAGCAGGGCAAAAGTATGCTTCATTGGCACCCCAACCAGGGATTTATCCTTTACCCCCGCGCTGTTTGAAAACATGAACAGAAAAGAATTTACCCTTACAGGCTCGTGGATGAGTTATTCCGCGCCCTTCCCAGGGGATGAATGGACACAGACTGCCCACTACTTCAAAACGGGGCAACTAAAGTTTGGCGAGGACTTAATTTTCAAGCGGTTTCCACTGGAGGAAGCTGCCGAAGCATTTGCGCTATACAAAACACCCGGTGCTGTGAAGGGGAAAATACTGTTATCAGGATGAAAATGAATAAAGGGGTATGCATATGAAACACCTAAAACTAAATAACGGAATGGAAATACCACCAATAGGTATGGGTACATTCGGAAGCGATCGCTTCACACCACAGCAAATTTCTAATGCAGTATACGGCGCGATTAAAGCAGGCTATAGGCTGTTCGATTGTGCCTCAGTCTACGGAAATGAAGACAAAATAGGCGAGGTATTCGATAAAGCCATCACAGACGGCCTTGTAAAGCGCGAGGATTTATTTGTTACATCCAAGGTGTGGAACGACATGCACGGCAGCGGCAATGTATTGATTTCATGCAAAAAATCATTGCAAGACTTGCGGCTTGACTATATAGATATGTACTTTGTCCACTGGCCTTTCCCAAATTATCATGCCCCAGGTTGCGATGGGGACTCTCGCAACCCAGACTCAAAACCATTTAAAGTAGATGATTTTATGGCTGTGTGGCGTCAAATGGAAAGTCTCGTTGATATGGGTCTTGTAAGGTCTATTGGCATGTCCAACATGACAATCCCAAAGCTTGAAGGGGTTTTACCTTATTGCCGCATTCGCCCTGCCGCGCTGGAAATGGAAATACACCCGGCATTTCAACAACCCCAGCTATTTGAGTATTGCATTAGGCAAGATATCGTACCAATAGCATTTTGCCCAATAGGCTCACCAACCCGCCCGGATAGAGACAAAGCAAGGGACGATATTGCCGCAACCCAAATGCCCGAAATCCTGGCAATCGCAAAAAAGCATAACATACACCCAGCCGTTGTATGCCTAAAATGGGCTGTACAGCGCGGGCAAGTTCCGATTCCCTTCTCTGTATACGAGGACGAATATATAAGCAACTTACGCGCTATCTCAGAAGCCCCGCTATCTGATGAAGAAATGACGCAGGTTGCAGCAGCCGATAAAAATTGCCGCCTAATTAAAGGCCAGGTGTTTTTATGGGAAGGCGCGAAAGATTGGCGCGACCTATGGGATGAGGACGAAAAAATAACAGAGTAAGGGTGATACAATGCCATATACAACTACGTTTTCAATGCTAAAACAAGCGCAAAAAGGCGGCTATGCCATTGGTGCCTTCAATGTAGAAAATCTAGAAATGATACAAGCGGTAATCGAAGCCGCAAACGAGCAAAACACCCCGGTAATCTTGCAAACAACCCCGTCAACAGTAAAGTATACAGGGCTTTTGTCTATGGCCGCTGCGGTTAAGGCATTGGCAAGCACCGCCAATATTGACATCGCGTTACACCTAGACCATGGCACAGACTATGGCCTATGTATGCGGGCAATACAGGCAGGATATTCGTCGGTTATGATTGACGGCTCGCGTCTTTCTTTTGAGGAAAACATGGATATTACCAGTAAGGTAGCCACAACATGCGCGATATGTAGCGTTCCGGTAGAGGCGGAGCTTGGTGCTGTAGGCGGTAAGGAAGACGGCCTTGAGGGCGGAAGCGGCGGTTACACTGTGCCGGAAGAAGCCGCGGAGTTTATAAAGCGAACAGGTTGCACATCTTTGGCCATTGGCATTGGCACGGCGCATGGTGTTTATGCGGAAACACCTGTTCTGGATATTAAACGGCTTAGCCGGATACAAGCCCTTGTTGATATTCCGCTGGTATTGCATGGCGCGTCGGGGTTATGTGATGAAGATATCACCGACTGTATTAAACGGGGCATCACAAAAGTAAACTTTGCCACAGAGTTGCGGGCTGCCTACACCAAAGGCGTAAAAGACGTGCTACAAAATCAGCCGGACGCCATTGATCCAAAGATATATTCAGCCCAAGGCCGCGAGAATGTAAAGCAGTTTGTCATTCAAAAAATAAAGCTTCTGGGAGGGGGTGTGTAGATATGCTTAAAGGAATACCCTCGATACTTACACCAGTTGAGCCCATTATGTTTATACCGATTTTATGGTAAGTGTTACTTTCTAAGTTTGTACCAAATATTTTACAGGAGTGATTAAAATGAGACACAAAAACGTAGCCCACACACCTCCAAAAGGCTGGAATAGCTGGGATTGCTATGGGGCATCTGTGCGGGAAGACGAGGTTATCGCCAATGCGGAGTATATGGCGAAGCATTTAAAGCAGCATGGCTGGGACTATGTAGTCGTTGATATCCAGTGGTTTGAGCCTGCGGCCAATTCTTCTTGGTACAACGCCTTTTATCCGCTGGATATGGATGGGTATTCCCGGCTTATCCCGGCGGTAAACCGCTTTCCGTCATCTAAAGACGGGCAGGGGTTTAAACCTTTGGGCGAGCGTATTCATAGCCTTGGACTTAAGTTTGGCATTCATATAATGCGTGGGATACCCCGCCAGGCCGTGCATCAAAATACACCTATCCTGGGTACGGATAAGCGGGCTAGAGACATTGCCCATCCAAACTCCATTTGCCCGTGGAATACAGATATGTATGGAATTGACGTGAATAGAGAAGGCGCGCAGGAGTATTACAATAGTATATTTAACATGTATGCATCCTGGGGTGTGGATTTTATTAAGGTTGACGATATCGCTGCCTCCCGCCTGTATGACACACATATCGGTGAAATTGAAATGATGCGTAAGGCCATAGACCAAAGCGGCCGGGACATGGTGCTAAGTTTATCCCCTGGCCCTGCACCCCTAGAATATGCCGAAAGCTTTAAGCAAAACGCAAATATGTGGCGCATGACAGACGACTTTTGGGATACCTGGGATTACCTGCTGCCAATGTTCGAACGCTGCGCAAAATGGGCAGAGCATGTAGGCCCTCACAACTGGCCGGACTGCGATATGCTGCCACTTGGACATATTGGCATACGTTCCCGTGATGGCGGCGCAAGCGACAGATATACTAGGTTTACAAAGCCGGAGCAGGTAACGATGATGACACTTTGGAGCATTTTCCGCTCGCCATTAGTGTTTGGTGGAAATTTATGCGACAACGATGATTGGACGCTGGGGCTTTTGACCAATGAGGCACTAAACCACATGCATCAAACCGTAAAAAAAGCCCGTGAGTTATCACGGACTGATGATACTGTTATATGGGTGGCTGAAAGTGATGATGCGAAATATGCTGCGTTCTTTAATATAAGCGACGTTGCGAAAGATGTGGATTTAAGTGCTGTGCCAGGTATTAGTGATGCCTTTGATATATGGGCTTGTAAGGATGTGAAGCTTGGGCAAAGTGTGAAGATTGAGCCTCATGGGGCTGTGTTGTATCGGTATTAATGTAGGTTTAATTGAAATCTTAGGGTAACAAGTGTCTGCCGCGCTGATTTTGTTGATTAGCGCGGCAGTTCTTATATAACGAGCCTGTTTACGTTAAAGTTATTCTTGAATCCACAGCTATTTTTGGCTTGCACGAAATACTTGACTATCTCACATTACCTAGTCAACTTTCAAATATCCGCCATGGTAAGCCACAATCCCAGCCAGCGGGTATTCTTTGATTTTACACAAAGATTTAGTCGCAAGCTCCATATCCAAAGTATGCACTGGGTTTGGCCCGGAAATTTGGCCATCGGTTACATTTGCCCCGTCTCCTGTTACCATTATCCGGCTTTGTTGCAAAAATAGCGTAATATGGCCGGGTGTGTGGCCGGGGGTATGGACTACTTCAATGCCGCCGCATATTGGCAGTACATCTTTGTCTTGCAGCTCTTGGTCAAATTTAACTTGCAGATTTTTGTACATTTCCTTTGCTTGGTTTACGCCTTCTTTTTCTTCCGGGGATAGGCTGTCGTATTTGTCTACCATTGGGGCTAGTTTTGCCGGGGTCATGCGGCCGTCTAGGTAGGGGGCTTCGTCTTTGTGTGCAAGCACCTTTACACCTGGTACAGCCTTGCGAAGTTCTTGCATACTGCCTACATGGTCTAAATCTTGGTGGGTGATGATAATATGGGTTAGCTTGCTTGGGTCATGGCCCGCGTCGGCAATGGCTTTGAGAAATAACTCTCCTTGCTGGGGGAAGCCGGTGTCTATTAGCACCAGGTTTATATCATCCCATGTAAGTACAGGGTGAATTTTGGCCTTGCTGCCTGGCATTGGGTATGGCAAGGATAATACTGCTACATTTTCGCTGATTTTCATGGTATTTTCTCCTTTTGATATATATTTTACATAGGATATTGTGTTTTATTATTGGATGCCATGACATATGTTGGCGTTGAAGGCGTCTGCTTTTATGCCAGCTTTTGTCGTGGCTATTGTAGTGGTATCGTTACCCCGTAATCATTGTAGGCCTCGTGTAGTATCTTTTTTGCGGTTATTAGGGTATCGGTTAAGGCAATGTACAATGTTGGAAATATGGCGGCCATGTCTTCGTCTGATACATTGGCGGCTTTTCGGCTATTGTGTTAATCATTTTAGATATTTCGCCGCTTTTTAGCTGCCGTTCTAGGTGTTTATAGTCTCTGTAGCTATCGTATTCGCTGGAATTTAAGTACAGCAGCCAAAAGTCTTCGGTTGGATGACCTAACAGCTCCATGGTTGAAACAAACTGCAATATATCCATATTGGCCTCTCCTGACTCGAATCTGGCTAGTTGGCGCACACTTATAAATAGTTGCTCGGCTAGTTCTTCTTGGCTTAGGCCTATTTCTTTTCTTATTTTTCTTATTGATTCGCCGCTGTTTATTTTCATAGGCTGCCTCCATATAGCTATTAAATTTGTTGCATAGAATCCCCATATATCATCTGGGTGGTGAGTGTGACAATCTGGCTGACAATACCTTCGATACGCTTGGTGAGTTTAACACTTTGGTATTGTGTTGTATATGTATGTGCTGCAATATCACATGAGTCTAACCCGCTTCCGCTGCCTACCGCGTGTAAGTCTATATGTAAAACATAGCCTGCTTGTGCGCTATATACAAGCTATGTTGCACATGGTTATGTAATGCTATGGCGGCATTGGATAGGATTGCAGCAATGTCTAAACAAAGGCTGAATGCTTTTGTCATTTGGAGAAAAACCCCGTTTTATGCGGTCTACAGGGCTTCGCGGTTTTCGCCACTGTAAGCCATATGATAAATTAGATTCACATTTGAGTCTAAGAAGCTATGTTCATAGGATTCAACACCGCCTCAATTGGCGCAAAACTGTCGCGCAAATTCGGTATTGCCTCCTATGAACACAGCTTCTAACTTACCAGATTGATACATAACACACCAGCGAATATAATAATAAGCAAACAAAGCACAAAAGCTAGGAGGGTTTAACTTGAAATACGACTGCCTAATAATCGACGATGAAGTAATGCTATCCGAAAACACCCGTGAATATTTTAATATGCTTGGTGTAAAAACAGCATGGGTGGCCGATGAAAAATCTTGCCTTGAGTTTTTTCGCGAAAACGATGCTGAGGTGATTTTATTAGACATAAACTTGGGCGAGACCTCTGGCTTTGATTTATGTAACCACTTGCGTAAGACAATAAATACTCCAATTTTATTTATTAGCGCGCGTAAAAGCGACGATGATGTTCTGCTTGCGCTTAATATTGGCGGCGATGATTATATTAAAAAGCCGTACTCTTTGGCGATATTATTGGCAAAGGTAAAGGCTGTGCTAAAGCGGCATAGCAGCAATACCGTAGATGAAACTTATACCGACGGAGACTTGCAAATAAATTTTGCGGATAAAACTGTGACACTACAGGGGAAGACTATTGCATTAAAGGCCATGGAATACAAACTACTCGCATACCTAATAAGAAATAAAAGCCGTGTTGTTTCTAAAGCCGAGCTTTTTAAAAATGTATGGGAGGATTCCTTTTCAGACGAAAATACATTAAATGTCCATGTGCGCCGCCTGCGGGAAAAAATAGAGACTAACCCAAGCGACCCGTGCTATATTGTAACTGTAAGAGGCAAGGGCTATGTATTTGAGGCTGGGCGTTCCGCTGGGGTGCAAGGCCATGCAACCGGGGTGAAGTAATGAGTAGAGCCTTGCTTATAATTATTATTATATCCATAACAGGCCTTATAGCAGTTTCATTGATATTTAGGGCAGACACCAAGACCCCGGACGCGGTTGCAATACATTATGCAATGCATATGTCAATGGAAAGGGGCACTGCAAGGGAAGCCGCAATTATGCAAACCGAATTTTTGATGCAAGCTTTTGAAGAAATGGACACCGCAAGGCGTAACAGAGACAATAACTTACGGATATTTATGTATCTGTTTATTTTGGTCTTTGTCGTTGGCGGTGTTTTGTTATATATATATTTGTACAAGCGGATTATAAAGCCATTTCAAAGACTGCAATATTTTGCGGGGCGCGTAGCCGCTGGCAACTTAGATATTCCGCTGGAAATGGATAGGCATAACCTTTTTGGGGCGTTTTCGGAAAGCTTTGATTTAATGCGGGACGAATTGAGGCTGGCAAAAGAAAATGAGAATAAGGCCAACAAAAGCAAAAAGGAGTTAGTCGCCTCTTTAGTCCATGATATAACAACCCCCGTTGCCTCTGTAAGGTCTGCAATAGATATCTTGCGCCTAAAAACTGGCGACGCAGCAGAGATAAATATTCTGGACTCTGCCAATAAAAAATTAGAGCAGATAGATACCTTAGTAACAAATATGTTTCACGCAACCCTTGAAGAGTTGCAAGAGTTAAAGGTAATGCCAAGCGAACAACAAAGCACAGGGCTTTACGAACTAATACAGCAGGCAGATTACGAGAAACGCGCAAGGCCGTTTTCAATACCCGACTGCATTATCCAGGCGGACCCGTTACGCTTGCAGCAGGTATTTGATAACATAATCAAAAATTCTTATAAGTATGCAAGCACTGATATCTCAATCAACTCCTTTATCGAAGAAGAGCATCTATTTATAGAAATTAGGGACTTTGGCCTTGGTGTGTCAGAAAAAGAACTGCCGCTAATAACGGGCAAGTTTTATCGTGGGGCTAACACCGGCAAAATAGACGGATATGGGCTGGGGCTGTATTTATCAAAATATTTTATGGAGCAAATGTCCGGAGGGCTGTATCCGGAGAACTATGATGAGGGCTTTATGGTTGTTATTATGCTTAGGCTTGCGGGGGTGTAGAGGGGTGTAAAAGTGGGATGTATAGGGTGGCGTAAAGATTTAAGCTTAATTAAGGAAAGATTTAAGGCTGGTTAAGGTTTGGTTAAAGACGGTTAAGGTTTAGGTCGCGTATACTGGATTGCAAAGCGGAGTTAGTGCGCTAAATCATGCAGTCCTATTTTATTTTGGAGGAGAATACGATGAAAAAAACCATTTTACAAACAACTAAGTTGTGCAAGACCTTTTCAACGGTTGGCCAGCAGCAGCATGTACTTAAAAACCTGGACCTTGAGATTTTTGACGGGGATTTTACTGTTATTATGGGGCCTTCGGGGGCGGGTAAGTCTACCCTTTTATATGCCCTTTCTGGCATGGATAAGCCAACCCTTGGTGAAGTTAGGTTTTCCGGTAAGGAAATAAGCGGGCTTTCCAATGATAAGCTGGCTATATTCCGCCGCGATAACTGTGGTTTTGTGTTTCAGCAAACTTACCTGCTGGATAATATGAGCATACTTGATAACATAATGGTTTGCGGGCTGCTGGTTAGTAAAAACCGGAAAGATGTAGCTACACGCGCTAAAACCCTACTTGAACGCTTTGGCCTTGATGAGGCAATATGGCGCAAGTTTCCAGCCCAGGTTTCCGGTGGCGAGGGACAGCGTGCTGGCATTGCCCGGGCACTTATTAATGACCCAAAAATAGTTTTTGCCGACGAGCCAACAGGGGCATTAAACTCTGCTAATGGGCTGGCTGTGCTGGATACTTTATCTGAAATAAATGGTCAAGAGCAAAGCATTGTAATGGTTACCCATGATATACGCTCTGCCCGCCGGGGCAATCGTATTTTATATATCCGCGACGGCGGTATTGTTGGCGAGTGTCATCTAGGCAAATATGAAAGCGGCGATGCCGAGCGTAGCGCGAAATTAAAAGATTTTCTTGCAGAGATGGGGTGGTAGTATGAAAAATACTTCGAATGCTAATATATGGACTTCTAATATTTGGACGTTATCGATGGCCAACCTTCGTAAAAGCAAGAGCCAGACCATGAGTATGCTGCTGCTTATGCTGCTTGCCGCTACATTTTTATATATTGGGCTTATATTGTTTACAGGACTTAGCAGTTTCTTTGATAAGCGGGCAGAAGAACTTAACGCCCCTCGCTTTGTTGCCTTTGTTAACGAAAGCGACCCTCTTGACGCGCCGTATGACTTTATCAGCGACTTTCCTGGGGTAACAGAGGTAGAAACGCAGAGTGTAATTTCCCTTGCCGGCGGTTTTCAAATACATGGCGAACCCCTTATGGGAACCATAATAATTGCTACGGATGATGCCGGGCAGACCATGAATCCTCCTTCATTGATTGGCGATTATATGCCCCTATATGGGGATGCAATATATATACCTCATTTTATATTTCTGGAAGGCGGATTTACTGTCGGCGACGACTTTGTGTTTGAATTTTTGGGTGAAGAGCATCTATTTACCGTTGCGGGAAGCACCGAAGAGATAATGTTTGGTGCAAGTATGAGTAATATCTGGCGTGTGTATGTGTCTAATACTGTTTATAATGAAATTAGTGACCTTAATCCGGCCGGCAGATATATACTAATCTCAGCCCGCATGACAGAAGGGGACAGAGCCCTTACCTCTGCGTTTAGAGCAGAGTTTGGGGGTTTTGCCCTAAGTTATAGTGCGGCACAAGAAAACAGAACATTGATACCCGCAATTGCGGCTGCGACTATGGTAACATTCGCGCTTACTTTGCTTATTGTGTGCGCGATTGTTATACGCTTTCGCATTAACAATGATATTGAAGAAACTATGAAAAATATTGGCGTGTTAAAGGCGGTAGGCTATCGCAATTATCAGATTATTATGTCAATTATTTTGCAATTTTCCCTAATTGCTATTGTTGGCGGGGCCATTGGGATATTATTGTCGCAGATGCTTTTTCCGATGGTTACAGGCGTAGTAGAGCCGATGCTTGGCCTATTGTGGCACCCACCATTTGACATTGTTATGGCACTTATTGTGTTGGGTCTTGGTTTAGCTATGGTTGTATTATTTTCCTATGTAACAGCAAGGCGAATAAAAAAACTGCACCCTCTTATTGCGCTACGTGGTGGTATTACTACCCACAGCTTTAAAAGAAACCCGCTGCCACTAGATAAGAGCCGTGGCGGACTAAACTTTTTGCTTGCGATAAAGAATATCTTAAAAAACAAAAAGCAGACTGTTATGCTTAGCCTTATTATTGCCGCTGTCACAATTTTGGCTGCCGAAGGCCTTTTAATCCATTACAATATGAACGTAAACACATCGGCCTTTATACGCATGTTTGGTGAAGTGCCCGATATTTTTGCCCCCGCTGAGGACGCGGAATCAGCCATCAAGTTGCGTGAAAGAATCACAAATCACCCCGATGTAACAAAGGTTTTTAGCTTTGACTTTACAACGCTACTGATTAACGAAACGGCAACAAACGTGAGAATAGCTGAAAACTTCG
>Ga0123355_10003225_pt1 | contig 23305 bp, 17 predicted proteins | sample TergutEmb28metaG_3_FD_89872 | JGI IMG/M metagenome (GOLD analysis project Ga0123355, IMG submission 89872) | Embiratermes neotenicus P1 segment gut microbial communities from Petit-Saut dam, French Guiana - Emb289 P1 | ecosystem: Host-associated > Arthropoda: Insects > Digestive system > Gut ... | reverse complement strand
GATTTTGCAGAGCTTTGGGAGTTTGAAGACGTCCCTATGAAGAATTTTTCTTCTGGGATGTATGCGCGGCTTGGCTTTTCTGTTGCCACTCATGTGAATCCAGACATTTTGATTGTTGACGAGGTCTTGGGTGTGGGTGATTACTTGTTTTCGCTAAAATGCGAGAAGCGTATGAAGGAAATGCTTTCCGCCGGAGCCACGGTTTTGCTGGTTTCACACAACACTGAAACTATGAAAGACCTATGTATGCGGGCGTTGCTTCTGGATAAGGGTAGGTTGGCATACGCAGGCCCGGTAGATGAAGTTGCTGAGGTGTACTTGCAGTGATTTCCATCCCTATGGCCACATACAATGGTGAGAAGTATGTATCTGAGCAAGTTGATTCTCTGCTCTCGCAGACGTTTTCTGACTTTAGCTTGTATGTACAAGACGATGCCTCAAGTGATGGCACATGGGATATACTCACAACTTACGCTGAGCAGTATCCTGAGAAGATAAAAGTATCTCGAAATCGTGTAAATTCGGGAAGTGCAAAGCACAATTTTCTGGAAATGATGTGCCGCATGCAGGACAACTACCTCATGCTGTGTGACCAAGACGATGTATGGTTGCCTGATAAAATCGAAAGAACCCTAACAAAGATGAAGGAAATGGAAAAAGAGCATGGTACAGAAACCCCGATTTTAATTCATAGTGATTTGACAGTGGTAGATAAGCAGTTACAACTAATCAACCCATCTTACAGGCAGGCTATGAACTCTAACTATAATCGGACGGCTCTGCATCAGGTGTTGATTCAAAATTGTATCACTGGCTGTACGGCTATGTATAACCGAAGTCTGTCGGCTTTGTTAAACCGGATACCCGTGTATTGTATTATGCATGACTGGTGGCTGGAGTTAGTGGCAGCAGCTTTTGGGAAAATCGGGCATATAGATGATCAAACGGTGTTGTACCGACAGCATGGTAAAAACTCTATAGGCGCTAAGGATGTACGTAGCTTATCATATAAAGTCAGCCGCCTTATCAACGGCAAAGAGGTAAGGGATGCTATATATATTACATACCCTCAGGCGGAAAGTTTTTTGATAGCGTATCAGGAGAGGTTGAGCGAAGACCAAAGAGAAACCATCAGAAACTATTGCGGCATACCTAAACTTGGGAAGTTGTCACGGTGGCGTAGAACATGTGAACTTAAGGCGTTTAAAAACGGCTTGAGCCGAAATATCGCATACTTCATTTTTATATAGGAGGTGTTGGGGCCTGAAAGGGATAATTTTAGCTGGGGGCGCTGGCACAAGGCTGTATCCGGCTACCTTGTCGGCTTCGAAACAGATACTCCCGATATATGATAAGCCCATGATCTATTATCCCATATCCACTTTGATGTTGGCTGGAATTAGGGAAATCTTGATTATCTCAACACTTCGCGATATCGGGCAGTTTGAGGCTTTGTTGGGGGATGGTAGACAGTTTGGGTTAAACTTCGAATATGCAGTGCAAACTGAGCCACGTGGGTTGGCGGATGCATTCATAGTTGGTGAGAAATTTATTGGAAGAGACCGATCCTGTTTGGTACTTGGCGATAATATCTTCTATGGTTATGGCTTTACCGGCTTACTGCAAGCAGCTGTGGACAGAAGCGAGGGCGCGACTATATTTGGCTATCACGTAAGCAACCCGAAAGATTTTGGCGTTGTAACCTTTGATGATATGGGAAAAGCATTAAGTATTGAGGAAAAACCCGAATACCCTAAGTCCAGCTATGCTGTGCCGGGACTATATTTTTATGATGATCAAGTAGTTGATATAGCGAAAAGCATCAAGCCTTCTGCCCGGGGCGAGCTTGAGATTACGGCAGTTAACAACGAGTACCTGAGACAAGGAAAGCTGAAGGTAGAACTATTTGGCCGTGGTATGGCTTGGCTTGATACTGGCACACATAGCACTCTCTTAAATGCCTCGGTCTTTGTGGAAACCGTGCAGAGCAGGCAGGGTTTGTATGTGTCCTGTCTGGAGGAAATCGCCTATAGTCAGGGATTCATATCTAAGGATACTTTGCTGTTGCAGGCGGAGAAAATGAAAAATACCGAGTACGGAAAATACTTGTATCGGGTTGCCGGGGGTTAGATAGATGCTGGCAAGAAAGACTGAACTGCCGGGGGTTTATATCTTAGAACCCAAAGTTTTAGGCGATGAGCGCGGTTGGTTTATGGAGACTTGGTCACTTGAAAAACTGAGTGAACTCGGCTCTCGGTTCAATTTTGTGCAGGATAACCATTCGTACTCTGAAAAAAAGGGGACTTTACGCGGCATACACTTTCAGAACGGGGAGGCTGCACAAGCCAAGCTGGTACGTTGCACAATGGGACGATTGCTGGATGTGGCTGTGGATTTACGAAAGGCTTCGCCGACTTATAAAAAATGGATTGCGGTTGAGCTTTCTGCTGATAATAAGCGGCAACTGCTGATTCCACGCGGATTTGGCCATGGGTTTTTGACCCTGACTAACGATGTTGAGTTTCTATATAAGGTGGATAATCCATACGATGCTGCTGCTGACCGGGGGATACGCTGGGACGACCCGGAATTAGCAATTGACTGGGGTACAATGAAGCCGGTTGTGTCGGAGAAGGACGCGGCTGCGCCATTGCTTCGAGATAGCGATTGTGATTTTACGTGAGGTGTGACAGACGATGACTATATTGATCACAGGTGGTGCCGGGTTTATAGGCGGGAACTTTGTATATTATATGCTGGAAAAGTACCCATCTTATAAGCTCGTTTGTTTAGATGCGCTTACTTATGCCGGTAATATGGAAACCTTGGCTGAAGCTTTGAAGTCTACGCAGTTTTGTTTTGTTAAAGGCGATATAGCAGACCGCGAGGCCGTTTATGGCTTGTTCGAAGTGTATAAGCCTGATATTGTAGTTAACTTTGCTGCGGAAAGTCATGTAGATCGTTCTATCACAGAGCCGGATATCTTTTTGAAGACGAACGTTATGGGGACAGGTGTTTTGTTGGATGCCTGCCGAAAGTGCGGTATAAAACGTTACCATCAAGTGTCAACAGACGAAGTATATGGAGATTTGCCTCTGGATAGGCCGGATTTATTCTTCACGGAAAGTACACCTATACATGCTTCAAGTCCATATTCGGCATCAAAGGCCGGTGCTGACCTGATGGTGTTGGCATATCACCGTACATATGGCCTTCCGGTGACAGTATCTCGATGTTCCAATAATTATGGCCCATACCATTTTCCAGAAAAGCTAATTCCGCTGATGATTACTAATGCCCTTCGGGATAAACCCCTGCCAGTGTATGGCAAGGGTGAGAATATCCGAGATTGGCTGTATGTAGAAGACCACTGTCGCGCTATAGATTTGATTATCCACAAAGGACTCCAAGGCGAGGTTTACAACATAGGCGGACATAATGAACGTACTAACTTGGAGGTCGTGAAGACGATCTTGAGAGAGCTTGGTAAGTCAGAGAGTTTAATCAGATTCGTAACAGACAGGCCAGGCCACGACTTGCGTTATGCTATAGACCCAGCGAAGATTAGCAAGGAATTGGGTTGGCAGCCTGAAACGGGCTTTGATGCGGGGATAAAGCGGACTGTAAGCTGGTATTTGGAGAACCGAAGCTGGTGGGAGCCCTTGTTGAGGAGTGTATAAATAGGGGTTCAAATTGCTAAACGGATTTACTAATTGTGCTCCAACTAGTTCTATGCGTAATTATCAAAATTGAGTATTTTCGCGAAAGGTAGAGAATTGATTTGTCAAGCACATATTCAGAAGACTATTACGAAAATTATAGCTCATTAGAGTGCAATTACTCGACTTTTCAGGATTCTTTTGTGAATATTGCGAATAGGATAGTGACTGACTTTTCGCCTCGTTCTGTCTTGGACGCGGGTTGCGCATGGGGCTACTTGGTGGCAGCATTGCGCGATTTAGGCATTGAGGCTTATGGTGTTGATATTTCTGAGTATGCAATCAGTATGGTACGTGATGACATTAAACCTTTTGTTTCAGTTGCGGATTTATCAAAAGGACTGTCAGACGATTTTCCGAAAAATTTTGATCTGATCGTAAATATTGAAGTGCTGGAGCATATGAAGGAAGAAGACTCGCTGCAAGCGTTACGAAATCTTTGTCAGTATAGCGACAGGATTATTTTTTCATCCTCCCCTGACGATATCACAGAAGAGACACACTACAATGTTCAACAAATCGAATATTGGGCTAAGGGTTTTGCTAAACATAATTTTACTCGCTCGCTGGTATACAAAGCTAATTATATATCACCTCAGGCTGCGTTGTTTGAAAAGCAAGCTGATGTCCAATTAAGTGAGATAGTAGATAATTATGAGCGTCAGCTTAGGATTTCGAAATCCAAAGCGAGTAAGAGCGAAGCAAATCTACAAAGTTACTGTGCCATGCTGTATTACGATACTGGTAATGGGATCAACACTCAAGAATCCTTAACCTGTCATTTTAATGGTCGACATTTTTTCTACGAAGCCTCCTTGCCTCCGAACGTTAAGTCTATAAGATTTGACCCAATTGAAGGCACAAGCTGTATTGTAAAAAATTTGGTGATATCGACTGAATCTGGACATTCCAAGTTTCAAAATCTAAATGGCTATTCCCTAGGGGATTACCACTTGTTTCTAACTAGAGACCCTCAGTTTTTAGTTGAAATACAGCAAAACACATTCTTGGTTACGGTCGAAGCTACGATTTATCCTTGTGATAATGCCATTTTAGCTGGTTTGCTTGATGAATTTAACAAAGTCAAATTCGAGCAATTTGAAGTAATGAGGAAATCGAAAGATCGAGAAATCGAAAAGCTTGAAAAGGAAAAAGAACTTTTAATTCTAAATCAAGAGCATAAAAAGACAGAAGCAATTATGCAAGAAGAGAGAATGGCTCATCTTGAAAAAGTGGAAGCAACTATACAAGAAGAGAGAATAGCTCATCTTGAAAAGGTGGAAGCAACTATACAAGAAGAGAGAATGGCTCATCTTGAAAAGATGGAAGCAGCTATACAAGAAGAGAGAAATACCCATGCTCAGAAACTAGAAGAGTTCCAGATTTTAAAGGAAACTTTGAATAAGGAGATGCATGAGTTACAAGTTGAAAATGATGCCCAATATCGTGCTTTCATAAACTCAACTTCGTGGAGGATAACCAAGCCATTAAGAACAATTTCTAGACTCTTTAGCCGAAAGAGACCGAGTGCAGTGGCACAAGAAAACAACTCAAGTCAAAAAGACAAAGATGATTACACTTTGCTCATAACGCACGAGGGGCCTCTTGCAGAGATGCTATTTTACTGTACAGATGGCGTTATCAGGCACATTACGCACCCAAAGACTTTCGATGAAATGGAGCTTGACATAAATGACGTGCAGCATGTCGAGCAAAATCATCTTCAGTTGTATATACGTGGCGCAGATATCGGCCCCGTCGTTGAGAGTGAAGTTGATAGTGATGAGTCAACGATTACTACATCAGAATTTAATATTAGTTCTGATGAAAGAGAGCGGCAAAGTAATGTGAGCTTTAGCAGAAAAATAAAGTTCAGTATTATAACGCCACTCTATAATACTCCAGAGAAATTTTTGTGCGAAATGATTGAATCTGTTATAGGCCAGACTTATTCAAACTGGGAACTTTGTCTTGCAGACGGTAGCACTCGTCAGCACTCTCATGTGGAGATGATTTCTAAAAACTATGCACGCGGCGACAATCGAATAATATATAAAAAATTAGTAGAAAACGAAGGAATCTCTGGAAATACAAATGTAGCCTTGGAAATGTCTTCAGGAGATTATATTGCCTTGCTTGACCATGACGATATACTTCACCCGTCTGCCTTGTATGAAATGATGTGCGCGATTAACGAGCATAATGCTGATTTATTGTATTCAGATGAAGCCATTTTTACAGATAGTCCTAATGACGGTACACCAATGTTTAAGCCTGATTTTTCGCCAGATACTCTTCTTTCACAGAATTATATGACACATTTCTCTTGTTATTCACGCGAGCTGTTAGAGAAGACAGGTAATTACAACTCCAAATTTGATGGTAGCCAAGACTATGACATGATCCTACGATTGTGCGAAACTGCCAATAATATATATCATATTCCAAAAATTGTATATTACTGGCGTGAGCATATTTCTTCAGTTGCTAGAAATATATCAGCAAAAAACTATGCTATATCAGCTGCAAAAAATGCAATATCTGAGTATTTGCATCGTAAAGGAGTATTGGGTGTAGTGCATGATTCTGAAATATCAGGTATGTACAGAATACAGTACGATATTGTTGGGGAGCCATTAGTTTCAATAGTAATTCCATCAAAAGACCATGTTGATGATTTAAGAAAGTGCATTGAGTCGATTTTGTTTAGTTCAAGTTACCACTATTATGAGATTGTAATTGTGGAAAATAATAGTGTTCTTCCTCAAACTTTTAGCTATTATGAAATTCTTGAAACTCATTCTAAGATTAATGTAGTAACTTTTAAAGGTGAGTTTAACTATCCAGCGATAAACAACTTTGGCGTTGAGCATTCTCATGGTGATTTTATAATATTGCTAAATAATGATACGGAAGTTATATCTGCTGAGTGGATACAAGAAATGCTCATGTTTGCCCAACGTGAAGATGTTGGTGCGGTTGGTGCTAAATTATACTATTTGGACGAAACAATTCAACATGCAGGAGTGATTGTAGGTGTTGGGGGCTTCGCTGGGCATTCTCACAGACACTTTCCGAGAAGTCATTCCGGACATATGGGTAGATTAAAGATTGTACAAAATTTATCTGCTGTAACAGGTGCTTGCTTAATGATTAGGCGTGATGTCTTTGACGAAGTAGCCGGACTAGATGAAGTGTTTGCTGTAGCTTTGAATGACGTTGATTTATGTTTACGACTTCGGCAGAAAGGTTACTTGATAGTCTTTACGCCTTTTGCAGAGCTGTATCATCACGAGTCAAAAAGCCGAGGCTCAGAAGACACTGATGAGAAGAAAGAACGATTCATGAAAGAAATTGACTTGCTCAGAATTAGATGGGCAAATGAAATATCTGCGGGCGATATTTACTACAATCCCAATCTTACTTTGGAGAGAGAGGATTTTTCACTTCGCTAAATATAAGAAGAGTTTGCTCGATGATAAAACTACATAACGAACAGTTTTTTTGGAGATGAAATGAACATATGCGCAGGTATTGTACTATACAATCCTGATATTGAGCAGCTCGCCAGGAATGTAAATTCGATTCAGAATTATGTTGATTGGTTGTTTTTCGTCGATAACGCATCCATGAATATAGATGAAGTTCAAGGCGTGCTTTCCAATGAACATTTTATATGGATTAGAAACGAGATAAATACAGGGGTTGCCTACGCACTGAATCAACTGATGAACTTAGCGGTCGAAAAAGGTTATGATTGGATTCTAACCCTTGACCAAGATAGTGTATGCGGGGAAGGTATTGTTCAAAAACTGCTAAAAGCATTTCGCCATTATGATAATATTGCGATGATATCCCCCAAAATCATTGATCAGGATATAGCGAAGACTGATGATGAATCGTTTCCTGACGTAGAAGAGATTTCAATGTGTATAACTTCCGGCTGTTTAACAAATGTTAGAGCCGTTCTTGAGGCTGGTGGTTTTGATGAACGCCTGTTTATAGATCAAGTTGACCACGATATGTGCTTAAGGTTAAGACAAAGGGGATACTACCTTGTCAGAATAAATTCAGCAGAACTTTTACAAAAATTTGGTGAGAAGTCTGTAACTAGAAAATTTTTATGTAAGGAAATTAAGTACCATCACTATGTTCATAGCCGGATTTTTTATCAAACAAGAAATACAATATATATGGTAAAAAAGTATGGAACCGAATTTACCCCACGCCCGCGATACTATTACTATCATCGGATAGGGACATTCTGTGTTGAATTGTTATATGAACCTGATCGAATACGGCGGCTGGTGGCATTTATAAAAGGTTATATAGCTGGTCTGGTGATGAAATGTGAGTCAAGAGGGCATAATGATAAAGTCTATAAAGTGCCTACTAAAGCGTATAAGCCATAGAAGGCATAATATGCGCTTAAAAAAATACCACATTAGAAACAAGAGACATTTAAGGCGAGAGCGTAATGAAAAGTTTTCTTGCTCGATATGTTTTAGTATATGTGTACCACTTTATAACACCCCTGAAAAATACTTGAAAGAGTTGATATGCTCCGTTCAGTCGCAAAGTTATGAGAATTGGGAACTGATTTTAGCTGATGGTAGCAATATTGATGATGTAGGAGAGTATTGTCAGATAGTGATGAAGAACGATAACCGTGTGCACTATATCAAGCTAGATGAAAATATGGGTATATCAGGGAATACAAATGAGGCGATTAAAGTAGCAAAAGGGGATTATATCGGATTTCTTGATCATGACGATATACTACATCCCTCATTGCTATTCGAATTGGCTAAAACAATTGAACTAGAAAAAGCTGATTTTATTTATACGGATGAGGCTGTGATTACTGAGACTGTTAGTGATATAGCCTATCTTAAATTGAAACCTGACTTTTCTAAATACGAACTGCGAGTACATAATTATATTTGCCATTTTGTGTGTTGTTCGAGAGAGTTGTTGGATGCTGTTGGTTATTTCAATGGGGAGTTTGATGGTAGTCAAGACCATGATATGGCATTGCGTCTTTCCGAAAAAGCAAAAAAAATCGTTCATATTCCGCAAATATTATATTATTGGCGAATGCATGAGAACTCTGTTGCATACAGCGTAGACGTAAAGGAATATGCAGTCAATGCCGCAATAAACTCTGTAAAGAACAATCTGGGTCGTCTGGAAGAAGCCGCTAAAGTAGATAGTGCACACCCCTATAGGACTTTATATCGGGTTGAGTATTTTATCCGCAGTTTCCCTCAGATCACGGTTGTTATTCATAGTGCAGTTAATGAGCGCCAAACTGCGCACTGTATTGCCACTCTTTATAACAGTTTGTCGTATTTAAATTTTAGAATTGTAAATGCGAGTCATGAAGAATTTAGAAATGAGATTTGGGATGGGGACTATATACTATATCTTCACGGCTCATTACTTGAAGCTTCGCCAAGATTTATGAGTGAAATGCTTATGTTTGCACAGCGTAATGATGTAGGTGCAGTAGGGGCTAAGGCTCTCTATAGAGACGGTCGCATTCACAATGCCGGGATATCATTGTTTTCACAAGCAAAAAGTGGGGTTAGGTATTGGTATCACGGTGAACAATCGGATCAGCAAGGTTATGAGGCACTACTGAAACATCCCAGAGGTATAACCGCTGTATGGGATGGCTGTCTGTTGGTTCGTACAAACTTACTTAGAAAAGTCGGCGGCTTTAGAGACTCTCCAAGTTTGTATGAGGGTGTTGATCTATGTTTGAAACTTAGACAGTTAGGTTTTTATATTATATGGACTCCTTATGCTGAAATGCGCTTCGATATCCCTAAGTATATGAATGCTCAGGGACGGTCTGTACCATCCACCAATGTATTCAGAAGAAAGTGGAAAGAGCTTCTCAATGTGAGAGACCCGTATTATCACCCTTATTTTAGCAAGTTGAATATATTCTAAAAGGATAGTGCCAAATGACAAACTTTTTAGCACTAATAAAAAAGTCAGTTAGAATATTGAGATCACAAGGGCTTACACGTTTGCTCATCGTATCAGTAAACTATGTAAGAATATGGGCAGATAAGAGGGCGGCTAATAGAGCTGAAAATAAACAAGTGACTATCCCTCATTGTGATATTCTTTTCATAAATGGCTGCGACTATAGTTTACCTCACCCGATTAGATATAGGGTTTATCATCAGATTGAGCAGTTAGCGGTAAACAATATTTTTTGTCATATAGTATATCACAAGGAGCTTACACTAGATTATTTAAGGTATGCAAGAGGTTTTGTCATTTTTAGATGCCCTTATTCCGAGATAGTGGGAAGGTTTATAGAGGAAGCCAAAAAGCTGAACAAACACGTTTTTTTTGACATTGATGATATGGTTGTAGATACGAAGTATACAGACATGAATTCATATGTAAGAAATATGGAGCCTGAGGCTAAAAAAGATATTGATGACGGAGTCCGAAAAATGGGACAAACTCTGTGTTTGTGTGATTCGGCGATTACAACCACGGAAGCTTTGGCTGCCGGGCTTGAGGATTTTGTGCCTGAGGTCTTTATTAACAGGAATGTAGCATCCGATGAAATGATGGCTTTATCCATAGCAGCCATAGAAAATGAAAAGAAAGGGAGAATTTCACATACAGGGAGAAGAGACAAGGTTGTTCTTGGATATTTCAGCGGAAGCATAACACATAATGAAGATTTTGAGTTGATTCTATCTACTTTGCTTAGAGTTCTTTCGGAAAATAAAAATGTCTATTTGATGATTACTGGTATCCTGGATATCCCTTCGGTTTTCAAAGAATATAAAAATAGGATTATCATACATTCGTTCCTTGATTGGAAAAGCTTGCCTGGGCTTATTGCTTCCATAGATATTAATCTGGCTCCGTTAACTCCAAATTTGTTTAATGCATGTAAGTCTGAAAACAAATGGGTTGAGGCTGCATTAGTAAAAGTTCCGACAATAGCCAGCGATATAGGGGCATTTTCTCATATGATAGAAAACGGCGTAACTGGTATCTTGTGTTCCAGTGAGGATGAGTGGTATGAAGCACTTAGTAACATGATTAATGATTCTATTTTGCGAACTTCAATTTCTGAAAGGGCTTTTGAATTTTGCTCAAAAAACTGCTTGGCAATATACACTGGAATCCCTTTGTCTAGACATATCATGGTGAAATTAAAGCCAAGTATTTTTTTTGTAATGCCAAGCCTGCATATCAGTGGTGGTGTATATGTTGCTTTAAAACACGCAGCTATACTAAGAGAAAGAGGATTCGATATAACACTTATGGATATGCATAATGAACATGAATGGTATGAATTTGAAGGTTATAGATTCCCAGTGTTAGATTATGCACATCCAAAGCTAAGTAAAATTGACTGTTGTGTAGCCACTATGTGGACTACTGTTGAGTTGGTCGAATCATATCCGCAAATAAAAAAGAGGCTCTATTTAGTGCAGGGGTTTGAGACTGATTTCTATCCTCCAGCGGCAAGTGAGAGAGGGCTCTGCAATCGTACATATAACTTATTGCCTCACGTTCAAATCATTACTGTGTCAAAGTGGTGTCAAAATTGGCTAAGAGATGACTTTGGCAAGGCAGCAAGTTATGTTCCAAATGGTCTTGACGTAGAGCGCTTTTATCCTGTAAAACGCGAGTTTGAAGGCAAGGTTCGAATCTTAGTAGAGGGTAATTGCAATTCACATTACAAGAAGGTTGATGAGAGTTTTGAAATTACCAACGAATTAAACTCTGATGAATATGAAGTCTGGTACTTGTCATATAACGCCAAACCTAAGAAACATTATCGGATTGACAAGTTTCTGCATAAGGTGCCTTTTGAAGAGGTCAGTGAAGTGTACCGTAGCTGTGATATCCTTCTAAAGTCGAGTGCATTAGAGAGCTTTTCATACCCTCCGCTTGAGATGATGGCAACAGGTGGATTTGTGGTTATTGCTCCTAATGGTGGGAATGAAGAATTTCTAGTTGATGGTTACAATTGCCTGCTCTATGAGCCGGGAAATGTTAATGATGCCATACATAAAATTGAAATGATTCGGATGGATAGCCAACTTCGTGATTGCTTATTCGAAGGTGGGCAAGAAACAGCTCGATCTAGAAGCTGGGAATTGATTAAGGATGAGATTGTTGAGCTTTATACAACTGAAAGCGCTAACGAAAGGATCGATCATGTGTATGTTTGAAAGAGTTAAGAAGGTACTCCGAAAAACGACTGAACAAAGCACTAATGATTTGATCTGCGAGGATAACATCGCTGTAGAGAAGTTATCCGTTCGTAATTGGCGTTCGTTCACTCAAGACCACTTTATTCGTGCTGTTATAGCTAAAAGAGCTGATTTTGATGATTTTTATAGTATGTTATCAGATGAAGAATCACGAATTATCTTTGATTGGATTGTTGGTTACCGTTTTCTTGCCGGAATTTTTGGTGAGCTGAAATTGTGGGAAAATATGCCTAACCCCTCGCCCTTATATAAAATGCATCCGGGCTCAATTTCTATCGAAGAAGTGAAGAAAGGATACGACTGGGTAATAAATAACGCCGAATCGCTTCCTGAGCCGTTGGATGTTTATGGTATGTGGCATACATTTTACCTCGAGCATTATGAAATTAAAGGAATTTGCCAAGTAGAGTCTGGAGACATTGTTTTCGACATAGGCGGATATATTGGTGATACGGCTGTATATTTCGGGAAAAAAGTGTTACCCAGTGGGCATGTGTACACATTTGAACCCAACGTGGAGTGGGCTGGCTTTATAAGAGAAAACCTTAAAAAATTTCAACTGGAGAATGTGACAATTGTGCCATATTGCTTGAGTGATAAGCCTGCTACTCACTTTATGGAAAGAGCTGATAGCTTTTCTAGTTCGGAGATTCAAGGAGCAACAAAAGTTGAAGCTATTACTGTAGATGATTATGTGAAGGAAAATAATATTGAACACTTGGATTTGATGAAGTTAGATATTGAAGGTGCTGAGCGGTTTGCCTTGCTTGGAGCAAGACAAACTATAGAGCAGTTGCGTCCGAAAATTGCCTTAAGCATATACCATGGTGGAGAATCAGGATATGGTGACTTTTATGAGCTACCTGAGCTAGTTAGAGATTTATGCAGGGATTATAGTTTCTATCTTCGGCATAAAAATGCCTGTTTATTTGAGACAGTGCTTTTTTGCATTCCGAACTGACAAGTGTGAAGATATTCAGAATAGGGATGGACATAAGAATATTCAAAGCGGACAGTTTCAATCCAAATCTTGCTCTGAAAAGAGAAGACTTTTCACTTGTCACGTTATGGAGGTCGCGAAATGACAACTCTAAAATGGGTTTATCATTTGATATTGACAAATAAAATGGCATCAATCGCTTTAATGTCAATCCTCATTTTATTAAATATAGTTGGACTAAACCATATGATTCATGCTGATTTGTATAGAGAGCGGATTATAATTCATGGTGATGTAGAGACTTCTGCAAACATATACCCACAACAATTAATACATTACTCAGGTTTAGAACTCACAGAGTATGGTTATTGGGCTGTTTTTGACCCGCAATTTCATTTCACGCCTCCAGAGTTTCAAATTTCGGCTATTCGTATAGAATTAGAGCAACCTATCAGAGATAATTCAGATATACAAATATTTTTCTCTAAAGAAAATCAGCACTTTACTGAGCAATACTCTGTATGGAGTATAATATATTCTGATGAAAGATCAGTTATTATTCCTATTCCCTTAGCGCATTATTCGGGTATTCGTGTAGATATAGATGTTTTTGGTGAATTCTTCAATATTAATAACATATATGTTCTCGACGCATTATTAACAAATGTCATTGAACCAACTTACACTTTACATCCGATACTATATATGCTCATATTATGTATGGTTATTATTGTTTTATGGGTTGGCTTGATGTGTTTTAGTGGATTTAGGGCATTTTTTGTGAATACAATTACAAGTGTAATTAATTCTCAAAAAGTAAAAAAATTTATTAATGATTTTGATTCTTATACGAACTCCTATCACTTTTTTATTTTGCTAATCATTTTTTTTGTTATAAAAGGTTTATTCTATATGGTGTACTTGGTGCCCCTTACATTAGGCGTTTCCCCTGATGATGTAGGTCATTTGTCATATATTCAGTATATGGTACATTATGGCAGAAGACCAACTAATCAATATGCGTTTCTAGAATCATTTTCTTTAAATGTAGCACTGAGACCAATCAGTGAGTCAGTACTTGGTAATATAATGCCTAATTATGATTTTAACTATAACAACCTTAACTGGATTGCGAAGCATCCTCCGGCATATTACTTAATAATGTTACCGTTTTATCTGATTGTTACACATTTTACTCGCGATTTGGCTTTGGTAATGTTTGTATTGCGCTTAGTAAATTTATTTATGGGTGTTATCACTTTTCTTGTCGTCTATAAGCTATTAAATTTAATAGAGGCAAATAATTTGGTTAAGAAGTTAATGCTTGTGACGTTTGTGTTGTCACCAATGATTCAATTTTACTTTACCAATTTAAATCTTGATGGTTTTTCTATTCTGATAACGACTACTGCTTTGTATTTTATGATTCGTCATTTGAAGTATTACAAAAAAATAGATTTTGTTTTGTTTATCTTAATTAGTGCAGTTTCAATTCTTACAAAATATCCAAACGCATTCATCATTATTCCGTATGTTTTATGTTGGTTTGTAATTATTCTATGGCAGAATGGGATTGTAGTTGCGTTGAAGAACGGTCTATCAGGAGTTCTACTTGGATTTATTCTTGTTCTTCCTGAATTAATGCATAATTATCGCCAAATTATTACATTGATTGGTATAGGTTCATCAAATGAAATCATATCACATAGAACGTTTATTGATTTTATCTTAAGTAATTATTTTTTTGACATTATTAGGCGAAATGTACTATCTGTAGGATTTCATCCAGAAGTTTGGGGTAATAATGTTTTAATCGGAATTTTTTCGGTATTGTGCACAACTATAATAATGGTATATTTAGCAGATTTAGTAAAACGCAACATTATCATTTGTATTGTTATTTTTCCAATGTTAATAATTTTTTTTGTTTTGAAAAATTACTTGCTTCCACATAACCTGTCACATTTATCTTATGTGCCGTTTATTCAAGCATTTGTTATTTCTATGATATTAAAGAGTTTTATTGATATCAGTCAAATGTCACAAAATAAAAAAATCATTCATGCAATTTTTATCACATCAAGTATATTTTTATTCATTTTCTACATGTATGGACATTTTGGGTCATTTCAAGAACTAGGATGGACAAGAGCAACTCATGGCAGATATTATTTAGTTGCTTTCATGCCTTTTGTGTATTTGTTTTATTTTCCGTTGGCGAAGATTAGGACTGTTAATGGAAGAACTCTCAATTTTATTATGATAGTATCAGCATTGATGGTTTATGAGGTTTACTCTGTTCATTTAATGACAATGACATGGGTTCTTTAAGTTACGGAGTACAATTTTTAATTTTATAATGGATGGTTAGACCTTTTTCTCAAATATCTGCTTTTATGGCTATATAAGAAAGGGCGGCGCCGTGTGATACAAATAATTCAAGACTCTTGCTACAATGAATAGTCAACTTTGTTGTAAACTGTAGCAGACATGCCACATGAAGTGATACTCACTATCGTCTACGTATCTAACATGAAACTTTAGTAGATTCATCGGAGAATTTGGAATTTGCTCATTTTGGAGTAGTGTTAAGGATTTGCCAAAGAGGGAAGCGCTAGAATGAAACTAATAATTCAAGTTCCTTGTTACAACGAGGAAGCGACCTTACCGCAAACTATAGCAGATTTGCCGCATGAAATCGAAGGAATTGACACAATTGAATACTTAATAATCAACGATGGTAGCAAGGACAATACCGTAAATACAGCACGTGCATGCGGTGTTCATCATGTAGTAAGTTTTACAAACAACAAAGGACTGGCGCGTGGGTTTATGGCGGGGATTGACGCTTGCCTTCGCCTTGGAGCAGATATCATCGTAAATACTGATGCTGATAACCAGTACAATGGTGCGGACATTGAAAAACTGGTTAACCCGATCCTTGATAGCCAAGCTGACATGGTTATTGGTGAACGCCCAATTGTAGATACTGAACATTTTTCCTGGAAAAAGAAAAAATTCCAAAGGTTAGGCAGTTGGGTTGTGCGTATTGCATCAGGAACATCTGTTCCTGACGCACCAAGCGGCTTTAGGGCATACAGCAGGGAAGCCGCTCTCCACATAAATGTTGTAAATACATATACATACACATTGGAAACTATTATTCAAGCAGGAGCAAATAGAGTAGCTCTTACTTCCGTACCAGTGCGAACCAATCCAGAAACAAGGGAATCCCGGCTTTTCAAAAGCATGTGGAAATATATTCAGCGTTCAGTAGCTGTCATCATTCGTTCATTTATGATGTACCGACCATTGGTGTTTTTCCTCACAATAGGTTCCGTGTTTTCAATAATCGGTACGGTATTTATTATTCGGTTTTTAGTTTTTCTTGCCCTTGGGCAAAGCGGCGGGCATGTCCAATCATTGGTATTGGCTGCCATGTTAATCATGGTGGGGGTGCAGTGCTTACTTGCAGGACTACAAGCCGATGTAATCGCTGCAAATCGAAAGATTTTGGAAGATGTTCGGTATAGGTTAAGAAAAATTGAACTGAGAGAGACGGTTTCTTGGTTAAGCAGTACAGAAATAAGTAAAGGACGTGAAGAATAGTTAATTGCCTATTCAAGAGGTTTGGTGCGCGAGCATAGCCCACGTGAGGGACGTGGAAATTTCCACATCCCACAGGGGTTGAGATTTGTCTGCATCTATACCTGCCTATTTCTTGCGTTCCTTAAGTCGAACATTGTGCAATGCTTGGGATTCGTCATGACTAGCCTCAGACTGCATCTGTAGCTATTTCTCAAAACGCGGAGGAGGCCGCTATATGATGGTACGCCCCGATTGCTTCACTCCTAACCGCCCCATTTATTGATTAATTATCGAGCAATGCACGTAATCGAGCAATTTCAGCGTCTTTGTCTAGCAACACGCCTTGATCGCATCCAAAAATGCTTATGACAATTGTACGGTAGAACTGAATAATCTTGGCCCAGTTGAAAACTCCCGTACTCAATGATTCTATAGCGAACTCTTCGGGTAAGCTCTCGTTGCGTAATTTCACTTGAGATCCACTATTTACCTGTTTATCATCAAGTTTTTGTCCCCTCGTTCAAAATATAATAGCATTAGAAAATGATCGCTGTAAACTATGCAGTAACATTTTCTTGTTCTCCCTACTCCCTATTGTAAATTCACTCTTCGTTTTACATATTACTTTGAAGTTTATCGAATTAGTCACACAAAGAGAAAATATAGAAAGTAGATGAGGGTGAGAATGTGGAATTTTCTTTCAATGATAAAAAGGCGGAGTAAGTAGTAAAAAATATAAAATCTTTCCAGGCCCTCAGTTCATGATGCGCCGTGCTGCGGTTCTTGATGCTATCAAAGATTGGATACCAGGTACAGTGCTGGAGTTTGGCTTTGGAACAGGTATTTTTGCATACGAGTTTTACTTGAGAGGCTTTGAGTGCTCAGGTTATGAAGTGGAGAGTAAATCATTTGACATTGCCAATGAATTGTTTAATAAACCTACTAAAATCATCGACTTCACTAATGAAATGCCGGAAATCTCGGGGGGGGGGCTACGACTATTTAGCTGCATTCGAAGTTTTGGAACACATCGAAGATGATACTGCGCAACTGTGCGAATGGTCACAGTTTTTAAAAATTGGTGGGAAGATTGTAGTTTCTGTTCCAGCACACATGAGAAAGTTTGGATACTCCGATGAATGGGCAGGGCATGTGAGGCGATATGAAAAAAAGGAACTACGTAGCCTATTCGAAAGCAATGGGTTTGCGATTGAGAGATTAAGCTGTCATGGATTTCCGCTTATATCAATTATCAGGCCAATTTCAAATATATTAATCGCAAAGCCGAAGCACAAGAACAGTATCGGTAAGACACAGCTGGAGAAAACAAAAGATAGCGGAAACGATAAAAATCGAGAATATAGATATCAGTTTCTTGCCCCTCAATACTTGGTGTATCCGTTCACTTTGTTACAAAAATTGTTCTACTACACAGACCTAGGCTTTGGCTATGTTCTAGTAGCACGTAAATTGGAGGAAACGAAAAGGTGAAAAACCTAACTTACTTAGGGCGTGTTTGAAAAAACATGCGATTTGCGATACTTTGATAAAATCGGGTCTTTCAAATATAGTGGGGGCATTACCCCACAGATTTCGAAATACCTATAAAACCAAGGGTACGTCTGAAGTTCAAATCCAAAAAGTTTCTCGGCGATTTTCATAACAATTCACAACTCGGCGGAACTGTTTGATTAGGTTGAAGAAATATTCTGCCATATTGGCGAAACTTAAGCAATATTCCATTTCAATCATATTAGCATCGTGAGCACCTTTTGTATAGTTATTATTATACGAGGAGGAAGTGTATGACAAAAGCTAAACTCGAGCTTTTTGTCCCAGGGAGATTATGTCTATTTGGCGAACATAGTGATTGGGCTGGGCAGATGCGCAAGTTTAATAGCGCTATCGTACCTGGACAAGCACTTGTGGCTTGCACTGCTGAGGGCATACATGCTACTGCACGCATTTCCGACATGCTAAGTATTCGTACTCTCGCACCGAACGGAGAGGTTGTGTATTTTGAGTATCCTTTTAACGCAGTCGAGTTGCGCTGTATTGCCGCAGAGGGAGGTTTTTTTTCATACGTGGCAGGTGTTGCTTCTTATATTTCCACATTCTACGAAATAGGCGGATTAGAGTTGGATTGTTACAATATCACTCTTCCACAAAAGAAGGGATTATCCTCTTCCGCGGCTATATGTACACTTGTAGCTCGAGCATTCAATTGGCTGTATGGGCTTAACTTAACTATAAGAGGGGAAATGGAAGCCGCCTATCATGGTGAACAACTTACGCCTTCTCGTTGTGGACGGTTGGATCAAGTTCTTGCTTATGGTGAGGGCATAATGCATATGACTTTTAACAGCGATGTGCTTGACGTGAAACCATTGCGCGTGGGTAAGCCTCTGCATTTTGTTTTTGCAGACCTGAAAGCTGAAAAGGATACGATTGTGATATTACGTGACTTGCATGCTGCCTATCCCTTTGCACGAACAGAGGAACACCACACATTGCATAATCTTTTTGGGGGCATCAACGAGAGGATTGTTGTGGCTGCAACTGCAGCTATTGTTGAGGGAGCTCCAGAGGCTCTGGGCATCCTGATGAAAGATGCCCAAGAGTTGTTCGACCTTTACGCAGTCCCGCTTTCGCCTATAGAGCTTAAAGCAGAAAAGCTACATAAAGTCTTGGATGATGATATATTGCAAAAGTGGGTGTATGGCGGCAAGGGTGTGGGCTCGCAAGGTGACGGGATGGTACAATTTATCGCGAAAAGTGAAGAAGACCAGAAAAACCTGGAAGCATATTTATCCAGCACTCTTGGTTTGGATGCCTTCTGCCTTACGGTTCCCAAGACACGAGATATACGCAAGGCGGTTATTCCTGTTGCAGGCTATGGAATGCGCATGTACCCGGCGACAAAGGTAATTAAGAAAGAATTTTTGCCGGTTGTGGATGATGATGGATATACAAAGCCAGCTTTGCTTATCATTATCAATGAACTTCTGAAAGCAGGCATTGATAAAATTTGTCTTATCATTCGCCCGGGCGAAGAGGATTTATATCTCTCGCTCTTTAACTCTTTGGATGAAGTGCATTTGAATAAACTCCAAAGTAATTTGAAGTCATATGAACGTAAGCTATCAGCCATAAAAAACAAAATCACATTTGCATACCAAGGCGAAATGCTGGGTTTCGGACATGCTGTTTTACAAAGTTCCGCTTTTGCGGAAAACGATTCTGTAATGCTTTTGTTGGGTGATCATCTGTATCGATCCAATAGGAGTACGAACTGCGCTGCGCAGCTTTCTGATGCGTACGAGAAAACAGGGAAGATGATAATTGGGATGTTTGAGATACCACTTGAGGATGCACCAAAATATGGCGTGGTGAAAGGCACCTTTGTAGACGAACGCTTGGCAAAATTGGAAACATTGAAGGAGAAACCTTCAGTGCAGTTTGCATCAGAGCACTTAGGTATTGATGGTAAACAGTATGGTGTTTATATGTATATTCTTACACCTAGGCTGTATAAAGCACTGAGTCAGTTATATAAAGAAGGAATGACGCAGTTTGGCGAGTTTCAACTTACACCTGCACTGGAAGCCGTTGTACAAAGTGAAGGTGGGTACGGCTTAGTAATTGACGGGGAGCGGTTTGATATCGGTCTCCCAGAGAAATATAAAGAAACGGTTGCGAAGTTTGGTAGATGAGGGAAGCTAAGGATATCCAATACATAGTAAAGAATCCGGAAATGGACAGTGAAAAGACGTAGGACTGAGCGATGTTTCAAAAAGTACGGTGCTATTGTTTCAAACTTCGGGAGGTAGATTTGATGAATGTTTTAGTTACAGGTGGTGCCGGATACATTGGTAGTCATACCTGTCTTGCGCTTCGTGAGACAGGCCATAGTGTTGTTGTATTAGATACTTTGGAGCGTGGACATCGCGAAGCAGTTTTTGCTGATGAATTTATAGAAGGGGATATTTCTAATACCGTATTGGTAAAAGGCCTACTTGCTCAATACGAAATAGAGGCAGTCATGCATTTCTCTGCATACGCCTACATCGAGGAAAGTGTTCGAGAGCCTGCTCGCTATTTCCAAAACAATGTTATCGCTACACTTTCACTACTTGATGTGATGCGTGAGTGTGGTGTATCAAAGTTTGTTTTTTCATCTTCATGTGCTACCTATGGCCAACCCAATCAAATTCCCATAACCGAAAATATAGTTCAAAACCCCATTAACCCATATGGATTTACAAAGCTGGCAGTTGAACGGGCACTTGACGCCTATTCTCAAGCATATGGGCTTCGATTTGCTTCACTTAGGTACTTTAATGCTGCGGGTGCAGACCCATATGGACGGCTGGGAGAGGATCACCGCCCTGAAACTCATGTGATTCCACTTTTGCTGAGTGCGGCTCTTGGCGAATTACCATGCTTTAAAGTATATGGTACTGATTACGACACTCATGATGGAAGCTGTATACGTGATTACATACATGTAAGTGATTTGGCTGATGCGCATGTGCGTGCATTAGCTAAGTTAGAAGAATTGGATGTTTTGAAGATAAATTTGGGCGCAAATAAGGGTATCAGCGTTTTTGAGCTAGTCAATGAAGTGAGTAAAGCAACCCAGAGAGACTTTCCTGTTGAGTTGCATAAACGGCGCGCAGGCGATCCTGCTGTTTTAGTCGGCTCAAACAAGTATGCGTACGAGGTTTTGGGATGGATGCCCAAATATAGTGATCTAAATACGCTCATAAAAACGGCTTGGGCGTGGAAACAATCACATCCCCAGGGATATTCAGGTGGAGGTGTTCACAATGGTTCATTCTAAGCCAAAGCTTCTGGTAACAGCTTCTACGTTTCCACGAGTGCAAGGTAATACTGACCCCCGATTTGTATATGATATGGCTATGCATATGTCAAAGCACTTCGATATCTCTGTGCTTGCGCCTGCAACGCCCGGCATACCTCTATCTCAAAAAATGGAATCCGATGTAGGAGAGCTTGATGTTATACGGTACAGATATGCGCCATTTAGATTTGTTGAAACTCTTACAAACAATGGTGCAATAATCCCAAGTATACATGAAAAGCCAATACGCGCTCTATTAGTTCCATTTATGCTCATAGGCTTATTTTTCGCTGTCCGCAAACAACTTAAACTTAAGCATTATGACTGCGTTCATGCACATTGGTATATTCCGCAAGGTGCAATTCAGTCTTTTTTCTCAGGTACTAAGCACCCTCCTTTTGTTGTGACCGGACTAGGTGGCGATGTGTGGGGGTTAAACAATAAGTTGTGCGCATATCTAAAAAGACGCACTCTCAAAAAGGCGGCAGCTGCAACTGCACTTTCAGAAGAAATGGGAGAAAAGCTGCGAATATATTACAGAGATGCAGAAATACACATTGCCAGGCTTGGTTGCGATACAAGCAAATTCTCACCAAAAAAAAGGGTTAATGACTATTACGTTACTCATCACGGGCTAAAAGGCATTATAATCCTTTTCGTAGGTCGACTTGCAGAAAAAAAAGGTGTTGAATACTTGATTAGGGCAATGAATCATGAACGTATACGCCCTACAGATGCTAAGTTAGTAATAGTGGGTGATGGCCCACTAAGAAATGATTTAGAATCACTAACCAATCGATTAAAGGTATGTGATAAAGTGAAATTTCTTGGGGCGGTTAACCATGACATGCTTGGCGAAATCGAAGCATCGGCTGATATATTTTGTTCACCTTCTATCGTTGCCCAAAATGGTGACAGGGAAGGATTCTTGGTCGCAAACATTGAAGCTAGCGCAAGCGGCCTTCCTATTGTAACGACAACTACAACAATGTCATGTCAGCACAATCATACAGGCATAATCATAGATGAAAAAGATATTGAGCAATTAGCAAATGCCTTATTGAGCTTGATTTCTAACTCGGGAGAACGTAGACGTTTAGGAGCTAACGGCGTTGAGTGGGCGCGGCAGTTGAACTGGGATAGCGTTGCGGAAAGCTATGTGAGAATAATTCGAGAAAGTATGAAATGAACATTTTTAAGAAGTATTCAAACGGTCACGATATGTGGATATTTTTATTGAGTTGAAGGGGGCGCAGGAATGAATGAAGTACGTAGGAATGCGTAAAAAAAAAGGCATTCTGAAGTTTGTGAATCCTGGCTGGCTTGTTGCAGATATCGTGAAAGAGCATTTGCAAGCATGTGCTAACAAATACGCAAAAGGCAAGCTGTTGGATATCGGATGTGGGACTAAACCTTATGAAAGCGTGTTCAAACCTTATATTACTACACATATTGGGCTTGATCATGAAGGTATGGTACATGACTGTCAAAAGGTGGATATATTTGCTGACGCATATAACATACCTCTCGACGATGAAACAGTAGACACTGTTCTGTGTTCGGAAGTTTTAGAGCATTTAGAAGAACCAAAGCATGCGTTGAAAGAAATGTATCGTGTACTTTCAAATGGGGGGATATCCATTTTGACAATGCCGTTTGCATGGCATTTGCATGAAGAGCCAAGGGATTTTTTTAGGTATACCAAGCACGGGATAAAACATTTAGCTCATGAAAATGGTTTTATGATTGAGGAAATAAGAAACAGAGGTGGATTATCTCTTGTACTATTTACCGAAGTTGCATATTGCATTGACACGGCACTTCCATTTCGGATGTTTGTGCCATTTAAATGGGTCTTTTTCTTGGTATGGCAACATATCGCGTGTTTGTTGAATATCATCGACCCAACGAAAGAGTTTTTCCCACTTGG
>Ga0123355_10003224_pt1 | contig 23306 bp, 23 predicted proteins | sample TergutEmb28metaG_3_FD_89872 | JGI IMG/M metagenome (GOLD analysis project Ga0123355, IMG submission 89872) | Embiratermes neotenicus P1 segment gut microbial communities from Petit-Saut dam, French Guiana - Emb289 P1 | ecosystem: Host-associated > Arthropoda: Insects > Digestive system > Gut ... | reverse complement strand
TCACAGGGTGCCTAGAAACTGCTATTCATGACGTGCATGTGCACATAATTGGATAAAGTGGCCGGAGCGCGAATCTGAACACAAAACAATATATAATGTGGAGGTAACCTGTAGGGCTATAATTCTAAGCCTATGCATGACTGTGCGGAGCATTTAAATGGCCGCAGCGCACCCATATGGTGCGTTCGTAGGATGCGGAATTAAAAGGATCGGGTGCGCTCGTCGGATAAATGTTAAAGAAACAACTGACATTGCTGGAAACTGGCAAAATGTGTCTAATAACAGACATACATACACACAACTTACCACATCTGGTCCAGCCTTTATATCAGGAAAAGTTTTATATTCAGGAATCTCCTCCTGTTTGATGCATATATCTGCCTCTTCATTTATAGCTGTGAAACCCTCTTCTTTTACATCTACATTCCCTTCAACTTCTACATTGCTGAAATTACACACAACATCAGACGATGTTGCATGTGATTCACCAGGCGAACCTGGCAGAATGTGCAGAGAATCTGTGCAGCCCTGTAAAACCATTATAACGTTAATGTGACCTCTGTCATGACAAGGAATGATACACACTTTCATCAAAGCTGATAATACTGCAGCTGCTTTGTACATATTCAACACTATCATTGTCAAATCATTACAATGAATAACAAACAATGTCACAGTGAATAGTCCTTTCCAAGAAGCCAACAGTTGCTCAGCTATTCATTCAATTCCCTGTCTTTTACAGAACATGTTGGATCATTACTATTTTCACCACAGCCTGACACATACCCTCTCAACAAATTTTTTAGCGAAACTATTTTCTGTTCTCACATTTATTCTTCACTGAACAACATCACTATTTAGTCCCATACATGCAGTTCACTTCAAGCGCCATGCTGACACACCAAAATGAGGCACAAAATGAAATTGAGACACAGACAAATAACAGAACCCCTGACCTAAATTATCGACTTCAAAATTGCTTGAAAGACACCGAACTAAACTGAAACTACATCACCAAACCTAACCTATACTACATACATTAAATTACAACCAAAAACAAAACTTAATTGATGATGACATACACAACCCTAAGCTAAGCTGCCTATATCATACCGGCAAAGCCAAAACTCTAACATAAATAGAGCAGAAATGTTGATACCCTTCATCCTGGCTCGAAGCCAGAACAAAAATTGTGCTCGGAGGAGGTACGTGCAAAGATACGTGAGAAAGAATTTCGCTTGTGTACAATACAAGGGTACATTGTGAATGTGTGAAATTCAAGGTAACTGGTACTAATTTAATGACTGTGCTTATCATTCGAAGGGAGGCGGCTTGCCATTAGCTAGGGTTACAACCATACCACCGCGTTATCACCCTGGGACAGTAAATTCTATGCCCCTTTCGGCATGCATCAGTCAGAGAGCTGTGAGCGTGAGGAGAGTAGGGGCTGTGAAGCTAGCACAGGCTGGGTTTGGACTGCATAGCGCGCACTGGTGTGACCAAGTTGAAGGGAAGTGTGATGATAATAAAGAGGTGCATTTTGTTGATACAATTTCTAACAGTGCCGTACACAAATAATTTGGTTGTGAATATTAAAGTATACAAATTGAAGGGACTGTGACAATAACCCTAAAGAGGCCTAACCACAAATATCCATCTAGTCATCTAGTCGGTAGCTACTTAACGTTTCCTGTGACCACCACACGTTATATTCTTTGAGTGGAGTTCATTCTACCGACTTTGAGATTTGGCCGGTTATAGCAAATTTGGCGCTTAACTGTGAGGCACGAAAGGCTCGAAATGTCAAAACCATCGAAATATCACAGAAGGAAACTGACTACATCAGCCAGGTGCAAACAGGAACAACAACCAACCGTATCGTCTTCCGACTTGGAGCGACGACTTCACGCTGCCTTAAATACCACAGCTGAAACGAAGGAGCGAGCTGTAGGCAGAAGACATCATTCGCTGCTAAACAGAGCCGCATGCGCCGTACCTTCGCCGCCTACTACAAGAAGACATTCGCCGGCGACGACCACAGTTGCCACCTTTAGTTCCCACAACTGTACACCCCAAGTAAGTGAGAGGTGAATCGTGGAGCTTGCATTTGTATGTGAGGATATTATTGGAGGGAAAATGGCAGGTAGACACCTCCGTAACCGAAGCATTACATTTGTAGACGACAGTATTGTTCGTACAGACAACAATGTGTTCGATGAAATTAGTAGTCTTGACAATACTGCAGTTAATCAACGTATGTGACATCGTCCTTAGCTTCGACATCTTTTGTTGATCCTCCGCCTAATGCGAGCACATTCATAAATTACCCTCGCCTGTACGAGGAGCTTGTAACTTTTGTGTAACACTCTGATTTAATAAACGGTACTTTGTATCTGAATGTTGTTTCATTTATTGCACTGACTTATCCTGGCACCATTCTCTGAAGGGCGTGAGCAGCATCTCGGCCGGCAGCGTCACGATACCTAGACGGGGGAAGGACATCTCACCGTCAGTGCCATCTGGCTGCAGGGAGGGGGGCTGATGAGACGTGGCTCAACCGAATTCAAAGTCCGAGTCAAACTCGGGATAATATTCAACGGTACTACATGAAGTTACTAGATCCAAACGAACTTTTTCTTTATTGCACATACCAAACACAATTTCTGAGGCTGCTGCTTTTAAAGAAGGTGGCTGCATGCAGCACTGTACACAAGGGCACTTCTCTGGATAAATAGAACCGAAATCATAGTATGGGAGAGTGTCGTTTAACAAGCATACGCAATTGCCACAGCGCCGTGTAATTACGCCTCCTATTGCGGCCTAGTAATGCCTTACGTATACTATTTTGTCGACTGAGGTTTGAGATGGTAAGAGTACTATTGCATAATTGGTTCAATAGAATTCAAACAAGGTCCATACATGATTTGTTAAATCTAGGTTTGACCGCGTACCACAGGGTGGGTCATTACTTATAATCGAAATGGAGAGTATAATTTCTTCCTCTCCGTGTCTGATAGTATAGCGGTCTGCTCTACCGGGCACGGTCCTTAGCGGGTTTAATTCGTACCCGACACCCCCCAAGCAAAGTTTCGTGACGGTTGTTCTTGCAACAACACGTCAATTTCGGAGGACCTCGTTTGAGGACTAGTTATGTAGAGGGTGAGAGAATTAGCGCGTGATGCTAATTTGCCAGCTCTATACATAGCATACTCGCCGACTATTGTGCAACATAGCCCTACATAATGGCATAGCCATAACATAACCTCGGCGATTCGATCCTCCCCCACAGGCACATATTCACAGAGCCACGTCGCATTCCCCGCTAAGCCCTAAAGGGTATCGTGGGCGTCAGTGTAGCTGGTGCTGACCCCGAACTTTTGCGTTGCCGTTTACCTACAACACCACGGATATCCTAATTATATTCGCTACCTGTTAGCCAAACCATAACCCTAAAACAGCGCGGATATCTTACTCATTTCCATTGGATCCACACATACGTACATCTACTTCTAGTTCTACATGCCTGGTTTATTCGACTGCGTCACGGTGGGTGGAGAGTAGCAGCAGTGAGTGGCCAGTAGCGTTGGTGAGTGGACTGCGGCAGCACAGTGTACCCGACAGCAGTGGTGCGAACACGGCCATTAGCTGTGTTGAGTGGACGGCGGCGGCACAGTATACCCGACAGCAGAGGTGCGAACACGGCCGGTAGCGGTGATGAGTGGGCTGCGGCAGTACAGTGTACCCGACAGCGGTGGTAGCAGTGACAGCAGAGGTGCGAACACAAGTACCTTCCTTATGCCACAACTACCGTTTTATACTGTAGCAAATGTCTACTTCCCACACACATACAAGCGCTCATTTTCCATTGTTTCATATATACGTGTCGGAATGCGCTTCTCTCATACTTGGTACCAATCGGCACGGATGCCATCTCAGCACTATGCACAGGGGTGACAGGCTTACATACCTCATGTACCGGCTTTCAACACACGGGCTAAGAACTATTCTAACACAGGCTACGAACTTTTCAGCACTTGGTTTCTCAAGCTAGAAACTTTTCAGCAATTGGTTTCTCTAGCTATAAACTTTTCTGCACTGCGACACTGGTTTGTTCTCCTAATTTACTACAGCAGCGAACGTCATACCTCCGAGTGAATGCTTAAACATTTTGGTCTAACTTGCGTCAGGTAAGAACATGTGTGCTGACTTAGCGTATGATCTCATGCTGAGTTCATGCTAGCTGCATTACGTCAACTTATTGCTGTACAGAAGGTGATCTCATACCTAGCGATAACCAGAGCTGGCGCATGTAATCGTACAGTCCGATTCAATACATCTTGCTCGGACCTTCTTACATGTACTGGGGTGACTTACTTGCGGCGTAATTTACCCCTGACTGCAGAGAGCAACACCGTACCTTACCCGCGCTATTTACCACACTTCACGGCGGCAATACTTCCCTACGCACATGAACCCCCTCCGGCAACCTAACTCACAGGCATTAGGTTCAAACTAAACGCATTACCTTAGGTTTACGCCATCTTGCACTAAACGACGGCCGACGATTCGACCTAACAGGTTTAACCTAACATGCAATACCTTAGGTTAAACCATTAACTTAGGTTTACGCCATCTTGCACTAAACCCCAGAGGCTCCAACAACCACACTTTGTGGGCAGGGCACATCCTTTTTAATATTATACACACCTGCCGCCGTGGATAGGTTTAACATGCATTACCTTAGGTTTAACCTAACATGCATTACCATAGGTTTCCGCTAACGCCGTCTTGCACTAAATGATGGCCAAGTTTAGGTTTCACCTACCATGCATTAACTTAGGTTTACGCTAACGCCGTCTTGCACTAACGATGGCCGACCTTAGCTTTAACCTAACATGCATTACCTTAGGTTTAAACTTACATGTATTACATTAGGTTTACGCTAACGCCGTGGCAGACGTTTCGGCAGACCTTAACATGCATTTAACCTAATATGCATTACCTCTGCTTCATCCTAACGTGCATTAACTTAGCTCGGTGCTTCCTTTACCAATACACACAGCGGAAACCACTCGACCGCACGGCGGAAATTTCGTCTTACACCACTCTTACACTCATCTCGAATTAGTCCATTCTTGAATAACTACGGCTACACCTGTTTCGACTATAAAACATGATGCCTTCTTCAGGACGACGTTTCGGCAACCGACGTTTAGGCAACAACTGTTTCCACTACATCAGGTGCCTTCTTCAGGAGGTGTAGGGAGGGTGTGGAGGCATGGTGTAGGGGGCGTGGAGGCTTGGTGTAGTGGTGTGTGGAGGCAAAAGGCGTAGGGGCGTGGAGGTTTCAGCCAGCCTATTACTACTGCAATCAAATTATTTGTGTACGGCACTTTTAGAAATTGTATCAACAAAATGCACCTCTTTATTATCATCACGCTTCCCTTCAACTTGGTCACATCAGTGCCCACTAAGCAGTCCAAACCCAACCTGTGCTAGCTTCACAGTCTCTACTCTCCTCACGCTCACAGCTGACTGATGAATGACGAAAAGGGGCATAGAATGTACTGTCCCAGGGTGATAACGCGGTGGTATCGTTGTAACCCTAGCTAATAGCAAGCCTCCTCCCTTCGCGCGATAAACACAGTCATGAAATTAGTACCAGTTACCTTAAAGTTCACACATTCACAATGTACCAGTGTATTGTACACAAAAGAAATTCTTTCTCACGTATCTTTGCATGTATCTCCGCCAAGCATAGTTTTTGATTTGGTTTTGAACCAGGATCAACCGTAACATCTCCCCATGAATGTAAATTGTACTGTTACGCAGTGAGCTGATAAAATTTAATTCAATGCCGTTCACATTACATCAAGAATGATACATATTCTTCTTTTCATAAACCTTCAGTAATTAGATATTAACCAATAAATTTGGAATTTAAAATGTTTGTATAATTAACTTACGTGCTACTAACAATGGGAAGCAAAAAATAGCCACAGTTATTAAATTATAACTACAGAAATAAATCAAGATTGAGAGGAATAATAATAATAATAATAACCAATGCTCATATAATGCTAGAATTACTTAAGGTCATGGCGCGAGATGTGCATGGCCAATTTATAGGGCTGCAACAAATTCGGCAGTATGACGTGTCATATCGGGAGGGCGTTGGACGAAATCTTTCTTCTGCAGATAGTACATCAACCAATCGTAGAGGGAATGCGCGGTTTTTGTTGCGCAAGTGTATTTGGGAAATCTATGGCAGGGCAGGGTACACCAGTGCTCGTGATTGAAAGAGTCTGGCGGTGGGCAATTGAAATCCTCTAGGTTATGGATCGGCCAGCCAGTCAGTCCGGCGGGGAACGTGCACTTCGAGATGCCGTAGGCGTAGAGGTGGGCGAAACCTGCCACGGCCTCATTGAGGACCGTGTGCAACTCCTTATACTCGATATGGCCGTGCGCCCTATTAATGCCGTTCTCTATTGATCCGTGATCGGCCATCTTGTAGGGCGGTTTGAAACGGAACGTCTCGGAAGCTATGGCACTGGCCACGCACATTTCCTTAACGACCGTCTCATTCTGCCGCCCACATAAGAACTCGTAATCGATAACATCCTCTCTACTACTCACAGCTGTTTTGGAATGATAAGAATAGAAAAAATTCTCACCTTTTATAGACAGCTGCGGCAGCATTGACCCCAGCCGCCACGAGGCATTTTAGCCACGAATTCGGCCGTGAAAATCTCCTCCACTTGTCGGTCTGCAGGTGTTCCATAGAGAGCCAAAAATTGGTGGGTAGTGTAGCCCCGGTCCATGTACAGGGCGAACAGACAGCAGTACTTGCCGCAGACGTCAATTGTCAGGCTTTGCAGTTGTCTTTTGTTACGATTCCAGGTCGTTCTGTTCCGCTGGACAAAGTCCACGATATCGGGCACGAATGGTACGATGCCGTAGGAATCAAAATAGTAAGCATACGAAGATTTGGGTCTGAAGTGCACGGCTAGCCAGTGTGAACCTCCCTTTGTGTGGGGATCGGCATTGACTATGACGGTGCAAGTTTTCGTGATTGAACGTGGCAGAAGATCGGAGGCGTAGACGTCAAGAAAGGATTTTACATTGCGCAATGTCCACAGTATCTGCAAGGTGTCCATCTTTTAGTAGTCGGTCGTGACATTTCGCGCCAAATGAATGAGGAAGCAATTGTCAAATTCTAGATACAGCAGGCATGTGATAGCTTCGGGTAATGGCTTGGCCAATTTCAACTCCATCCTGATATTGCCCTGTTCGGGGTTGGAAGTGTGGGCCTCTGAAACGCCCTGGTCGGGAGTGAGATCAAAGAGCAATATGAAATAGCCGTTTACAAACATATCGTGAGTGATCTGATGGCCGGCTTTCAAGTGATGGATGCCTGACCCTTCGAACAATGTCCTATAGCCCATTACATAGGTCTTTTCATGATCCATGCCCAGAGATATGCCCTCGTTTGGGTACTGTTTTCCGTTCACGAATAGCGAAAAATCGCTGATGTCGTAATGTTGAAATTTGTAGGGATTCGCGTCCATTGTGCCTATGAAGTCGGCATTCTTAACCATGGTGAAGAGGAGACGTTTCGGCACGAGACCCAAGACGGCGTCGTCGATTGACAGGGATTTTGATCCGGCCGAGAATGAGAACGTCTTGAGTTTGACTCTCGTCATGTTATAGCATGCGAGAGCCCCCGTATTCAGTGTAGCATATGAGCCAACAGTGTGACGAGGTCTGGTTTCACGCGCTTCACCAATAATTGGGCGTCCAAAAATTTGAAAGTGGTCTTTGAAACGAAATATTTGCTCATACTGTAGAACGAAGGTCCGTCTTTCGTCAATCTGATCTGCAAACCGACGTCAGTCAGGACGAGCGGGACGTTGAACAGATCGCTATGCAATCGCCCGAAAAGTTGCAACAATTTACTGCCGCTAAGTTTGTCCCAGCGAGTGATGAAACCTCGGTTAGTCACGGCAGTCACTGTCGCGGACGTGGGATCACATGGCAACATGTCGCCAGAGTCACGATACCAGTAGGCGTTCGTGAGATGTGTGGCTGCCGCATCGGTGCCGTAGGTCAGAAGAGACTCTAGATACGAGCGATAATTATAGTGTTCGCTCCATTGCGTGATTGTGGTGCCATTAAGAACAACCGTACATTGACTGAAGAGTGAGTGGAGGAGATTATTGGTGACGCCCGTATGGTCCGAAACGTCCACAATATTCCCGGAACTCGACACTAATTTACCCCAGACATAGAGTTTAATATCGAGAAGTATGTAGTTATCCTTGTCGCCAGGTATTAGGAACTCAAGGTCATTTTGATCGACTGGGGCGATAGGTTTGTAGGCGGTCTCAATATTCCCCAGCACAGACGTCTGTGCCGGTTTGTGCGCGAAGCTGTCGAACTCGCTACTAATGGACGCTACCTCCGCAGCAGACATGATGTGACTGATTAGGACTAGGAGAAGATATCCCTTTTTATTATCGGGCACGTTTGGCAGGCGTCTTTTTAGGCTTTTTACCTGCCTGCTTCTTCGGCGCAACACGTCTCGCGCGTTTAAGACCTCTGCCCCTCAATTTACCGATTAGATGCCGTGTGGATTCTGTGACGGTATCGCCGACATGTTTCGATATGATATCTTCGGCAGTGACGTCGGGCGATTTATTTTTCACAATTTCTGTGATGATCTTGCCACATGTACGGCCCACGGTCCACAGGAGAGGTCGCACGAAACGGTAGAGTGGCCAGGAAATTGCCGATCCCATGCCCCCGCTGTAGGTAGGTCGGAGCCGAATAGATAGGGCCGATCACCGGCGCAGAGGGAAGACCACGGCCAGCCTGATTGAGGTAGTACGTCTATAAAGAATGCATCGTAAAAATGTCCAATTATGAGAGCCTACGCCCTGTTTTATATAGATCACTACCACTGGTAATACTTGTGGAAATGAAGCACTACTTTCGTGGACATGGTGCTGTCCGCGAAGGGGATGTGCAGACCTTCGGTCGTGAGGAATTCGATTCGAATTTCCTGGAATCTGCGCTACTCCACCGGCACGTATTGCACGTTCCGAAAATGGTTTTGACACATGGCGTTGGGGTAGAGCCGAAACGTCCGTATACAACGAACTGTGCTGTCGCCCAGGAATTGCGGAGTTATCAGGTTACAGTAGAGTAGGATTATGCTTGCCCCTTCGGGAGACGAAGAACACGAAAATTCGAACAACCCCACTTCCCACTTGGAGGTCGTGCCTAGATCTTAGGCTGGGCTAGTTTAACCGTGAAGTTTGCATGTGTATTCAGATCGTAAATGTCCCACGGGGCATTACTCAGCAGAGTGACGTAAAAGTTATTCTGATCTAGTGACGTCATATCAGATTTCCTTGACGCTAGATACTGGGATCCACGAGTCGAAATCCTTACTGTAACCTTACCACCGGGCGAGATACTCCCGAATGCCTCGTCTAACACGCTTGTCTAGTATTTTATCTATCTTGTAAGTTGTTTCTTTCGAGATGCGCACAGGTGTGAGCACTTCCGCGTAAAATTGTCCCTCTATCGGCGTCTTGTTTAAATCCTCGAGCTCGTAGACGGGACGTGGCCTCCGCTCTATGACTTGCGTAATGCGAAATATTTCCGTGGAGAAAGTCTGCTCAACGCCCTTGGCAAACTTCTTCTTCTCCTTAATGATACGCACGTGCTGCCCTACACTAAATTTGACTTTAGCCACGCGAAACGGCGGCGACTGTTCATTCCCTTCCATATGGCTAGGACGTCCGAATCTGTCACGCGCGACGGTGCCATACCTGTCGTCGAGCGAACAGTGTCATTGTAGGCCTGGACAAATTTCGGCAGGACGTCGATATAGCGGAAAGTACTTTTATACGTTAAATATTTGTATAGTCTGTCACGAATCGCGTGTTGAACAAGTTCCACGACCGCACATTTCACGTCGGGGTTCCTGTACACCTGGAACTGAATGCCCTAGTCACGTAACATGTCCTAAAAGTGTTTATTGAGAAATACCTTGCCCTTATCCGTGCGTACCCATACGGGTCGGCGCGAAGGTAATTTCGGCTTATCGTCAAATATGGACCGAAACGCCGCGGTGACTGCAGGTCCGTTTTTTGTCTTCACGGGGATCAGATAGAGAAATTTTGAGAATACATCAATGACTGGTAGGATGTACCTGATATTATCATTGTATTTTGCGTAGGATTGTACATCCAAAAAATCGCATCGTTAGTCACTCTATATGGATTACGGGCGAAACGTTTCCTCACGGGTCTGTGCCGTGTATATGCATCTTGTTCTTCTAACAATGCCCGGGTAGCAGCGACAGATTGCGGTTTACCTTTCTTCTAAGATTCAGCCACCTCCGCCGCCCGAAACTTCCGCAACGTCGAAAAGCCTGCCGGACTGCCTTCATCATAGTATAGATCGCTAACGGATGCCATTAATACTTTGTCCTCTTACGGCGTAACGAGTATTCGACCCCAAGTCCCGTCGGTTTCGCAAAGAGGGGCGCAATGATTTCCGGAAATTTTTTTCCGTTGTGTTATATTAATGGTACCGTCGGGCTGATATTGGGTCAAATGAGCGTTAGTCATCGTCAGTATTTTCTTATACGACTTCAGATCGTCTTTGGTGATAACTTCCGTGTTCACATTCTTGCGCATCAACAGTTCCCACGAGCCCTTCGAGCCCTTAAACACTCGGTCCTTTATAGTTATATCACCACTGGTGTCGACCAATACCGGGGATTCGACTATCATAAACATATTACCCTCCTTACGGACGCCATATTGCGTGTCGAGAAACCGTCTCTTGTACACGTAAGGCATCAGGTATGGACTAGCTACAGGAACGAAATTTTCGATACCATACTCGTGGGCCTCATCCTCAACGAAATTATCATCTTCATTGTAATCATCTTCGTCGCCATCATCTACATACTCAACACGTTCTTGTTTCGGAGGTTCATATGTGTACTCTTTAATCGGTGGTGGTGGTGGGGTTGCGTTAATCGATGCCAACGTTACCGACGTCTGTGTCCCGCGGCGCATCTTTTGAGGCGGAGGAGGAGGGGCAACGTTGCTAGCCTTCCGTGTAGCCAACATTTTGCTTAAAAATTCCGCAAACACATTCGTCTCAGTCTTTTTTCTCAGATCGGCTTCGTCCATCTTTTTACGCATCTTAAGCCACTCCTCATACGGATGATGTTAACGTATCTTTTTTGCCTCCGCATAAGGGTCACGTTTCTTAACCGTCTCCCGATGTTTACGTTTGGAAACCGTCGGGTCCCGGGACTTGTCGCGTCCAAGTAAGCGTTATATAGACCCAAACTATCTTCGGGGTACACTTGACGGCCAGGTACATGAACTGTTTCTTATCTCTGACGTTTTTAAATGCCACAATATAGTGGGTATTTAACGAGATATCCCTACAAAACCTGACCTGATGAAACAGATTTTGAGTGATTAGAATAACGCTTATATTCCGATGATGGCTGCCTCGCGTAAACAGTTCACACACTTGCTTTGAATAGACGTCGGTTAACAGATCGTCAAGGATCACGAGGCTCGGTAAGCCATTTGCACTGCCAAAGTACGCCCTCGTGAATTCTGATGTAAGCAGGCAGATGGGAGGGCACAGCACTCTCCTCACCGTAACATCACACTACCCCGGCGGCGAATATCGGCTCCGTACAGAGGTGGCAGAGGTTCTTGAGGAAGCGAGTTACGAATGACTTCTTCCCAGAACCGCTAGGTCCACACACGATACACGAGAATGTATGTTTCAAATTCAGATCATCGTACATGGACGAGCGGTGAAAACACTCCTTTGCCCCACACTCGCCCTATTTATACCCGAACGGGACCGACGAAAATTCGGCTAAGCGTCGGCGTTTGAAGAAAGAGATTCTGTACGTCTTATCCTCGTGTTCGGTGAAAATGGCCACAGTTCCCCCCTTCCTCTTACGCTTAATCTTCTTCTCCGTACGTACCAGCACTGTAAGTTCCCCCGACCCGATAATCATGTCCTTGATGACATTGAAATTCACGAGCTGCTTGGCACTTTAATTTAGGGTTATGCCCCGGACCTTACAGTCTGTAGTGACCCCACATGACGCGGAATCGATTACCCTGTATGCATAGTTCTTAGGTCCACCGCTCACAAATTCGGATATGTAATCCGTGGTCCGCAATTCGGAGGTCATATCGCCCAATTTGTCTCCCGTTTCTATCAGCACTGGTTCGTCTCGGGGCTGAATGTAGATGACAGAATCTGTGTCGCAATGAATGGCTCTTTCTCCCAACCGGTCGAGATAGCGATACAGATGTATCCTAGCTCCTGAGATGAAGTAAGCGCCTATGATCTCATTCGTATGACGCAAGTTAGGCACGCGCTCCTAGGCCAAATACATTCACGAAATCCATACTACGTCATCGCTTGCAACGCCAGATTCGTCACCTCGATGCCGGGCGTGGTTAGAAAACTGTACAGTCTGCGTCCTATCGCTCCTCTCCGTCAAATTTACCCACATGGATTTGAGGCAGAGTTTGGCCAGACCCGTTTTCCCAGCGTTATACGTGATGCTCTCCCTTTCTAATCTTATGCCCTCATTCTTCCAAAACGTCTCGAGATACAGCTCTTCGTCTTCAAGGCTTCGAACCCAGCCGGGATAGCCGCTCGCCTCCGCTTTCAGTTTCAAAAAGGTGGTTATGTAGTCGACGAAAAGCTCACCCGCGGCGGTTTCGGGGTTATATTGCGTGTACTGATATTCGATGACCTCGTAAATTTCGAGTATTCGGTACCCCTTTTCCACGGCCAAACACACCTCGTCCATTACCCATGTACCCGTCAAGGCCCCCTCCGCATCCTCTGAATGCGTGCATTCACATATTGAGCACGTTTGGACACATGTTCTACACAGACAGAACATGACCTTCTTATTGAATCTGTAGGGAAGGACCGGATGGTACAATTTCTGTAGCGGAACGATAGTACACATTATCAACCCATCCATACGCAAGCAAGCTTCCACGTCCTTGCACGCATCCCCCACATGGATGCGTGGGTGCCCGATGGGAAACTTGAAATACTTGCAAATGTAAGAGTAGAGACTCATGACATCCACATATTGGATAGTCTCATTTTCCCGCACTTTATAGCAGAGACGCATGGACTCCGTACGTCCCCCGTACAGGGCATCACGGGTACACAGGGGACTCTGTCTCACAAGTGATGCATGAGCAGATCGGGTTTCTCCTCATATTCACGTTCCCACTGCACTTTGACCTGATAGACCGCTCGTGTTATCTGCTCTAAACGCGACATGGTGCGTTCATATCGCTCGGCAAGGGTATTACCGCTAAGGGTGTCGACATCCCGGAATGGCTGGCAAGTATGCCCGTGCCAAAAACAACAAAAGAACTCGTACACCCTGTTGGTCTCGGGGCAGTAACCGTCCACGTTTAAGCGAGGTAATTCCGGCAGCCTGTATTCACGTCCTTTGCGACAGTGCATGATCTGCACAAAGTCCGTCTCCTCCATATGTAGGAGCCACAACAAGGCCTTCTGCTGTACCTGTTATTACACGTATACCCTCCCGTCGGAATGAGGCCTATCATATCGGGCTTCAGAAACCGCTTGCGCAACACTTTATTGCATGCGGACGCTATCGTAATCGACTCGAAAAAGACGTCGATGTGCCCTGTCCGCACGAACTCGCGCCTAAACACACGACAAGCCTGCTTTAACACGGTGATGTCATCTTGAAAGTACGATTCCAGAACGTGCCTATTTTCGAAAGTCTCGGATCTCTGACTCTCGTACCAGACAATAAATTCTTTCCTCTCATCTTCCCGCATCTCGTCCACTCCATAATACGTCATGTCGGCATGGGGCCTACATAGTTAAGGTTTTGCGGGTATTAAAATAATGCGGGTACCACGACTTGGAGGCCGACACGCCGAACGCTTCGGGCAGCTTACACAATGCACACAGAAGGAAGGACACGCTGTCCAGAAATACTAGGTACTCCATCTTCATGCACATGATCTTTAGCCCGCTCAAAATCACTTCGGGCTTCCATTTCAAGATGATCGTACTGTTCAGAATGAAATGCAAGTCGAACGTCTTGGCGTTGTGCGATCGCTACAATCTTATTGGCCCAAGGGCGTGGCTTGCATAGATAAGTTAGCATGTCCCCTTCCGGATCGTCCAAGAACGAGTGCTTCCTCTGATCGCATTGCAGGCAGTCTTTACAGTCTTCCGCATCTTCGAACTGCGAACAAAACTGCAAACGCAGACGAGATCAGGTACGTGTAGTGAGGCCTTGTCAGAGTACTTTGTATTTTGCGTAGTTTTAAATTCGTAGAATACGTATAGTACCTCATCACTAGCGTCGGGCAGCACATCCTTTAGCGGTTTCATATAGGACAAGTGGCCCGCGTTCCTATTCTGCTTACAATTAGCGCAAAATACCTTGTTACATTCGTGTCTGGCATCCGTCACGAGACATCCACACGTCGCGCAACATCGTTTACGTTCGGAAATGGATTTTCTCTTCGACGTACTCTGCTTATGGTTGCCGAAACACGTCCGACTTCGAAAATATCTGTTACATTCGTCGCAGTAGGTGCGGACGTCTGAGAACGCGCACGGAGGGCTCGCAATACAGTCGCTACACGTCTGATCACAGACGTGTGTTATATCTCGCCCACACCATTTGTAGCATGCTTTACATACGTACATTTTAGCCACTGCAACTGTAAGGTTAGTTATCACGTGATAATCTCTTTCTACATCGTCGCAGAGTAGGTTAAGATGCTTGGGAGAGTCGACATGCCCTTCGTACAATGTATCATCACACCCGAGACCTTGATACACGACTATCTTATAGTCGCGAAAATGTTCTTTGAAACGGTTAAGTTCGGGGATCCCCCCACCCCTTAACCAATCGATACCTGTCTGCTGTAGTAACGCTTCAACTACGGGACGTATCTTCCTACCTTTACGATATGCCGTATAATTTACATCATATTCTACTCTCGCAATCGCTATTATTGAAGCGTGCGCTAAACAATTTTCCTCTGCCTTCACCTCCACGATACTTTTCTTGAGGTGTGCAATTACGGACAGCGGTCTGCCCCTACTTTTGAGTGCTACACATCCGAAACCCACGGGCATCTTGACCGAATGCACATTTACGACAAGCGTGTCCAATGCGTTAAATCTAGCATTGGACTGTGACTATTTTTCAAAGACGCTCCAAATCACCTCTCCCGACAACTGGTATTTCCTCCTAAAACTGATCCCTATGGGCTTGTCGTTCTGATTCACCTGATTCTGGATAGTTATCCCCACCATACCATCGTCACTCACATCCTGCAACGCATAATCAAAGAGTTCGTTCACGCTGGCTAGAAAATGTCCCACGGGATTACTATTATCCTCGGGGGGTAATAATCGTACAGTTAGCTGCGTCCATACGGCATTGTACCGCTTGTACTGTCTCCGGATCTTGTCATCTATCTCGAATCTGCGAGCCATTCTCCATAAATTAATACACATATTTAGTTTAAACAAACACACACACAATAATGTACGTTACTTGTAGTCTAGTAATAATACTTACAGTTCAAACTGCGGGGCCACACTGTTCGCGTCACGTACGTGCGGCCTCCTTTTATTGCCGGAGGCTGATGTCATTTCACTTGTTTCAGCCACTGACGTAATGGATCTTGGCAAGCGGTTTGAAGAGGCCACCGCCTACGCTTGTCAGCGTCGCCTCCTTGGAGCCGCATAAACGATATCCCATTATCAGGGCTAAGAGACTGTCAACCAAATATGGAATGTCGGTTGTGTTTACCCTAAGGAGCTCCGACACCCCCATCGTCCAGGTCTTCCTGCCGCAACGATACAGCGACGTCGTGACCGACGCCGATATACAGAGCATCAATTCAGAGTGTGTCGACCTGAATCTTGTGTACAAGAGGGTGTGTCAATCCTCAAAGTCATATCTCCTAGCTGTTGAGCCCTCACCATGAGGCTTGGAGGGAGAATTTTCGATGGGCCGGACACTATGTTTCGGACCCAACAGGACTTGGTGAAACGTGCGGGACATTCTGTTTGGTTAACTGAATTCACGCCCGCACGCATCGATCTTCTCGACTTTGTGAATCGCTTACTGCACACTTTCGGTGAACTAGATATGTGTTGTGCTCTAGTAAATGCTTACCCGGCCTATATTGCAGGTGCCCTCAGTGTGTATTCTACGGGAGGTAATGCAGTAAGTCTATTGTACGTTGCCCGAACAGCCTCCCCCATCCTAGACAGTATTTACAACAAGGTACCATCCTTTCAGAATGGACCTTTTACGTTCTCACTAACTGCATTAGAGCAATTTGCGAATTACCGCGATTTTTCGTTGTTTGCTATTACTCAGAGGGCAGAGACGGTTAGGTTGCTAATCGGGGGTGTCGACTCTGTCACTTTTGGAGCGAAATCTAGCATCAATTTACTCGAATTCTTGTGGGATACTACACTACAGTTTGCTTTCGAAATGTACGGGATTGTCTGCCTTCCCTTCGACTCGCCTAAGGTCCTCTACATCCGACATTACGGGGCTACTAGCGGGGGTTGGACGCATACTTCCCTATGCCTACGGTGTTACAAGGACTTTCGACCTAGCACCAAGTCTTTCCTACCAACATGTAAGGGCTCCAGCTCGTGCAGGTGTCATGTGTGTCTCCGACAACCCCTGGCTCTGCGAAGTCTAGCGTCCTACACCGTATTCCACGTTACCTACAATTTATCGGAATTCACGCTCTCCTCCAGGACTCTGTATCAACACTACGTTCGTGCAGTGAAATCAAATATCGTTCCCGTGGGTAGGCTGATTCCACGTTCATTTCCAACTTTGAGCTGCACCTTTGTGAGGGCCATGGACTGCAGTTTCAGTAAGCGGTTTCACAAAGCCTGCATAACCCCTTCTCAGGTACACTGGTCGACTCACACCGAGGAAACCTGTGGCTCCAAGGACGAGACTATTGCTCGTTTTATATGGATAGCAATGAATGGTGGTGTGAAGTGTTATAATCCACTCTTCGTGACTAAAGACTGTCTGTTCTGCTAGCTGTGTACAATAAATAACATTCTACCTCGCTGTTTCTTGTTTTATTCTCTCTACGCCCTCTCCCTACACGTGTACGTGACTATAAGTGCTTACGGAGCGTTCCTGCCCCGGTGATACGTGGCGGAATGACAAACAAGTACTGCTTCCGCCGACATATTGCTTACACGTGTCGTGGATCCCTGATTACCCAGCATATCCTCGCGTAGGCAGCACACGGGCGTAGGGAGGACTCCCACTTATTTCATTACTCGTGGCCTGACTGCAGAGAGCAACACCGTACCTTACCCGCGCTATTTACCACACTTCACGGCGGCAATAGTTCCCTACGCACAGGAACCCCCTCCGGCAAACTATCCTCACAGGCATTAGGTTCAAACTAAACGCATTACCATAGGTTTACGCCATATTGCACTAAACGACGGCCGAAGATTCGACCTAACAGGCATTACCTTAGGTTTAACCTAACACGAATTACCTTAGGTTAAACCATTAACATAGGTTTACGCCATCTTGCACTAAACCCCAGAGGCTCCGACAACCTCACCGTGTGGGCAGGGCACATTCTTTTTAATATTATACACACCTGCCGCCGGGGATAGTTTTAACATGAATTACCTTAGGTTTAACCTAACATACATTAGGTTTCCGCTAACGCCGTCTTGCACTAAAAGATGGCCGACGTTTAGGTTTCACCTACCATGCATTAACTAAGGTTTACGCTAACGCCGTCTTGCACTAAACGATGGCCGACCTTAGCTTTAACCTAACATGCATTACCTTAGGTTTAAACTTAAATGCATTACCTCAGGTTTGAGCTAACGCCGTGGCCGACGTTTCGGCAGGCCTTAACATGCATTTAACCTAACATGCATTACCTCTGCTTCAACCTAACGTGCATTAACTTAGGTCGGTGCTTCCTTTACCAATCCACACGGCGGAAACCACTCAAAACCACGGCGAAAATTTCGACTTACACCACTCTTACACACATCCCAACTTAGTCCACTCTTGCATCACTACGGCTACACCTGTTTTGACTACAAAACGTGATGCCTTCTTCAGGACGACGTTTAGGCAACTGTTTCGACAGCATCAGGTGCCTTCTTCAGGAGGTGTAGGCAGGGTGTTGAGGTATGGTGTAGGCGGCGTGGAGGCATGGTGTAGGCGGGAGTGGAGGTACGGCGTAGGGGCGTGGAGGTATGAGGGCAGACCAGGGCCAGCCTATTACTACTGATTGCGAATATTAAAGTATACAAATAGAAGGGACTGTGACAATAAACCTAAAGAGGCCTAACCACAAATATCCATCTTGTCATCCAGTCGGTAGCTACTTAACGTTTCCTGTGACCACCACACGTTATATTCCCTGGGTGGAGTTCATGTTCCCGACTTTCAGATTTGGCCGGTTATAAATGTTAACAGTGTTACTACAGTGACTGTGTAGCAAAGTCTGAGAGAGTGAATTTACTCATCCGTGACAGTAGTGGGTTTCTAATCATGTCTGTAGCCTAGTATATATGTAAGCCCCTAAAAGCATGGGTGATTGTTCACTGTGATTAAAGATTTCTGATAACCCTATATGCATGCTTCATGTCAAATGAACTATACCTGTCCTAGCCTTTCATCTTCCTTACTTCCATTAATGCTTATATCTGATGGCAGGTACAATTTATGAAGCTATACATCATGCAGTTTTCTCCAATTTCCTATTTTTTGCAACCATAAAAGCCTACAGACTGATCAGCACTGTTCCCAAACCCTGTCTACAGTCTTTCCTCAATGTCACAGAACAAGTCACACGCACAGCTATAAAAATACTATGTAAAAAAACTTATATTGAAACTGCAATACCTAGTTTCTGAAATGAGGAAGGGTTGCAAAACATTACAAAGCTGCAGTGTGCAGTTCTACAAATTCATTTCCTCTAAATTTCTTCATCCTCCAATCCTTATTGCTTAATGCCACTCCATAATAACTCAAGATCCCCAACCTTCCAAAATGTCAAACAATATTATGGCTATGTCAAGTTTTCATGGTGTGAAATCCCCATTGTAATTTCAGAATACATAATAAGAGAAGAAACGTGGAATGTCAATGCACAACTTCACTGTAGAATTTAGAAATGGCAGCTACATGTTTCAGGTATACAGTAGCCATAAGGCTTTCTATGTGAGAAGTATAAATGTAAATCATATACCTGCAGTTTACATATAGTTACAAATGTTTAATGGAAGATATTTTGGCATTACATATAAAGGTATGTGATTGTTAGATATAAACAAGCCTTTACAATATAAAAAACATTAAATCAAATTAAACAACTAAGTCATATAATTTCAAAAAATAAACGTTACATCTTTCAGCAAAAGCCACTTTTCTAGGTTAGTTACGCTAGTTTTAGCAGACAACACGTGCGGGCTATTGTAACTGTTGAGCTGGTGACCCGATAATGTGTGTCTCCTCTTATAAGTGATTAACAGTGTATTTCATCTAATATATTATGTATTTGATGGTATTAGTATATAATACCGTGCACACAAACATATACTGGAATGTGTGTAACTATAAATACAACACATATTTATGTGTAAATCATAAAATATATTTTCACTAGTTAGACCTAACATTTGAAAGCTAAGTTCTTGGAGTAGCTTACATCTATTTAGTTAAACTTGTGTGATATTATTTAACAGACAATGATTTTTAACACAACACAATACATGACATCATTATAACACTAAGATTTCATTTTAGCAAATGCAACTGTATGAATTTTTTACTGATTTATCAAGTATTGGCATGATATTTACCATATGGGGTCAAAACATATTGCTGTTAAAAATTACCAAAATGAGGTTGTGTTGATTGTTTTTAATTTTAACTAATTATATGAGAACACAACAGGATGTCTAAATTTAAAATTGTCCGACTGTGTTGGCTTCTTATCAATAGCATCAGCCTGCAGTACAACAAAGAGTACAGCTGCTGCTTACACAGTGAGATTCTTGCCAGTTTGGAATCTTGTGTTGGAAGGAATAATCACAATGTGCACACAACCCAATGTCCTAACCATATTCATACACACCATTTTCAAACATGGACCTAATTTTATTATAAAAAACAAAGTCAAAATTATGGACAAGGACCAAAACAACTATTATAACACATAGCTGTCAGACATACACTTGGCTCCATCATTATGTTGGGTAAAGAGACATAATATATATATGGAAACTGTAAAAATGAAATGTGAACACAACTATCCACAATCTTCCGCTTCGGAATCTCAAGTGTATAATTTCTGAAGTGTTTGCAATATAAGACAGCCACTTCAAGCACATATACAATTATGTATCCAACATCCACACTCAAGAAGTGGGTAATTAATATGTGGCCTATAAAAATGGTTTCGACATGGGGGAAATAAAGAGCGGTGTTAACAAGTATTCATAAACCACACTGGTCATCATTTCTCAAACATCTGTAACACATGAAAAATCTACTCTTCCATAATATTCTGGCACTACTGGACATACATGACTTTTTCACGAAGTGCGATAATACAGGATGGGGCAAAACAACCTCCCGACTTTCAGTAGGCCATTGTGAAGGGAGAGGAAGCCGTAGAAGGGTGGGGTTGGCCTCGAAAGTTTCAGGTATTCGGGAAGTTCCTGTTACAACCATCTCCAGTCGCAAAGATGGTGTGGTCGAATGAGCAGCGCGCATTTCCCGTAGAAACCTACTTTTCGCAAAGTCACTCTAACGTAGCGGTGCAGCGAGCGTTGCGTACTCGCTACCAAATCCCCCCTCAGGACCGAGTACCGGACCGAAAATCAATTCTGTTGTGGGTTGAGAACTTCAGAGGAACGGGAAGTGTGTCTAAAAAAGAGGACGACCGCAGACCTCTCGGACACCAGAGAACATCGAGGCTGTCACACGGTCCGTTTTGCAGTCTCCCAGGCGCTCTGCACGCAAACAAGCATCTGCCCTTGGCATCTCAAATCGTTCTGTTCGTCGAATTCTTCACCAAGACCGCCACGGCCCACACAGCTCGTAAGTCAGTGGCTGTTTTGAGGGAGATGTTCCCCGGCCGACTGATCTCACTGAGTGGCGACATTTCGTTGCCCGCGCGCTCACCAGATTTAACCACATGAGATTATTTCTTGTGGGGGTTTCTAAAGGCAGAAATGTTTAAACATCGTCCCAGGACCCTACAAGCACTAAAAGATGCAATCCGCCTGGAAGTAGCCCGCATACCGCATGATATGCTTGACAGAGTAATGCGAAATATCAGAATCCGCCTGCAGCATTGTATTGACAATAGCGGCCACCACTTGCAAGATATTCTTTTTAAAACTATGTGATTTAAAACTTCCCACAGTGCAGTTTCAGAATTCAATAATAAAATTTTTGTATCTCAAATAGTTTTTTTGTTATTCACCTTCAAATTTAGGGAGGTTATTTTGCCCCACCCTGTACATCAGTGCACAAAGGAAAAAGGAAATTTTTTAAAAATACCACAGAAAAGAGATCCCACAATCTGTAAATGGTGATGATTCCTCGGACAATTAACCATAATGAATGAATTATATTTATCACGGGATTATGGTTGCTGATTACAATAGGAGAGAATATAATCCTTTAGAACACATTTGTGACTGTCTTACTTCACCCATAACAGCGATATGGACGCTCCACATTACGTACACGTTGATGTACCTTCAGATTCCCTCTGTCACTGAACGTTTTATTACACTTATCACAGCCATATGGATGCTACCGAGTATGTACTCGTTGATGAACAGTCAGAGTAGATACACGACTGAATGTTTTATTGCATACATCACAGCAGTATGGCCGCTCCCCAGTATGGACACGTTGATGTACCTTCAGCTTACCACTGTCAATGAATGTTTTGTTACACACATCACAGCGGTATGGACGCTCCCCAGTATGTATACGTAGATGTATCTTCATAGCTTCTTTCGTAATGAATGTTTTACTACACACATCACAGCCATATGGACGTTCCCCAGTATGTGAACGTTGATGTATCTTCAGATCACGTGTGGAACTGAATGTTTTATTGCATGCTTCACAGCGGTGTGGACGGACCCCAGTATGTATACGTTGATGTTGCCTCAGACTACGTCCGCAACTCAATGTTTTATTACACACATCACAGTGTGGTGGGAGCTCACCAGTATGTACACGTTGATGTATCTTCAGATCACGTGCGTACCTGAATGTTTCATTGCACACATCACAGCGGTGTGGACGCTCCCCAGTATGTATACGTTGATGTAGCCTGAGATTACCTCTGCTACTGAATGTTTTATTACACACATCACAGTGTGGCGGAAGCTCACCAGTATGTATACGTTGATGTAACTTCAGACTTTTTGTGAATGAGAATGCTTTATTACACACATCACAGTGGTATGGATGCTCCCCAGTATGTATACGTTGATGTACCTTCAGATTTCGTTTTCTACTGAATTTTTTATTACACATCGCACAGTCATACAGATGCTTCCCAGCATGTAAAAGTTGATGTATCTCCAGATTTTGTTTTGTACTGAATTTCTTATCACACACCGTACAGCCATACAGACGCTCGCCAGCATGTACATGTTGATGTAACTTCAGACTACTTCTTACACCGAATGTTGTATTACTCACATCACAGCTATATGTACATTCCACAGTGTGTATCACCTGGTGCTCTTTCACAGCAACCTCCTCACTAAATGTTCCACTGAAGGTTCCCTGTTACAGAGAAAAAAATAATATTGATATCATAAAAAGAGGTACAAAACATTATTAAAATTCAGTTATAAATCAGTCACACAAATACTACATCACAAGACGTGTTTTTTAATCAAAATCCATTATGATGCACACATGTAGTCTATTTTGATGTGTTAACAATACATAAATCAAACATTCCAAACCCCGTCGCAGGACACAAATACATAATGAAATGTGATAAAGATATTTTACAACCTTTCTTTGAAGATCTAAATAAATCTGTGTCTACCCTGGTAAAAAGCTACCACTCTGTAAGCTCAGAAACAGTCAGATCTTCTACAAGACATCAAGTATGTGCATGCTGTCAGCTATCAAGAAGTAC
>Ga0123355_10003223_pt1 | contig 23308 bp, 25 predicted proteins | sample TergutEmb28metaG_3_FD_89872 | JGI IMG/M metagenome (GOLD analysis project Ga0123355, IMG submission 89872) | Embiratermes neotenicus P1 segment gut microbial communities from Petit-Saut dam, French Guiana - Emb289 P1 | ecosystem: Host-associated > Arthropoda: Insects > Digestive system > Gut ... | reverse complement strand
CTTTTTCACAAAATCGACATTTCCTGATTATGAACAGCCCAGCCTACGAACCGTCTGCTTCTTGATATTTTTTCGAAAAGCAGACGGTCTAAATTGTGTGATCAACAGATGGACGACAAAAACCAGCGGATTTTTGCCGTTTTCCAGGTTGATTTGCTATTCTGAGTAGCTCAGCCCACGGATTGACGTCAAGACCGTCTGCTTTTTGAACTTTTTTCGAAAAGCAGACGGTCTAAATTGTGTGATCAACAGATGGACGGCAAAAACCAGCAGATTTTTGCCATTTTCCAGGGTTGATTTGCCATTCTGAGTAGCTCAGCCCACGGATTGACGTCAAGCCCGTCTGCTTTTTGAATTTTTTTCGAAAAGCAGACGGTCTAAATTGTGTGATCAACAGATGGACGACAAAAACCAGCGACGAACAGTTGGAATAGTTTCCATTAGTCTCTTTTCTGACACTTCCAACCAAAGATGCGTAAGAACCAAAATTAATGCCGCCTAATTTTCTTAAAGTATGTTATAATTAATAAAAATTGAATAATGAGTAAATATGTGATGATTATTTAAAGCTTTAATTAGTAAAATACTATAGAAAAATAAAGAGAATTCTGATATAATTAAACTAATTTTATATAATAATTGGAGGAGCCTTATTTGAAAGATGAATATAATGATATGTTTTTTGAGCTTCATTATCTATTCATATATTTTAGATATATAGAGCAAGGTATTAGAAAATATAAAAAGATATATTCAAATATTTTGAGTGGATGCTCAATTATCTCTGCAATATCAGTTTGGATACGACACTATATTCCATTTTTAAATTTTGTGACTGTTATTGCCTCTGCATTTACAGTAGCAATGGTATTTATTGTTATGAAGTTGTCTTATTCGGAACAATTAATTTATTTGGACTTGTTCAATAGAGAAGCTACTGAATTGATAAATGATATTAAAACACAAAAGCGTAATATTGATCATAAATACCTTGTAGATTCGAAGATACAAAGATCAATTGAAGAGTTTGAATCTCGATTTAGGAAATTGGATAAACTATACATTGAGCCTCTTAAACTCCCAACAGATGATAAACTTTCTGAAAAGAGCAAAGCTAAAGCATCGACTGAAAATAATGTTTATTTTGAAAAAGAGGAGTTGAATAAAAAATGAAAGAAAATAATATCAAGTTCAAAAAAAATAATATAACAAAACAAACTTCAAAAGCTGATTCAAAAACAATCATTGTCAGTACTAACGGAAAGCCTCGAAAAATTTATTCTCGCTCCGCACCACCAAATCCCTATAGGCTTCAAAGAATAACTACTACCTAAACTATAAAATAGAGTTCAAACACTCACATTTTAACGAATAAAAACACAAAACGATGTTAGACCCTATCAGATTTGTGTTTTTTTAATTGCGCTATAATTTACCGATGTAAGAATTTTTTGCAAAGAAATTGCTAATACTATGACAGTGCATTTTATTACAAAAAGATACAAAATTCTTGACAAAAGCTGCGAATTTTATTATAATTGTCGTAATATGGAAGGAGGTCGATTTTTTTGTTAAGTGAATTATTGGTGCCCTTGTATCAAAATCTATTAGGGTATGATCTGTTAATAATATTAGCCGCTTTTGGGAATTTCCTGTACTTAATCTTCATTATAGGTCACACAAAAAAGGTATATGATGTCATATATACTCAAGGATACCAACCAGATGATTTTAATGAGAAACAGGTCGCTATTCCGACACGTGACCAACTTAAACATAAAAAAGCAAAATTACGCAAAATGCGTGAGACTTCAAATAAGTACTACACGATGTTTGTTAATTTGAGTAGCATTTTTCCGCTTTTAGGTATATTAGGAACTGTTGTATCTCTAATCCCGATGGTACAAAGTGTCGACGGAATGGAGCAAAACTTTTATTTCGCATTAACATCTACCCTTTGGGGGCTAGTTTTCTCAATATTTTTTAAAGTTCTCGACGGAACACTTGCACCACGTATAGAGCGTAATGACCAAGGAATAAGTGAATTTTTAGAAAAACTAGAAAGTGAATTGGTGGAATTGAAATGAGAAGAAAATCAATTTTGCTAGAGTTCACACCTTTATTAGATGTTATCCTTTTAATGCTCTTTTTGGTCTTAATGCAAAGTGAAGTACGTGTTGATATGATGTATACAGAAGCAAGGGAGTTAGTCGAGGAAGAACTAGCTTCCTTAGAGCAAGAGTTTGGTGAAGAGTTGCAAGCTTTACGACATGATAGCATGGAGCTTGATGCCCTTCGCATCGGTCTTGAAGACGATACTGGTGTTATTATTATAAGTCTTCTGCCAGGGGGTGCAGCAGGTAACCGCCACATCACAGTTGAAGCTGACACGACAACAGAAATTGTTTTGAATTGGGATGGTATCGTAAGAGATGCCGCGGCAAGGGAACTTAATGAAGTTTTAGCTACAAGTGTGCGAGAGTCTGGACATGCTTTTTCATTCATTGTTTTTCGTTACGATGGCAGATTAGTTTATGATGCTGACAGAATGCTCATCAGACTCGCTGTCCACAATCATCAAACAATTAACCCGCAAGTTTTCTCTGCCGAAATTGACATAAGATAACTAGAAGTTTGAGCTTAGAAATTAGAAAACATTCCATCTAATCTCCTACCTCTAACTTCTAAACAGGAGGTGAAAAAATGGCTAAAAGAAAGAAGAAGAAAAATGGAAGATATATTTTTGGAACCGTATGTGTTGTTGCCGCTGTCGGGATTGCTCTCGGTTTGAACTTTGATGGTCTCGGCTTCGGAGATGGTTGGGGATTTGGCACAAGTAATGGGTCGAATGATTCAAATTATGATGCAAATGGTGATAATGGAGCAAATGGCACTATTAATGATGATGATTCAGATGAAAATGGGCAAGAGGGGAATAATGGGGACACTATGACTCATTTGATAATAGTCGAGGGCGATGCTATCATGCATGATGGAGCAGAAATATCACTTGAACAACTGAGCACACTCCTTGCGACCTACCCAGATGCGATATGGGAGCTTCGAAGCGAACGAGCAATTGCGGCTGTTCAAGATGACGTAAGAACAATGCTTCAACAACATGATGTTAGTTTTACAGAAACTACGGATTAATGGCTTGTGGTATGCTACAAAAATAAACAACTCTATAGTCGACAAGTCAGCAAATAAAAAGACCAAGAATCGAGCAGTTAAGCATCAACTCCTGGTCTTTTTACTTTGGCGAATTATCCAGCATTGCAAATATTACCTCTAAACCTTAATTATATCTCCTTGCTCCACTATTACCATACTTCGTCACCAACAGGTTTGCCCCAATCAGTTTCAGTTCCTTGAATGTACCCATCCTCATAATCAGAGAATAATTCTTGGATACTCCTCCTTTTCCTTACAGGCTTCTCAACTTTCTTAATCAAAAAGCCATCATCTGTTAGAGATAATTCAACTAAATCACGCTCACTCAAAGAGTATTCATCTAATACATGCTTTGGTATTATTACACCATTGCTGTTTCCTATTTTCCGTATTGTTATTTGCATTTCAACCACTCCCATGTTACAACGAAGTTATAACTCTAAAAATCCGTTGAACGTTCATGTTTCAACGGATTTCCCTTTTCATAATAACATCTAATCATCCATGCTCAAAACTGACATGAATGCCTCTTGGGGAATCTCCACTGAGCCGACAGATTTCATGCGTTTCTTACCTTCTTTTTGCTTTTGAAGGAGCTTCTTCTTACGAGAAATATCTCCACCATAACATTTAGCTATTACATTCTTTCGCAGTGCTTTAATCGTAGACCTTGCAATAATTTTTCCCCCAATTGCAGCTTGAATTGGTACTTCAAATTGTTGTCTAGGGATTATTTCTTTCAGTTTTTCACAGATGGCTTTCCCGCGGTTAAAGGCAAAATCTCTATGAACAATGACACTTAATGCGTCTACTACTTCCCCGTTTAATAAGATATCCATTTTAACTAGGCGTGATTCTTGGTAATCAGAAAGCTCATAATCGAATGATGCATATCCCTTGGTTGTAGATTTTAATTGGTCAAAAAAGTCGTAGACAATTTCACCTAAGGGAACTTGGTAAATAATGTGTACTCGAGTTTCGTCTAAATAATCCATCGATGTGAAAATGCCACGCTTCTTCTGACATAGTTCCATGACAGCGCCAACATAATCGTTAGGCGTCATAATGCTCGCTTTTACATAAGGCTCTTCAATCTTTGATAATTTTTGTGTTTCTGGCATATCCGTCGGATTATCAATAACAGCAACTGATCCATCTGTTAAATGGGCATGATAAATAACTGATGGTGCTGTTGCGATTAAATCAATGTTAAATTCACGCTCAATCCGCTCTTGAATAACATCCATATGGAGCAACCCTAAAAATCCGGTTCTAAAGCCGAAACCTAAAGCTTGCGACGTCTCAGGTTCAAACTGCAGGGCGGAATCATTTAGGACTAGTTTATCTAATGCATCTTTCAAATCATTATACTCTGCTGCATCAATTGGATACAATCCGCAGAACACCATTGGATTCATCCTTCGATAACCTGGCAATGGTTCTAAAGCCGGTTTTGCAGCTGTCGTAATTGTATCCCCAACATTAACAGTTTTGACATCTTTAATTGATGCACTAATAAAACCAACATCTCCTGGTGCTAAGTAAGGCGCTTGTGTCTCATGAGGTGTGTAAACGCCAACCTCATTAACTTCGTACACAGCCTCGGTTGCCATCATTTTAATTTTATCACCCTTACGGACAACCCCATTAACAATCCGAACCGATACAATAATTCCCCGATACTGATCATATAAGGAATCAAAAATTAAAGCTTGCAAAGGTGCTTCTGGATCGCCTTCAGGTGGTGGAACTTTTTCAACAATCTGTTCTAAAATTTCCTCAATACCAATACCTGCTTTTGCCGATGCCAAAACAGCGTCATCAGCTGGTAAGCCAATAACGTCTTCAACCTCTTGCTTAATACGATCTGGATCAGCACTCGGTAAATCAATCTTGTTGATCAAAGGTAAAATCTCCAAATCGTTATCCAACGCTAAATAAACATTCGCCAAAGTCTGCGCCTCAATTCCTTGGGCAGCATCAACAACTAAAACAGCACCTTCGCACGCAGCTAAAGAACGGGAAACCTCATAAGTAAAATCCACATGTCCAGGTGTATCAATTAAATGGAAGATATAATTTTCCCCATTTTTGCTTGTATAATTCAAATGAACAGCATTTAACTTAATCGTAATCCCACGCTCGCGCTCAAGATCCATTGTATCCAAAGTTTGCGCCTGCATCTCCCGCTGCTCCAAAGCATTTGTCATCTCTAGAATGCGGTCCGACAAAGTCGTCTTCCCATGATCAATATGCGCAATAATCGAAAAATTCCGCGTGCGCCTCATTCTATCTTTTATCTTTTCAATCTCATTCATTGCCATCTCAACTCCAATAATCCAGAAACATTCAAGAAGTTCAGAGTAGGGTATTGAAAGTTGTCTAACTTCTTACCTCTAATCTCTTACCTCTAAAATCAGGCATCTAAACATTATAACACAAATACACTCGAAATGAAAATAGCAAATTAAGCTTTTCCATCATATTCACTGCTAAAATCTCGCTTCAACTCCACCATATACCGCAATTCACTTAAAAATTGAAACAAAATAGCTCGGTTTTCAAATTCGCGCCGACTTTTTGGTAATGGACCAACTTTGAATTCTGCCGACACAGCCTCCAATTTTCGCAACAACCCGTCACCCGTACCAAATTCCGACAAGTAATGAGCAACATCTTCCGTTAAATCAGCAATCAAATCAGCTTGGATAAGATTCATATCAATCCTACACGCAGATTCAAACATCCGCCTTAATATCCCAATTTGCGCCTTTCTCATGCTAATGTACTTAGCGTAATAGGAAACATCAGCGAATAAATGGTTGTCATCATTTGTTTGAGCACGCGCTAATGCATCATCGATAAATTGCTCGACTTCGAAAAATATTGATTGATTAAAATTATGATCTCCTCTAATAGCAGTAACAATAATCAACAATATTTCGCGAAACCGATCTTCAATGTAGCGCTGATTTTTGACTATTTTCTCACTCATGTTCGGCATGTATAAATTAAACAGGATCGCAACTGAAACGCCAATTACAAACAATGCAGTTGTGTTAAATAGAATACCAAAGTCGATTGTAGATGCACTTATTAAATGGGTTGACAAAACAGAACCAATAATTAAACCGCTTTCTAATCTGAATTTTAATATGAATGGGATATAAAGAAATAAGAAGACGCTGTATGCGTATACAGTGAAGCCAAAGAGGGAAAATACCGCACTAGCGAGGCTTAATGCAATCGCTACCGATTTAATTCGGACGACTGCTATATCAACTGACGACCGCTTAGTTTTGCCGAGGCTTAGTAAGACAATGATGCCAGCCGTTAGCGGATTGTTTAATCCAAAAAAATAAGCGATCAGAATCCCAGCCATTGCACCTAAGGATAATTTGATGTCGCGCACTAGCATTATAATTTACCTCCCAAATTCAACAGTATATTTTTTTCCTTCCAGGACCATAATAAAGTACTTATGCTAATCTTACCCTAATCTTTCGGAGGCTTTTTTTATGAACATAATATATTCTATTTTACTTGCCATTTTTTTCTATATAGCGATTATTATCTCCTATAAAATTATGGGGAAGCGAGAAATTAGTGAACTTTCTATTTTCGATTTCGTTATGAATCTTATTATTGCGGATGTGGTCGCAACAGGGATTGTTGAAGAGCGGTTTTGGCTAGACTCTCTCACTGGACTGATAGCTTTAGTTTCACTTCAAATTATTATGGCAAAATTCCAGCTAAAAAATCCGAAAATGAGAAAATACATGAATGGTGAGTCTTCGATGGTCATAAAGGACGGGAACATAGATTATGATGAACTGACAAAATTACGAATTCAACTTGATGAGTTAATGATGCTACTTCGTCAAAATAATGTGGTTGATGTCGAGGGTGTGCAGTATGCGATTATGGAGCCCAACGGTCGACTTAGCATTTATGAAAAAAAGTTGCCTGCCAAAATCTTCCCACTTCCATTTGTGATTTCTGGCATTGTAAAACCCTATGCAATTGAAAACGCCGGCTTGCAAGTGGAATGGTTTTATCGGCAACTTGAAGAGCATAAAATATCGGTTGATAAAGAGACGAAATATATTTTTTATGATGAGAAACATCTGATATTACATACTAAAACGAACTTTAAAAAATTTAAAATCAATTAATTTGTAATTTTGTGTATTAAATTTTTAATATGGTGCAAATTAATCCTGTAACGAATTTAAAAGCCGGAGGTGAACAAAAATGGCTAAAAATAGTAAAACTGAAAGCATGAAAGCTGAAATCGCTAATGAATTCGGTGTCAACTTAGGTCCAGATGCGACTTCTCGTCAAAATGGTACAGTTGGTGGAGAAATCACTAAGCGTTTAGTTTCCCAAGCTTTAGGTGCAAATAACAATTCAAGCAAGAAGTAACTATAACATTTAAAACCTACGGGTTTAAATTGATAACTTAGTTATCGGGCTGGCTATTATTACTTGCCAGTAAAACAAACTTGCTTTGTTTGAAATAAGTTGAAATGGTATTTTATTTAAATATCAATAGCTAGTTTTATTACAGATGTTTAAAATCATAAAATTCCATCTCACTTAAAACTAATGGCTGTTGTCATTTGTGACTAGAAGTCATTAGTTTAAATTAAATGCTTTGCATTTAAGATTGTCGGTGAAGTTCATCGCACCTATCACTCTTGAGCTTTTTCGATAATCATCTTTTTTAAAAATCACAGTATATTAGGAAAAATTCTGAGGCTGTGAAAAACTTATGAGGTGAACACAAATGGCTAAAAATGAAAGAACACAAAATATGAAAGCTGAAATTGCTAACGAATTCGGTGTTAACTTAGGACCAGATGCGACTTCTCGTCAAAATGGTAAAGTTGGTGGCGAGATTACTAAGCGCTTAGTTTCTCAAGCTTTAGGCCAAGAGCAAAGCAAATAAGTTTTATCTTAAATCAGCTTCCATTAGAAAATCTAGAATCTGTAGATAGATAAAATTTTAAAACATTGCAGAAACAGCTCGATCCCGTTACAATCGAGTTGTTTTTTTATGTCCGAAACACCAGTGCTTTCAACACCTAAACTAAATCCCCCACTACGATATACAACAAAGAAGTCAGACAACACGCTGCCTTTACACCAGATGTGCAGTATATGAAGCAGTGTATGATTTTGAAGTTAACTAAATAGCTCAAAACTCGCGTTATCAAGTTTTTTTACTTCTTTCCAACATTTTGCCACCTAAATATGGTATACTAAATGGGACAATCTTTTTTATAGGGGGTAAACAACATAAATAAAACAGGGAGGTGCGCTTATGAAGATCCAACCTAGCATCGACTCAGACGTCCCTGTCCACAGTTACAAACACAACGGTAAAATTCATCGTGTTTGGGAAAAAGTACGAGTATTGGAAGTAATTGATAATGTCATTATAACTGCAAGCAACAAAACCTTAGTTATTGAAGCTGATGGTAGGATTTGGAAAACAACCGAGCCTGCTATCTCATATTTCTTTGATGATTTATGGTTTAATGTAATTGCAATTTTAAGAGTTGATGGTATTCATTTTTATTGTAATTTAAGCTCACCGTATCTTTATGATGAGGGAGCATTGAAATATATTGATTATGATCTTGACTTAAAAGTCTTCCCAAACTATAACTACAAAATCCTTGATGAATATGAATTTAACAGACACCGCCGTGAAATGAATTATCCGGAGGATATTCAAAAAATTGTACGGGCACAAACGAACAAGTTGATTGAGATGATTAACAAAAAAGAAGGACCATTCAAACCAGGCTTTGCCAAATATTGGTATGATTTATATCGAAGAATGAAATAGCCCGTAAGACCAATGGTTTTGCGGGTTAAAAATTAAACTAGTTACGGAACTTGTCAGCATTTTTGTTGGAATCATTATAATAATTGAAAAGGTGGGAAGAAATGGAAAAAAGTAACGACGCCTTGTCCATAGCAAGATTTAGGCGTCATTACTTACTTAACGTAAGAGCCGAAGCGTGCGTGACACTTGTAGCTCCTCTTATTATATGTAAATTATAGCATTTAAATACAAATTTGTAAAGGCTTAAAATACAAAAAGGTAATTAAAAATAATTATCTTTACAGGTATACAAGAAAGAATACAAGAAAAAAGTAACAGCGCCTCGCTCATGCCCAAATGAATAGCGTTGTTACTTACGATTATTGTGATTACAAGAAGAACTGAGCTTGCGAGTTCTTTTTTGTTTTCACCCAATTCATTGCTCCTGCATATTATAACAGGTATACTAAACTTTTGTGAGGTGACTTTTGTGGAGAATAACTTTTACCAAAACGAAGCAAATCATCATGGTTTCATTTACCAAAATCCAAATTACTACGCTAATCCATCGGTCTATCGTCAGGATAATGCCGGATGCTTAAAATGCGAAAATTTAAAATTGGCTACTATTTACGTAAAGCCACAGGTTTATAACGGGATAAGTTCCCCTGCCGACGCTTTGAAACAAGGTACAGCATTTGTGGAATTACATAGTCCTTTTATAGGAAAAGGAGGTAAGCGATAATGTCTAAGCTTGAACTATTGGAACAAATAACAGGTGTTGGAATTCTTGCTCAAGATTTGCGGTTGTTTTTAGACGTGAATCCGACTAATAGCGCCGCATTAACTGATTTTAAGCGTGTTACTAACGAGTATAGAAATCTTATTGCAACATATGAGCAAAATTTCGGACCGCTAACAGGTGGTAATGATATTGATGGTTCGTGGGCAACTAGACCGTGGCCATGGCAGCAAGGAGGTAATGCCTAATGTGGATTTATGAGAAAAGGTTGCAATTTCCAGTTAATGTTAAGAAGCGAGATTTAAAAATGGCAAAGTTGATTTTTGACACTTTAGGTGGTGCATCTGGTGAGCTGTCGGCATCAATGGAGTACTTGCAACAGCGTTATACGATGCCTATTCCAGAGGCAATTGCGTTATTGACTGATATTGGAACGGAAGAGTTAGCTCATCTTGAGATTTTATCGACATTAGTTTTCCAGTTAACATCCGGTGCCTCAACTGAGGAATTGAAGGCAGCTGGCTTTGATGCAAGCTATGTTGAATCAGGGGGCGGGATTGCCCTTGTTAATCCAGACGGTGTACCTTGGTCATCAAGTTATATTTCAGTAGTAGGAGATCCAATTGCGGCAATGACGAGTAATCTTGCGGCGGAAGAACGTGCACGTGCTGGGTATGATCAGTTGATTGTTTTAGCTACTGATCCGGAAGTTATCAAGGTGCTCGCCTTCTTGCGTGAGCGTGAAGTAGTGCACTTCCAACGTTTTGGAGAGATGTTAAATAAATTGAACTCTATGTAAAAATCCAAGCCTAAACGGCTTGGATTTTACGTTTTACCTATCAATCTACTCACTTTCTCCACAAAATTCACATGAGTAAGAGAAGAAGTTTTTAACCTTTTTTAGAAAATTTCTACACTTTAGTTCTACTCTAATGACTAAATACATAGGTTTTGTCATGAGCTCGCATAATCCAGTGCTAGCCACAGGTACTAAGAGACGCAGAAGAAAAAAGAAAAAAAATTGGTCTAAATATGTATGTAGCTTTCATAAAATGGAAGTAAGTAAAATTTCAGGGGGTAAGAGGTATGGAGAATCATGAGTTAATCCGCGATGTATTTGCGAGAACAAATGGTGAAGTTTATTTGGGGGTTGTAGGTGCGGTACGTACTGGAAAATCGACCTTTATCAAAAAGTTTATGGAAAATCTTGTCATTCCAATGGTGGAAGATGAGAATATTAAGGCGCGCATGATTGATGAATTGCCACAAAGTGCTAACGGCAAGACAATTATGACAACTGAGCCAAAATTTGTGCCAGCACAAGCTGTTAATGTAACGGCTGATGGAGATATTTCAGCAAGTATTCGTTTGATAGATTGCGTTGGCTACGTGATTGATGGAGCAATTGGTTATGAGTCTGAGGATGGACCACGCATGGTTAATACACCTTGGTACGATGAGCCAATTCCGTTTGTTGAAGCTGCTGCCATCGGAACACAAAAGGTAATTGAAGATCATTCTCATATTGGGATCGTAATGACAACAGATGGTTCCATCGGGAATTTCAAACGCGACGACTATTTAGAAGCTGAGGCACTTGTTGTAGAGCAGCTAAAGACGATTAAGAAACCGTTTATCGTCGTGTTAAATACAGTACACCCAAATTCTGAGAAAACAGCTGACTTGTGCGAGGAACTTCATTTTACCTATGATGTGCCAGTTATTCCAATGTCAGTAGATAGCATGACTACATCAGACATCAATAAAATCTTAAAAGAGGCATTATATGAGTTCCCAGTTTCAGAACTAGATGTAAAGATTCCTTCTTGGGTCGACGCTTTGGATCACGAAAACTGGTTGAAAGCTCAGTTTGTTGCGATCATGCATCAAAGCAGCAACGAGTTTTATAAACTGCGTGACATTAGTTTCCTAGCTGATGAGTTGAAGGAATTAGAAGTGGTTGAAGACTGTCATATCTCAGCCCTAAATGCCGGTACAGGATTAGCAGAGCTAGAGATCAGAGTACCAGACGAATTATACGATAGAGTCTTAGAAGAATTAGTAGGTCCAATTGCGGATAAAGCTGATCTAATGAGAATCCTTACAGAATATGCACGGATTAAAAAAGAATTTGATCCAATCGCTAGCGCCCTGCAGATGGTAAAGCAAGTTGGATATGGAATTGCAACACCTGCAATTGAAGATATGACTCTACAAGAGCCAAGTGTCGTTAAACAAGGCGCACGCTTTGGGGTTAGGTTGAATGCAATCGCACCATCTATTCACATGATCCGCGTTGATGTAGAGTCGACATTTGAGCCGATTATCGGTAGCGAGCAACAAAGTCAAGATTTAATCAACTTTATTATGAAAGATGCTGGAACTGATGCACTAGCTGTTTGGAATACCGAAATCTTTGGACGTTGCTTGAGCGATATTGTAAGAGATGGCATTTCAGCAAAGCTTTATTCAATGCCAGAAAGTGCTAGAATGAAATTACAGGAGACCTTAATCAAAATAGTAAACCAAGGTAACGGCGGACTAATTGCTATTATGCTTTAAGATCATTAAAAAACCATTGGAATTAATCCGATGGTTTTTTCTATATTTATTTTATCTCTAACGCTACTTTATATCCTGTTGTAGTTGCATTAAGAATATTACTCACCTTACTTGCATCACCAATTGTCTTCACTTGCAGTCCTTTAGCAGTCAACACTTCAACCAATCCACAAAGAGATAATGACCCTGTTGCTAATACGACTGTATCAGCAGCAATTGTACACTCTACACCATCTTTTTTAATAACGACAACAACGTCTTCTTTAATTTCTTTCACAGTTGTATTGGTTAGCATTTTCACATTACGAGCCTCTAATTCCTTGAGTAAATGCCATCTTGGTGCAAGTGGTTTTTCTGGTGCAATTGCTGGTCCCATCTCAACTAATGTGACATCGCGTAAATGCACTCCTAAATGAACAGCTGTTTCGGCACCAACTTCACCACCACCGATAACTATCGCTGATGCACCGACATCAACAGTTCCTGCCAACACATCATTTGCGAATACAACATGAGGAAAATCTACATCAAGTGTCGGCAGTGTTATTGGAACAGCGCCTGTTGCCACAATCACTTCTTCAAAATCTTTTCCTTCTAGCGTGTTTGCTCCTACTGCTGTATTATAGTGAATCGGTACTCCTAAGCGAGCCAGTTCACCTACTTGCCAATTGATAAACGCTGAAATCTCACCTTTGCCTGGAGGAATTGCGGCAAGATATAACTGTCCCCCGGCTCGCTCTAATTTCTCAAACACCTCCACTTTATGTCCACATCTTGCAGCATAAATCGCAGCTTCTAATCCTGCTGGTCCAGCTCCTACGACTGCTATTTTCTTGGCAACATCAGCTTTTGGAAGCGCGCCACTATGCTCTGCTCCAAGCTCTGGGTTCAACACACATTTAATCGGATTATCTGAGAATAAGATGCCAATACATCCATAATTACAGGCAATACAATTTCGAATTTCTCCATAATTCCCCGCCTTCGCTTTGTTCGGTAAATGTGGATCTATCAGTGAAGCACGCCCCATTGCAACAAAGTCAGCTTTGCCATCCTTAACAGCGTTATTAGCTACAAACGGATCATTTATTCTCCCAACAGTAATGACAGGGATATCTACATTTTTCTTCACTGCGGCTGCAAAATCAGTAATCCATCCATGGCGAACTTGATATGGTGGGATAATTCTATCAGCTGAAACGTATGTACCTGCTGAAATGTGGACTAGATCTATCCCGGCCTCTTCAAGCATTGACACGATCACCTTCGTATCTTCAATTGTTCGACCGCCTTCGATAAATTCATCTGCTGATATACGGAATCCGATAATGAAATCATCGCCACATTTTTCCCTGATCGCTTGCGCAATTTCACGAGGAAATCTGGCTCTATTTGCAACATTTCCACCGTAGTCATCAACACGCTTATTGGCATAAGGTGACATAAATCCAGCGATTAAATATCCATGACCACCATGGATTTCTACCCCGTCGAATCCACATTGCCTCGCACGATGTGCCGTGTCTGCAAACTGAGAAATGATAACCCCGATTTCTGGAATTGTTAATTCGCGAGGTGTGCTCGTACTAAAGGGACACTTAATCGCAGATGGTGCTACAGGAATCGCATCTGGACCAATAACTCCAGCATTAGTCTGTCGACCACAATGGTAGATCTGAGCAAGAATGGTCGTGCCATGGGCTTTTACTCTTTTTGGTAGCTCTTTATGACCTTCGATTTGATCATCATTCCAAAGTCCTGCTACGTTTTTAAAGCCGCGCCCGAGTGGGTCTACTGCGTAGTCTTCGGTAATGATTAGACCCCAGCCGCCGCGGGCGCGTTCTTCGTGATAAGCGAGATACTTTTCGGTAGCGGTACCGTCTTCATTACAGTAATTCGTTACCATTGCGGGAACAGTGAATCTATTTTTTACTACTTTGCCTTTCAATGTGAAAGGGGTAAATACTGATTCTAACATATTTTACAACTCCTTTATTGTTTAATCGATGAAAACGTTATAAACGCACGTTTAAGTAGATTTTATCACAATATCGTCTGTAGCGCAATAAAATATTAGTGCAAAAACGTTATTATGTATAATTAAGGCGTTTTATAGGAAAATTAATTAGTAAACAAGAGAAAAAAGCTGTAGTAAAATGGTAAATAGCCCTTATTCTGAAATGGGAATAAGAGCTATCTTCTACATTGCATAGTACTGATAAAATCTTGTTAAGATCCTTCCATTGTATAATTTGCGATTTTTGCTTGCCTCTTCACCAAAGTCTCGTTCAAATCCGCCGGCGGCTGTGAATACGTTAATCCCCCAATGAGGATACTCATCGCGTAAATCTCCAATCATTTCGTTTAGCTTTCGGACTTCTGCTTCTTCAGATAGTCGTTCTCCATAGGGAGGATTTGTTACTAAGCATGCTGCGGCTATACTTGATGAAAAGTCGGTAAAATCACGTTGGTGAAATTCAATATCATCGGCAACACCAGCTGCTTTTGCGTTTGATCTTGCTTGGCGAAGTACTTGTGAATCGATATCATAACCAATTAGCTTGTACTCTTTGTCCGTGAATGCCTTGGCATTAGCCTCTTCGCGAATTTGTGAAAAAATTTTCGCATCAAATCCTGGCCAATCTTCACAGACGAAGGATCGATTTAATCCAGGTGCAAAATTTCTTGCAAACATGGCTGCCTCAATCAAAATCGTTCCTGAACCACAGAATGGATCAATCATCGGCTGATTGAATTTCCAACGGCTCATCATTGCAAGAGCAGCAGCTAATGTTTCTTTCAGCGGTGCCTCACCTGCATAGGCGCGATATCCTCTCTTATGTAACCCTGCGCCTGATGTGTCAATTGATAAAGTAACAGTGTCCTTCAAAATGGCAACTTCGATTTTGTAAACGGGACCATCCTCTTCAAAGATGTCGGTACCGTAGCTTTTACTCATTGATTTAACGATGGCGCCTTTAACAATCCGCTGACAATCCGGCACGCTGTACAGCTGTGATTTTACCGATTTACCGACAACGTGCATCTTGCCATCTATCGGAATAAGTTCTGCCCAGTTAATGGCCTCAGTCTGATTAAATAACTCCTCAAAACTAGTAGCTTTAAACTCTGCCATCTTAATCAAAACGCGCTCAGCCGTGCGCAACCACGTATTCAAAACTGCGATATCCCGAACATCACCTTCAAGCTCAACTTTGCCATTTTCCACAACTAGATTTTTATATCCTAACTTTTCAATTTCTTTTTTTGTAACAGCTTCAATTCCAAATGTTGTCGTTGCAATTAGTTTAAATTTTTTCATTTAATTATCCACCCCTAGTAGTAGTATGCCTATTATAACCTTTTGACATACCTTAGTCAACGTTATACTTGCGAGCGCCAGTATAAAAAAAATCCTTTAATATAAAGGATTTATCCGTCTATTAGCTGCTGTTCTTCCTTCGCTTAATCATTAATCATATCTTATATACTCAAATGTTAGCCCATTAGTCCAAGTTATTGTTAAAATGTCATCGTCAATACTCCAGCTTTCATATACAAGTGCATTTAAGCTTCCATCTTCATGCCAGGTAAACTCTTCACCTTCGTCATCATTAAGATTTACTGCCTTTCCATCTTCATAAAATCTAAACCAACGAGTTTCTGAAGCAACCCATGCCCAGTCACCGACAAGCTCATGTTCACTTCCACAAGCAATTAATCCAAATCCTAAAAACAAAGCAAGCATACTTAGCAATAATAATTTTTTCATTTTTACCACTCCATCTTGATATGTCATTTTTGACCCGTTATGTCGTGTTATGTCGTATTATGTCATTTTGTGATAAAATATATTATACCATTGCAAGCCAAAAATATCAATCCTTTTTGCTTTTTTTGCTTTTTTTTGTTTTTCTCTTTTTTAAAATTGTACGTGACAATACCCATTTGGGTTCTTATCTAGATAGTTCTGGTGATAATCTTCCGCCGCTTGATAGTTAGCTAACGGCTCAATTATCGTCACAATTGGATCGGAAAATCCAGCTTGAACTCTATCAATCACTGCTTGGATAATAGGAACATCTGTTTCATTAACATAATAAATTCCACTTCGGTAGCGTGTACCCACATCATTTGCCTGTTTGTTAAGCGTTGTCGGATTAGTGATGCTAAAAAATTCTTCTAATATCTCCTCTAAGGCAACACGAGTCACATCATACACAACTTTTACAACCTCAGCGTAACCAGTTGTATCTGTATATACCTCTTCATAAGTGACAGGCAAAGGTGTATTTCCATTTGCATAGCCACTTTCAGTTTCAGCTACTCCTAGTACCCGTGCCATGTATGCATCTGTCCCCCAAAAGCAACCTCCGGCGAGGTAAATAGTTTTAAGGTTCTCTTGTTTAAATTCTAAATCTAGATTTTTGTTATACGGTAACATTTTTATAGCCTCCTTATGATAAGTACCAGTATAACATACTTTTTAAATTTAGCAAATGTGTAGAGTGTGTCCCAGAAAGCGGTTGAGCTTTAGTTTCTGAGACACCACTTAGCTTGGAAAATGCTTTTTTTGGGACATTCGCAATCGTACATCATATGCAAAGGTGACGTAAATCAGCAAGTGTGGTATAATCTTAACCAACTATACACAGTTGTTGGGGAGGAATATTTATGGCATTACCAAAAGTAGCGATCGTCGGGCGTCCAAATGTTGGAAAGTCGACAATTTTTAATCGGATTATCGGACAGCGTTTCTCGATTGTTGAAGATATACCAGGAATTACGCGTGATAGAATTTATAGTCGTGGTGAATGGTTAACCCGTGAGTTTAATGTAATCGATACAGGGGGCATTGATCTTGGCGATGAACCGTTTTTAAGCGAAATTAAACATCAAGCAGAAATTGCGATTGAAGAAGCTGATGTTATTATTTTTGTAACAAATGCCCGTGATGGCTTGGTGCAAGCAGATCAAGTTGTTGCGAGTATGCTTTATAAATCGGAAAAACCTGTTGTTTTGATTGTTAATAAAGTCGACGATGTGAACTTCCGCGATGAAATTTATGATTTCTATGCCCTTGGTTTAGACGAACCAATTCCAGTCTCTGCAGTTCACGGTATCGGCTTCGGTGATATGCTTGATAAGGTAATTGCTAAGTTACCAAATAAATCACCACAAGATTACGACGACGATGTGATAAAATTCAGCCTCATTGGTCGCCCTAATGTTGGCAAATCGTCGTTAACAAATGCCCTATTAAACGATACTCGGACAATTGTAAGCGATATCCCTGGTACGACTCGTGATGCCATTGACTCCCAATTTATAAAAAACGGTCAAAAATATGTTGTTATTGACACAGCCGGAATGCGTAAACGTGGTAAAGTCTATGAGTCGACCGAAAAATATAGTGTGCTGCGAGCAATGAGTGCTATTGATCGAAGTGATGTCTGTTTAATTTTAATCGACGCTGAAGAAGGACTAATTGAACAGGACAAGCGCGTAGCTGGACTAGCGCATGAATCCGGACGGGGCGTTGTAATCGTTGTCAATAAGTGGGATACAGTTGATAAAGATACTGCAACTATGCGAAAATGGGAGCAGTCAATTCGGTCAGATATGTCTTTTTTAAACTACGCACCGATTGTCTTTTTATCAGCGCTAACTAAGAAAAGAATTCATACCTTGTTTGAACCGCTTGATTTGGTGTATGAGAATCATAACAAACGCATTTCCACCCATTTACTAAACGATGTCATTATGGATGCTGTTGCAATGAATCCGACACCAACGCATAAACAAGGGCGGCTTCGTATTTATTATTCTACGCAGGTGAAGGCTGGACCACCAACTTTTGTGATTTTTGTGAATGATGTGGAACTGCTGCATTTTTCTTATACGCGGTATCTGGAGAATAGTTTGCGTAAGGCATTTGGTTTTGAGGGAACGCCTGTGCATATTATTGCAAGGAAGAGGGATTGATTATACTGGATAACGTTACCATCACTGGCGTTAATGTTGAGAATATGGTACAATGGAATGGTGTGTGCTTTTTTAATGCAAAATTAAATGTCAAAGTATACAAAACAGGTAGCGGCATGCTTTAATACTAATTGACGTTCAAAATGTCTATTACAAATCAAGAGCTATTTTTTACTAGCTAGGAAACGATGACGCACGCATTGGGCATGCGTAAGGAAGAGTTGACGACGCTAGGGAGAAATAGAATTGATTTTAATGACATTTTGGATGTCAATTAGTATAAGACGATATTGCAATAGTTGTGAAGTCGTAACTGCCATTCGCTACAGGTGGGAGGTTAAGGATGTTAACAGTATCTAACGTGAGTTTGCGTTATGCAGATAAAAAATTATTTGAAGACGTAAGTTTGAAATTTGTTCCGGGACACTGCTACGGTGTAATTGGAGCAAACGGGGCAGGGAAGTCGACTTTTTTAAATATCTTATCAGGTGAAATTGATCCTCATTCTGGCGAGGTTAACTATCCAAAAGGCTTACGTATGTCAGTGTTAAAACAGGATCATCATCAATATAATGATATGGTTGTAATCGACGTTGTTATTAGTGGGAATGAAAAATTACTTAAAATCATGAGAGAAAAGGATGAATTATACGCAAAACCTGATTTCAGCGATGAAGATGGCATTAAAGCTGCTAATCTTGAAGGTGAATTTGCTGAATTAAATGGTTGGATGGCAGAAGCAGATGCTGCAAGTCTACTGCATGGTTTAGGAATTCCCCATGAATTACAAGATAAAAAAGTGGCAGATTTAACAGGTGAGCAAAAGATTAAGGTACTACTTGCACAAGCGCTATTTGGTGAGCCGGATATTCTAATCTTGGATGAGCCTACTAACCATTTAGATGTAAAATCGATCGCATGGTTACAAGAGTTCCTCGGAAATTTTGAAGGAACAGTTATTGTCGTTTCTCACGATCGCCATTTCTTAAACAATGTGTGTACCCATATTTGTGATGTTGATTATGGAAAAATCAAGCTATTCGTTGGTAATTACGACTTCTGGTATGAGTCTAGCCAGTTATTAATTCGGTTGCAAAAGGATTCCAACAAGAAAAAAGAAGAGCAAGTTAAAGAGCTTCAAGCATTTATTGCCAGATTCTCTGCTAATGCTTCGAAATCGAAACAAGCAACATCTCGTAAGAAACTACTTGATAAAATTGTTATTGAAGATATGGAACCATCAAGCAGGCGTTACCCATTCGTAGGGTTTAAACCAGAACGTGAGCCAGGTAACAACATTTTAAGTGTAGAAGGATTAACAAAGACAGTTGACGGTGTTAAAGTACTAGACAACTTAAGTTTTACGATCAATAAAGGGGAAAAAGTTGCGCTCATTGGTGATGAAATTGCTATAACAACTTTGTTCCAGATTTTAGAAGGTGAAATGTCGGCAGACGCTGGCAAATTTGAATTTGGTGTAACAATAACAACAGCATATTTTCCGAAAGAGTCTTCCGAATTTTTCGATGGTGTTAACATCTCACTAGTTGACTGGTTACGTCAATACTCAAAAGATCAGACAGAATCATATATCCGTGGATTCTTAGGACGCATGTTATTCTCTGGAGAAGAAGCACTAAAAAAAGCACGCGTGTTATCAGGAGGGGAAAAAGTGCGTTGCATGTTATCTCGAATGATGCTATCAAGTGCCAATCTTTTAATGCTTGATCAGCCAACAAGTCACTTGGACTTAGAAGCAATTACAGCATTGAATCATGGATTGCGTGATTTCCCAGGAATTGTTCTGTTAGCAAGTCACGACCATCAATTACTTCAAACAATTGCTAATCGAATTATAAGCTTTAAAGGTGATGGTCGGGTCGTCGATAAGAAAGCAACATATGATGAATATTTAGCTCTAGATGAATAATGATATCAGTAATACGACTTAATCGGAGGCGAGGGGAAATGAAAAAGAAGAAGTTGTTAGTAATGATAGCCATGTTATTTACGATTGTATTGTTAACTGCATGTGGCAGCAGCAGAGAAACGACGACCACCTGTGTGTTTGATAGTCTTGATTTTCATGGTGATATCATACCAGGGCATACTGAATTTGAGTTTGAAGCTGTTGGTGATAGCATAAAGCTGCGTCGAGAAAAATTGGTAATTGATTTAGGGGAAGAAATATATATTGATGAATTGGTACAACTCATCGAACAAGAGATAGAATTTCTGTTATTAATTGCTGTCGATGGAATCACATCGGAAATAACTGATGTAACAGATTCGACTGTGACTTGGGTAACAACTACTGATTTTGAAGCAATGTCGGAAGAAGATTTGGAAACTTATTTACAAGACTATCATTTCTTTTCATTGGAGTTATTAGTTGAAAATATGGAAGAAGAAGGAGCTACATGTACGGTTGTTTATACGGATTAAGGTGGATTTCCAATTACATGTAAAAAGTCTTAAGCGTTGTGTTAGAGCTTAAGACTTTTTTCGTGCTCCACAGTGCCATGGATCATCAGTTTTTCGTAGTGGAAGCGTTGTGACGTTCTCCTGATATGAAAAAATACTTGACCTCAGTGGTCAAAAATGCTAAAATATTATAAATGACCAATATGGTCAACAAAAACCCCATAGGAGGCAAGCCATGAATGAGAAATTTTTAAAGCTAAACCCAGATAAACAAAAAAGAATCCTCCAAGCAATTTGTGAAGAATTTACCAACCATAGTTACGCAGATGCGTCAACAAATAGAATCGTTGAAAAGGCTGGTATTAGTAAGGGTACACTTTTTAACTATTTCGGCTGCAAAGAAGCCATGTATCATTCATTGCTTAGATATGTTTTGGATTTCTTCAAAGGATACGCCACCCCTGATTTCGAAACAAGCGATTTCATTGAACGCTGCCGGATACTAGGCGAGATTGATATGAAAATTTATCAAGAAGCACCATACATGGTCGACTTCTTCGCAACCATCTATGCCAGCAACGAATCGCAATTTCCTGCGGATATAACTGAGACAATTAGCATATTATTATCAGAGGCACTAGAAAAATTATACAAAAATGTCAACTACAATTTATTTAGAACAGATGTTGATGCAACCCTATTAATGAGGATGATCCGCTTTACTTTTGATGGTTATATGAAAGAAATCATCGCTAAAATGCAAAGGATTGTACTAACAAGTGACACATTCAGCGAATTTATGGATGATCATTATGCCTTCCTAAAAGAGATGGAAAAGATATACTATAGAAAGGAGCTTATATCAGATGTGGAAGAACTTTAAAGAGAAAACAATCTATCAACAAGTAGGAATTATTGTAATTGAAATAGCAATATTATATCTAATCATTGTAAACTTAGGTGGAATATTTGGCGAGATTAGAGGCTTCCTGGGTGCCGTCTCACCATTTATCGTGGGAGCTGCCATTGCGTATCTCTTAAATAAGCCTGCGTCGGGAATTCAAAGTGCCCTAGAGCGGAGCGAAAGTGCATGGGTTGTAAAAAGAGCACAAAAGTTCTCTGCTGTAATCGTATTTATCGTACTTATCGCTGGTATTAGCGTGGTGATTAACTTTGCGATTCCGATTATTGATACTAATGTACGCCATTTTGCCGATAATGTAACGATTTATTACAATTTGTTCGTAGAGTTGGTTGTTAACCTTGAGTCGGGTGACTTTCTGTATGGTTTTCTGCCAGATCTCTCAGGCGATTTGTTAGAACTAATTACGCCAGAACTTGTCAATCAAGTAGGTGGTGGCGCCGTTCAGGTCGTTGGCCATGTTATGAATATTACATCATGGATTTTCAATTTCTTCCTTGCGATAATCGCTGCTTTCTACATATTAATGTCCAAAGAGAATATTATGGCACTTACGAAGCGATTAATGAAGATGTTTATGAACGAATCTACTTATCGGAATGTGACAAGTTATGCGACAAAAGCTAATCGAATTTTCTACAAATTTGTTGGTGCGCAGTTTTTAGATGCCTGCATTCTTGGAACTCTTGCGACGATTATTCTGGCATTGTTAAGTGTACCGTATGCGATAGTCTTTGGGGTTTTACTGGGAATTTGTAATATGATTCCAATTTTCGGATCAATATTTGCAACGATTGTGACTACGCTCGTGACAATGTTTACAGGGGGAATACCACTGGCAATTGGAACCCTTGTTGCTTTGTTGATCTTACAACAAGTTGATGCTAATTTTATTGGACCAAAGATTACTGGCGACGCTTTGGGACTCAAACCACTATTGATTATTTTTGCTATTGTTATCGGTGGGTACTATTTTAACATTATTGGGATGTTTGTCTCAGTTCCAATTGCGGCAATGTTGAAAATGTTTTTGGAAGATTTTATGGATGCGAGGGAACGGAAATTAAGGTTGAGAGAAGGTATGAATAATGATAACACTTGATGTAAAAAATGTAAGCAAGAATTTTGGAAAATTTAAAGCTTTATCAAACATTAATTTGCAAGTGAAAAAAGGAGAAGTGCATGGATTTATCGGCCCCAATGGGGCTGGGAAGTCGACAACCATAAGAATTATTTTAGGAATCCTCCAAGCGACTGCAGGGGATGTAACGGTGTTTGGACAAGATGCTTGGAAGGATAAAGTTGAGATTCATCGCAAGATTTCTTATGTGCCAGGGGATGTTAGTTTATGGCCGAATCTTACGGGTGGGGAAGTTATTGATTTATTTATGAAGCTCCAAGGAACAGGTAATGCCAAAAAGCGTGAGGAATTAATTCGTCGGTTCCAACTTGACCCAAGGAAGAAATGTCGGACTTATTCGAAGGGTAACAGGCAGAAGGTAGCGCTAATTGCAGCCTTTGCAACTGATGCTGAAGTTTTTATTTTAGATGAGCCCACATCGGGATTGGATCCACTGATGGAAAAGGTATTTCATGACTGTGTTTTAGAGGTGAAGGCTGCCGGTAAGAGTGTTTTGTTATCGAGCCACATTTTATCTGAGGT
>Ga0123355_10003222_pt1 | contig 23310 bp, 16 predicted proteins | sample TergutEmb28metaG_3_FD_89872 | JGI IMG/M metagenome (GOLD analysis project Ga0123355, IMG submission 89872) | Embiratermes neotenicus P1 segment gut microbial communities from Petit-Saut dam, French Guiana - Emb289 P1 | ecosystem: Host-associated > Arthropoda: Insects > Digestive system > Gut ... | reverse complement strand
TGGTACCGATTTTTATGCCGATTCTCGTGGAATTCGGCTTTGACGGCATTCATGTAAGCGTCGTTGCGCTTGTGCTTTTGCAAACGTCATTTTTAACACCGCCGTTTGCACAGTCGATCCTTTATGCATTGAGCGTCGTTCCGGAGGGCATTAAAATTCAGGAAAAAGAGGTTTACAGAAGCGTTGCGCCGTTTATCGGAATACAGCTTTTGGTGGTCGCTATATGCATCATTTTTCCCGGAGTGGTAACATTTTTGCCGGGACTGATGCTGACCGGTTGGTGATGGAATCAGAATAAAAAAATCCCAAGCACATGCCCGATGCACTAAAAATCGGGCATGTAGTATGTTGTAATAAGAATAGACAACAGTACCAAAGAAAATGCCTGCGAGGAGAATGTGAATGGATAAACTAGTAGAAAGATTTAAAAACGGCGAAGTTTTGGCGTTGAGCAAGCTGATATCAATGGCGGAAAACGGAAGCCCGTTGATTGACGAAATACTTGCGGAAATCGAACCGATGATCGGCAGAGCGCAAGTGATCGGTGTCACAGGACCTCCGGGCGCCGGGAAAAGCACTTTGGTTGATAAATTGATCAGAAGTTATCGGCAAAACGGGATCAGCGTGGGCGCTCTTTTGGTGGATCCAAGCAGCATTTACAGCGGCGGCGCATTCCTTGGGGATCGAATCCGCATGGATGGCGCGTATAGTGATGACGGCGTTTATCTGCGTAGTCTTGCTGCCAGAGGTGAACTGGGGGGACTGGCTCCTAAAATGAACGAAATCGTAAGTTTACTCGACGCTTTCGGAAAAGAAGTCATCATCATTGAGACTGTCGGAATCGGGCAGCTTGAGGCCGATATCATCAATTACGCAGACACAAAAATAGTCTTGACCGTTCCCGGATTGGGCGACCAGATGCAGGCGATGAAAGGCGGGATATTGGAGATTGCTGATATTTTTGTCATTAATAAGTCTGATAAAGAGGGGGCTGAAAACGTAGAGATCGATTTACAAACGATGTTGCGGCTCAGACAGGAACAAAACTGGACGCCTGATATCATTTTGACGCAGGCTTTGAACAATAAAGGAATTCCGGAATTGTATGAGGCAATTCAAAAACATATGAATTATCTTCAACAATCAGAGGCCGGCGAAATGCAGACCAGAAGAAAGCGTGAACATGCCTGTATCAGCGCTGCGACAAAGCAGTTCAAACGCATATTGGCCTTGCGTATGGAAGAAGACGGAAAGATCAAGGAGATGATGGAAAGTGTCAGGCAGGGCAAGAAAAACCCTCGTCAAGGCGCGAATGAAATCATCAACGTTTTACTAAACGAGGGTTCAAGCTGAGATGAACTCAAATGCAAATAATGAAAAGGACGGTGCTCTTATGATGGGGTATGTGCAGGTTTACACAGGCAATGGCAAGGGTAAGACGACGGCTGCTGTCGGCTTGGCGCTCAGAGCCTTGGGTGCGGGAAAAAAAGTATTGTTTCTGCAGTTTATGAAGGATTTGGCTTACAGTGAACAAAAAATGCTGCTCACGCTTTCTCCCGATTTGACGCTCGAAACGATCGGAAAGCCATTTTTTGTGATCATGGAGGGTGCGTTACCGGAGGAGCAGATGGCTGAATGGCGTGACAAAGCAGTGATTTTCGCGCCGGGAAATCCGCCGAAAGACTATATCGATTTAATCGCCAAGGGCCTGAATCGAGCCAAGGAAGCGGCTTCAAGCGGCGAGTTCGATCTTGTTGTACTGGACGAATTGGCTGTGGCGATGTACTTTGAATTGGTGACTTGGGATCAAATTTCGGAAATCATCGACACCAAATTGGACAAGGTTGAATTGGTCTTTACAGGGCGCGGAGCGCCTGCCGAGCTGATTGAAAGGGCGGATCTTGTCACGGAGATGAAAGAAGTCAAACACTATTATGAGAAAGGTGTACCGGCTCGTAAAGGCATCGAAAACTGATTGATTTCAGGTTCGACGTTCATGTATAATAAAAGAATGAATTTTAAAAAAGAAAGGGTTGCTTATTATGCCAATTTTGTTACCAGAAGATTTTGAATACAAATTGCCAAAAATGCACAAAGTACGACAAGAAGTCCCCAGCGCTCGTCTGGAGGATGTGGCCGGCGCGATTCGCGCTGAAATGGCCAAAGATGAAATCCTCGCCAAAATCAAACCCGGCGCGAAAGTTGCCGTCGGTGTCGGCAGCCGCGGGTTGAGAAACTTGTCTCTCATCGTAAAAACCGTCGTAGACTGTATAGCCGAAGCAGGCGGAAAGCCTTTTATTCTTTCGGCCATGGGCAGCCACGGCGGCGGCAACGAAGCCGGTCAGCGCACTGTGCTGTCAGATTACGGCGTTACGGAAGAAGCAATGGGGGTTCCCGTTGTTACAAAGATTGACGTTGATTTGATTGGCAAAACAAAGACCAGGGGCGTCGATGTATGGTTTGATAAGATCGCACTGGAATGCGACCTCATCGTGCCGATCAACCGCATCAAGCTGCATACGCACTTCACGGCGGATATTCAAAGCGGCCTGTACAAAATGCTGACCATCGGCTTTGGGAATCATGTGGGTTGTACCGCGTATCATGCGAGTGATTTTACGTATTTTGGCACCACGATCGTGGAAGCTGCGGATATCATTATGCAAAAAGCCAACGTGGGCTTTGGCGTTGCTGTTGTGGAAAATGCGTACGATGAAACGTATTTGATCGAAGCCGTAACAAGCGAAAAGATGCTGGAACGGGAAAAAGCGTTGCTCAAAATTGCAAATGAAAATTATCCGAGGATTATGGTCGAAGACATCGATATCCTGATGGTGAAAGAGATTGGCAAAAATATTTCCGGTACCGGAATGGATCCTCACGTTGTCGGCAAAAGCTTTAACATCGATGTGTTTCCGTTACCTGTACCGAATATCGATCAAATGATCTTGCTGGGTGCCACCGAAAAAACGCATGGAAACCTGTTTGGTGTCGGAAACTTCACGGTCATTACGCGCAATGTGTTCGAACAGATGAACTACGAAGCGACATACGCCAACTGCATTGCAGCCAAATCTTTCGCGGACGCGAAAATCCCTGTAATTGCGGCTGACGAAGAAGAGGCGCTACGTATCACGGTAAAAGCACTCAAGTCCGGCGCTGACAGAGATCAATTAAAGATTGTAAAAATTAAAAATACACTTGAACTGGATGAGATCGAGGTATCGGATGCTTTATTGCCTTATGTGAAAGCGCACCCGAAACTTACACTTGTATAGTTCATAAAGACATTAAAAAAGGGATGTGCGCCATTTTGGAACACCATCCCTTTTTTGTTTTTATTTTTGAGTTATCTGCGTCTTGGCGGCCTGCGGTTTGGCATGATGCCGTCTGCACACAGATCAATGTCATCGGATTCACAAAACGAGTTGCCATTGTCTATGCATCCGTGATGGTGTCCGTGTCTGCAATCATCTGTAACGCCGCAGTTTTCCCGCGTGTCGCGTTCTCTGATTTGTTGCGGGAACAACGACGGAAAGCTGGTGCAAACATGGTTGACCTGTGGGGCGATCTGCGCAAAACCGGTTGAAAGAACGCAGAGCTGTACAGGAACCACGACTTTCTTTTCGCAGCTGATGCAGATCGCGATGATCAAATTCGCGCATACACATCCGTCATTTGCTACGGTAATGTCCCTGCCCAAGCTGTTTGTTGCAAGCCTTGTTTCACATGCAGGGTTGCAAAATTCAGTAAATCTTGGCAGGAACGCAGTGTCAGCCGTCGACGGAATGCACATTTCAAAAAAGTTTGTAAGTACCATAGGTTGCTTGCCGTCACAAATACTTACGTCAGAACAGACTGTAAATATTGAGTCGTTGTTGGACCTATCTGTAATAAGTAAATCAAGAAAAACTTCTACGTTTCCGGTTATCGCTATGTTTTGTGTTCCAAAGATTGGCGTACCCATGCATCGTTCGTCGCATTCTGTTGTATCCACATAGAGTACTTTTTGTGAAAATGTACCGTCAGGACCTACCACTCGAATCTGCTCACAACTTGAGTTCTGAAGAAATGTCGCGCCTGAAATACCGGTATCTACATCAAGCGTCAGATTTTTGGGGTCATTGATGTTACATGGGTTGAAGAACCTCTTACACCTGATGTCTACAACTCGTTTCACTCTGTGCCCTTTGGGAATATGCGGCGTAAAGGCCTGATTTTGCACTGTTTTCATTCCTTGAAGATTAAAGAGTACAGCATCGTAAACTTTTTGGACATAGATTGGCTCAGTACACAGGTCACTAATATTTCCGCTGAATTCACAGAGATTGTTGGCATTACAGCAGTTTTGATAGAGGTCCGGTGATGTTCTTCCACCGAAGCAGCTCATATATTTCCCTCCTTTATTTGGTCGATAATCTTTCTGGAATAGTATATGAACAGCTTACGAGGTGTGTTACAACAATCTGATGCAATTCCATTAATGGCGCTTAATAAACGGAAACGTTCAGGACATTCTGAATGGTCGTTGCTTTCTCGACGATCCTTTCACCGGCACCCCCATGAGCCGGCCCCGCGATATGAATCCCAAGCACGCGGCCTTTGATGTCGTAAACAATGCCGCCACTGTCATTCATCGCGCTGATGTAGTCAGCAATCACCAAATTGCTGCGTGTGATGGTAAGTTGCCCATTATTGATCGTATAGTGGTGGGTCGCGTTCGTAGAAAGGATATTGCCGACCGTTAGGCCTGTTGACCGCCCTTCCTGAAAAACAGTAGCGCCATGAATGGGATTTTTGTTGATGCCGGATATTTCCCTGCCGGTATGCGTTTTATTGGATATTTCACCGACTCCGGTATCCGTCCGCACAAATGCGCCATCAAGCCTCGAATCGGTGATTGAGATCACACAAGTGCCGATCCGATGACGCCGAATGACTTGCCTGCCGGTGCTTGCATTATGCCCGGCAGTGACGAAACCATAGACATCACCCATGCGCGCCCTGAACCCGATGCTTCCGGTATTGGCCATCATGCCGGGATGGAGGCTTTCAGCAGTATTGGAACGTCTCGAATTCTCAAGCACGATCGCCCCGGAATCGCTGGCTTCGTTTCGAAATCGTTCTATTTTTGAATCATCAAGGTTCAGGATTTCAACAGCGATCATGTTCTGATTTTCACGCAATGAAAACCCGGTCACCTCGTACCAGATGCTGTCAGGATCTGAAAAATCGCCAAAGAACGCATCATTCAACTGTTCCATTAACCCGGAAAGATAGGCAAAAGAATAGAGTGCTTCCCGAAAGAGGATGTGGTTTGGGTTTTCCACGCCGGACAAACGCTCAAAATCAAGTATCGCCGCCTGAAATTCATGCGGATCAAGAGCAGAAACGAGTACGACGAGTGTTCCGTGTTGATTCAGATATGCGCCGGCGAAATGTTCATGGTATTGAATGCCTTGCTCAGACACCGCAAAAGAATGAATGATATTTTCGTAGGCTTCAATCGATCTTTTCTCCGTAAGAATACGCCTGTTTGAGAGGCCGGAGTCATTTGCAAAAACGATCGCTACGATTGAGAATATTAAAAAAACGAAAAAAAACAATATAATTTTTTTGATTTTCATTTGAAACCACCTTTCTTAAAATATAACAAATTGTTGCGAAAAATACAAGTGGAGGGTTTGGAAAAAGCAGGAAAAGCAGAACAAAATAATTGAAACATCTTCCCAAATACGTCTGTTGCTGATATACTGAAAGCCTACGAGGCATCGGAAAAGAAAGGATGACATAAATGAAAAACAAAATCGGAAAAAGAATATTTGCGGCCTGTTTGATCGTCGTCATGATTGGGTCGACATTTACAGGCTTTACAAATATGGATGGATTCGGAACCGTATACTTTGACTCAAATCAGCAGATATTTAACGGCGTTACATTAAGAGAACAAATTGCGTGGCATCCGGCAAACGGCATGGCGCAAGCATACATAGTCGAGGCAGACCTCTCACAAAGCAATCTCAGGCCATTTGTGTTCAACGGAGAAGTCAGAGCGACCCACACCGTGGGGAGCATGGTCAGATATCTTGAAGAACGCGGGTATAGAGCGGTTGCGGCGATCAACGGAGATCTTTATGACACGGCGACAGGGACGCCAAAGGGCACAGTCATCCATAACGGCAATATCGTGACATCCGGTTACGCACCCGGCAGAGTCATCGCGTTTGACTGGCAGGACAGGGCGTCTGTGCGGTACGTCACATTGGAATATGAGATGACCGGCAGAATCGGTTTTGAGTATGAAGGGGAATTTTTTGAAAGAGATATAACAAGAAGCATCAATTATTTCAACGTGCCGTTTGGAGGCGCAAGAGGACTACATCTGTTTAACAGGCATTATGCGGCGTCGACCAGGACGACGGGAAACAACATCGAAGTTGTCATCGATATGGGAAGTCCCGAAAACATGCAGTTGCAAGTGAACAATACGATTCGGGGAACCGTTGTATCCGTGAACGCGAGTGGGGCGAATACACCGATCGGAGATTCTCAAATCATATTGGCAACGCCTGCCGGCTCTGATTCGGCTGAGATTGCTTTTTTGATTCCCGGCAGCGAAGTGGAGATTTCAGTCAGGGACAGAAGCACAGACGGCCATTTTGCGAATATAAGAGAAGCGATGGGGATCTATCACTTGATTGTGGACAACGGACACGTGGTCGCGCCATCCACGGGCATAAACCCCAGAACGGCGCTTGGGATCAAGCGTGACGGATCGATCGTACTTTACGTTGTAGACGGCAGACAGTCGCATTCAAGAGGGCTAAACCTGACAGACATGGCCAGACATATGATTTCTTTGGGGTCTGTGTATGCGTTCAATCTTGACGGCGGTGGCTCCAGCACGATGTTCGCGAGGCTTCCGGGGATAGACGCAAGCCCTACACTCAGGAACTCTCCGTCTGACAATGCGCAGAGGCGGGTATCGAACGGACTGGTATTTGTTTATAGCGAACGGGGTGGAAGCGCTGCGGAAATGCTTCACGTATACCCGGCAAGAACGCTTGCAATGCCCGGCGCTCAGGTTCAACTCAGAACGTATGCGACCAATTCGCTCTTTGAAAGGGTAAATGTGCCGGGAAACATCAGCTATCATGTTGACTCCGCCAGAGGAAGCATAACCGCAAATGGCCTCTTTACGGCAGGCAATATGGGCGGCGTTGTTGCAGTAGAAGCTTCATCCGGAAGCATTACAGGAAGCACGGAAGTTGAAATCATAACAAACTTTACATTTGAAGCGTCTGTCAGCAGACTCTATATCGAGCCGGGACAAGAGGCCAGCCTGAATGTGATTGCAAGACATGGCGTCATGACGATCCATTCACAGAACAGCCTGTTTGAATGGAGCGCCGATGACAATATTGGCACGATCACCAATGACGGAAGATTCACGGCCAGAAATATGGGCGCACAAGAGGGCAATATATACATTCGGCACGGCGATCGAACCGTTACGGTTCCTGTACAAGTCGGGTCGATGCTGATCGATTTTGATGACACTGCAGACCATTGGGCAAGAGAATATATCGGAAGACTTGCGGCGAGAGGTATTCTGAGCGGCATGGGCGATAATCTCTTCATGCCTGACGCAAATCTGACCAGAGCACAGTTTTTAACGATGCTTTCCAACACGCTTTATAACGAGGACATTACGAGTGCGCAAGAGATGCCGTTCGTTGACGTTCCCGAATACGAATGGTATTTCAATGTTGTCCGATGGGGCTATGCAAATGGCATTGTAAGCGGCATCAGTGAGACAATGTTTGCGCCGGAGGAGCGTATCACCAGAGAACAGATGACCGTCATGCTGTACAATTTCGCAAGATTCCTGGACTTTGAAATACCGCAGTCTGTGCAGGGCGTATCATTTACGGATCAGGCGCTGATCAGCGAATGGGCGGAAGCGTTTGTGGGCATCATTGTCGGCGGCGGAATCATGGGCGGACATCCTGAAGGCAATTTTGAGCCCCAAGGCAATGCGACGAGGGCTCAGGCGGCAAGAGTCGTATATATTTTCTGCAACTTGAGAGATGGAATACAAGAGATCGGCAGAATAGATGGACAAAATGAAATCAATGAAGATGAAATCGATGGAATAGAAGAGCAAGTGAATTAAAATACTATTTATAAAAAGTAAGGCGAGGGCAAATCGATGATAAAAACGATCAAATTGAATGGTGGAGTGACAATGGTCATGGAACATATCCCATATGTGCAATCAACTTCTTTCGGGATATGGACAAGAACCGGCTCGGTAGATGAAACGAAGAAAACAGCAGGTATCTCCCACTTGATTGAACACATGATGTTTAAAGGCACTGAAAACCGAAGTGCCAAAGCGATCGCAAAAGACGCCGATAAAATCGGAAGCCAAATGAACGCTTTTACCGGCAAAGAGTCTACATGCTATTATATCAAAAGCTTGGCGTCCAATATCGAACAATCAATCGACCTCATGATGGATATGTTTTTTAATTCCCTCTATGATAAAAAAGAACTTGAAAAAGAAAAGTTTGTCATTTTTGAAGAGATGAAAATGATCGAAGACGCGCCGGAAGATGATGTACATGATATCATCTGTGAACTTGTATTCAAAGGGATGCCTCTCGCGCAGTCGATCATTGGCACAAAGACATCTCTTTCAGGCATTACCAGAGACACGATCAAAAAATACATGAAAGAGGAATACACACAAGACAGTGTTGTTATTTCGATCGCCGGTAAATTTGACGAAAAAGAAATCGTGAGTCTGATTGAGGGAAAACTAAGCACGCTTGACGTGGCAAAGGGAAAAAAGACTTATCTTGACGTTCCGTATTCTCCGGGGTACAGGGTCAAGGTGAAAGATATTGAGCAGACGCATATTTGCTTATCAACACGTGGCGTTAAACTTGATGATCAAAAATATTACGCATTTGCCGTATTAAACAATATTCTCGGCGGAAGTATGGGCGCAAGGCTTTTCCAAAGCATACGGGAAGAAAAAGGACTTGCGTATTCGGTGTATTCCGCAAGCAGTTCATTTGTCGATATGGGCATGTTCAGCATTTATGCGGCTGTAAGCCACGAAAAAGTGAAAGACACCGTTTTCGCCATTCAAGAAGAACTTTCCAAATTAAAAAAAGAGGGCGTAACAGACGAAGAACTTTCGATCGCGAAAGAGCAAATTAAAGGAAGCTATATTTTCAGTCAGGAAAATGTGAATGGCAGGATGTTCTCAAACGGCAAGGCGATGACGCTTCTTGGAAAGTTTCATTTGCCCGAAACCGTCATTGCGAACATTGACAAAGTAATGATGGATAACATTGAAGAAGTTGCGGAGATGATTCATCATTTTGAAGACTATTCGGGCGCTTTGATCACCAATAAGAAAGTTGATTTGAAAAAATGGATACAGGGTTAGTTGCAATCAAGATTAAAAGCGAAAGTGGTAAGATTCCTGCGTATGAAACGGCCGGAGCGGCAGGAATGGACCTCTCGGCCTATATAGAAGAAGACGTGGTGATGTTTCCCGGAAAGATTGCCATCATCAAGACCGGTATATTCATCGAACTTTCCACGGGATATGAAGCACAAATACGAGCCAGAAGCGGCTTTGCCGCGAAGCATGGGATAGGGCTGGTCAACGGGATCGGCACGATCGACAGCGATTACCGTGGTGAAATCAAAGTGATCTTGATCAATTGGGGCGAAGAATCCGTGACCATAAAAAATGGGGATCGAATTGCTCAAATGGTCATTTGCAGGTATGAAAAAGCGAAATTCATTGTGTCTGATACGCTTTCTGAAACAGAAAGAAATCAAGGTGGATTCGGGCATACAGGCGTATAAAGAAGTCAACGCGATTTCCCTCAAAGAGTGTTTCCAGTTTTAGGTCTGTCGCATATACTGCAAGTGAGGTGGTTAATATGATGACAGATTTTCTATTAATGGATTACTTATCGAAACTAAACGACAACACGGTAAAAGAAAGGTTGATGCACGCCAAAGGAATCGGCGTGTATGGAACGTTCAGGCCGTATATGTCCATGAAAGACTACACAAAGGCTGACTTTTTAAAAGATGCTGAAACGGTGACACCTGTTTTTGTTCGATTTTCAAAACAATCCGGACGAAGAGGCAGTCCTGACACAGAGCGCTCGGTAAAAGGGTTTTCAACGAAATTCTTCACGAAAGAGGGCCACTATGATCTGATTTGCAGCAATATGCCTATGTTTTTTATCAATGAGGCAAAGAAAATGCCGCAATTCATCAAAGCTTTTGCGCCAAGGCAAGATACGGACTTGACGGACAATGAGAGCATATGGAGGTTTCTTGCAGAGAACCCGGAAGCGGCCAATATCATTACATGGCTTTATTCGGACAGAGGGACGACAAAAAGCTACAGACACATTGAGGGATACAGTGTCAATACGTATCAATGGGTCAATGCGGACGGCGATGTGCATTTTGTACGGTATCGATGGATTCCGACAGGTGGTGTAAAAGAAATTTCAAGAAATGAAGCGGAATTTTTAGCGGGATTTGATCCGGATATCGCTTCAAAAGATCTTTACGAGTCCATTGAAGATGGGCAATATCCTGAATACGAACTTGCGGTGCAGCTTGTTTCGGAGGGACACAGAGATTACTACGATTTTGATTTGTTTGACTGCGCGATTGAGTGGCCTGAGAAAGAAATCCCGTACGTCGTTACGGGGAAAATGATTTTAAATAAAATTCCAAAAGACTTTTATGAAGAAGTGGAAAAATCCTCGTTCAGCCCGTCCGGGCTTGTTTCCGGAATCACTTTTTCAGAAGACAGACTATTGGAAGTGATTAGTTTTGTTTGTAATATTGAAGCGAGAAGCAGGGGAGCGTGGGGATAATGTATTTTAAGCAGGCCGGTGAAAGATATCTGATGATGAATCAAAAAGAAAGAGGCAATTTAATAGACAATATCGTACAAAGCTTGATGTTTGTCGACGAGGGCATACAAAAAAAGGTGGTTGGACATTTTAAAAAGGCCAATGCCGATATGGGTGAGAGAATCGAAAAAGAACTTTTTCTTGAAGTGTAAAAAACGGAGTTCATATGATTTACAGAGAAAATTTTGAAGAAAGAGAACAAAAAATGCTATCATCGTTCGCTGCAAAATCGCAAGACAGTGCAGGGAGGCGTTACGATGAAGAAAAATGCAAAGTCAGGACAGATTACCAGAGAGACAGGGACAGGATCGTCCACTCCAAATCGTTCCGGAGACTTATGCATAAAACACAAGTTTTTTTAGCGCCTGAGGGAGACCATTTCAGAACCAGACTGACGCATACGATTGAAGTGGCTCAGATCGCAAGGACGATTGCACGGATACTTTCTTTGAACGAAGACCTTACGGAAGCGATCGCGCTCGGGCATGATCTCGGGCATACGCCGTTTGGACACAGTGGAGAAACGGTTCTGGACAAGATACATGACGGCGGCTTTCAGCATAACATCCAGAGCCTGAGAGTTGTAGACGTACTGGATGGGAAAAAAGGCAACGACAAAAGAGGGTTAAACCTTACATTTGAAGTGAGAGACGGGATCGAGTGTCATACAGGAGGCAAGCTCCCCTCGACGCTTGAGGGACAGATCGTCAGGCTTAGCGACAGGATCGCATACATAAATCATGATATCGATGACGCGTTAAGAAGTGGAATCATTTCGGAAGCGGATCTGCCCAAAGACTGCATCGATGTGCTCGGAAGAGACCACAGTGGCAGGATCAATACGCTGATCATGGATTTGGTCCAAAACAGCGATGGCAAGGACAAAATATTGATGAGCAAAAGGTGCGCGGACAGCATGGATAAACTCAGAAGTTTCATGTTTGAAAACGTATACTACAGTTCAAAAGTGAAAAAGCATGAGGATCTTGTGAAAGTCAGCAAAATCATAGAGGAGTTGTATCGGCTTTACACAGCAGCCCCTGAGCGTTTGCCGCAGGAGATGCAGGCGATGATCGAAGAGTTCGGACTTTATGAAACGGTGAAAGATTACATCGCCGGCATGACAGACAGATATGCGCTTCAGATACACAATGAATTGTGTAACTAAATCGTAATATTAAAATAAAAGGAAAAAATATATTTTTGTCGAATATATTATGGATTGCTGTTTTTTGTTTATGGGGATATTATTTTGAGCGTGCCAGGTAAGGAGAGTATTGTTGATGAGATAAAAAGCAGGTGTAATATTGTGGATGTGATCGGTCAAGTTGTCTCGTTGAAAAAAGCGGGCAGCAATTATAAGGGCCTTTGCCCGTTTCACAATGAAAAAACGCCTTCTTTTGTTGTTTCAGATGCAAAACAAATCTTTTCCTGCTTCGGATGCAACGCCGCAGGCGATGTATTTGAATTTGTACAGAGGCATTACAGCTTGGACTTTCCGGCGACAGTCGAAAAGTTGGCGACAGAATACGGAATCGATACAAAGGGCGCGCAGTATCAATCTTCCAATAAAGACGAATTATACGAGATCAACAGAGAAGCCGCAAGATTTTTTTATAAATCATTCTTGACACCGGGCAATCCGGCAACTGCATATATGCAGGGCAGGGGCATTGATTCGGAGACAACAAAGCGGTTTGGCATAGGGTATGCCGACGGAGAATGGGACAGCCTGTTAAGACATTTTAAAGCGCTTGGCACGGATGTAAAACTGCTCGTTTCACTTGGGCTTGTAACGGAATCAAAGGGGAAACATTACGATAAGTTTAGAGACCGGGTCATGTTCCCCATTATCAATACAAGCGGCAAAGTGATCGGCTTTGGCGGCAGGGCGCTTGCGGGCGCGGAACCCAAGTACTTAAATTCTGCCGAATCATCCGTATTTTTAAAGAAAAACAATCTGTTTGGTTTGAATTTAACGAAACAGGATATCAGCAAAGAGAACCGTGGAATATTGGTCGAGGGGTATATGGATGTCATTTCTCTTTACCAACACGGCGTCAGAAATGTTCTGGCATCGCTCGGCACTGCGCTTACCGAAAACCAAGCAAAACTTTTAAAAAGGTATACGCTGAATGTCGTACTTGCATATGATGCGGACGAAGCGGGACAAGCGGCGGCGCTCAGAGGAGCTGAAATATTATATAAAGAAGGGCTCAAAGCGAAAGTTCTCCAGATACCGTCCGGCAAAGATCCGGATGATTATGTCAGAGAACACAACAAATCGGGATTTTTAGAACTTGCGGATGCGGCGCTGCCGTATGCCGAACACAAACTGGAAGCGATCAAGAAAAAATACGACATTGCAGACACAGACGGAAAACTCGACTTTATCAAAGAAGCGGTCGTTTTTCTCCGAACCTTAAGCCCTACTGCGGCGGAAACGTATATTAAGATGATCGCAAAAGATATAAATATTTCTCAAAATGCTATAACCCTTGAATATAATGGGAATACTATTGAGCGAATAGAAAAAACAAATCTTTCGAAAAGCGCAAAAAATGAAGACAATACAGGTAAATTGCCGGATGTTCTTGAAAAAAACTTAATCCGGTTTTGTATTTTGTCAAAAGATTACTTTGAAAAGATACAATCTTTTGAACACGCATTTACAAGCAGATATGGATATGAAATATTCAAATCACTTGAAGCTTACTATCTCCAAGGGGATGGCTCGGACGTAAAAAACGTGATGGATTCGCTTGATGAGAATGGCGTAAAAATCATCGAAGATATATTGGAAACGGTTTTTTTCGCAGGGAAAGAAGAACAAATTTTTGCGGATTGCATCAGAAAAATAGAATCAAGCGGCCTGATCAAGCGGGAAAAAGAAATCGTACAGAAACTGTCAATGGCGGATGAGGCTGAAAACGCCGAGCAGATTGATATTTTGACCAGGGAATTGATCGAAGTACAAAGAGAAATACAGAGGAAGAAGAGTTAATATGGGATTTGAAGATAGCAGAGAAGAAAAAAAATACGATTATATCAATGAGCTTGTCGAAAAGGCAAAAATGAAAGGCACAATTACGTTCAGGGAAGTCGCAGACTACCTTGAAAGTGTTGATGTGGATAAAGATCAAGTAGATGACATATATGATTTGTTGATTTCGATGGGTGTAGAGGTGCTTGCCGAGACAGACCCTGATGATTTTGAAATCATTGCGCTGGAACGGGAAGTTCCGGAGGAAGCGGATGACGAAATCGTCGTCGATGAAGCGGGTGAGATCGACCTTGAATCCGCGCTGCCAAAAGGGATCGCTGTCGATGACCCTGTCAGGATGTACTTAAAAGAAATCGGAAAAGTTCAACTGCTTTCGGCAGATGAGGAAATTGAACTGGCCAAAAAGATGGAGGCGGGCGACGAAGAGGCGAAGAAGAAACTTTGTGAAGCAAACCTGAGGCTTGTCGTGAGCATCGCCAAAAGGTATGTCGGAAGAGGCATGCTGTTCCTCGACCTGATTCAGGAGGGAAACCTTGGCCTGATCAAAGCGGTTGATAAATTTGATTGGAAAAAAGGCTATAAATTTAGTACGTACGCGACTTGGTGGATTCGGCAGGCGATCACGAGATCAATTGCGGATCAGGCAAGGACGATCAGGATCCCTGTACACATGGTAGAGACGATCAATAAGCTGATACGTGTATCAAGGCAATTGCTTCAGGAATACGGCAGAGAGCCGACTCCGGACGAGATTGCTGTAGAAATGGATATTTCCGAGGAAAAAGTTCGTGAGATACTCAAAATCGCACAGGAACCCGTATCGCTTGAAACACCGATCGGTGAAGAAGAAGATAGCCATCTTGGAGATTTTATACCGGATGAAGACGTTCCGGCACCAGCGGAGGCGGCGGCGTTTTCGATGTTGAAAGAACAGCTTGTTGAAGTACTCGATACGCTGACAGAACGTGAACAAAAAGTGCTGAAACTCCGGTTTGGGCTTGAAGACGGAAGAGCGCGCACGCTTGAAGAAGTCGGAAAAAGGTTTGATGTAACACGAGAAAGGATTCGCCAGATCGAAGCGAAAGCGCTTCGTAAACTGAGACATCCAAGCAGAAGCAAGAAACTAAAGGATTACCTCGAATAGTTCGTAGGATTCAAATGGGCAGTGAAATATGATAAAGTTAAGCAAGCGGCTTAAGACGATTGCACAGCAAATAGAAATAGGGCAAACCATGGCCGATGTCGGGACTGACCATGGTTTTTTATCGCTGTATTTATGGGAAAACGGCCGGTGTCCCAAAGTGATCATGACGGACATCAGCGCAGGTTCTTTACATAAGGCGATAGAAGCTTTTGAACGGCGGTTCAGTCATTCAGATATCCATTTTCGTTTGGGTGATGGCCTTGCGCCGATCGAAGAGAGCGAAGTGGATGTTGTTGTCATTGCGGGCGTGGGCGGCGTGCTGATGACGCATATCTTTGAAAGCGATCTATCAAAAACGGCATCATTTCGCAGATATATATTGCAGCCAAGAAACGGCAGCGGGAAACTGAGATACTGGCTTGATCAAGCGGGATTTAAAATCGTTTCGGAATTGCTTGCAGAAGAGGGGAAACGGGTATGCGAAATCTTGGTGGTAGAACCTCCTCAATGCATAGAGGCACGGCCATCGCTGGATGATTATCCGGATGAAATCGAATACGAAATGCCTCGCAACTTGGCGGGAAAAAACGAAAAAACATTTAAACTGTTTATCAATGAAAAACTTAACATAGAAAAACAAATCTTAAAAGCGATGATTGACGGGAAAACAGAGGATATTGAGAAAAAAAGCAAGATTGAAAACAGAATCAAATTTCTGGAACAGATCGATGCAAATTTGGATGTTATTCTTGAGGCATAGCAAAGGAGGCGAAAATGGTTTTTGATCAAATTGTGGCGGTCATGGAAGAGATCGCAAATCCTGAACTTGCCGTGGAATGGGACAATTCAGGCGTGCAGCTATACGTCGGTTCAAAAGAGATCAAGCGCGTATTGGTCACGCTGGAAATCACAAGAGACGTGATCCATGAAGCAAAAGAAAAGGCCGTTGACCTTATCATTACACATCACCCTCTTTTGTTCAGCCCTTTGCGCAAAGTTGACAACAATACGATCATTGGAAACCATTTTATTGAATTGATCAAAGCGGACATTTCTGTCTATTCGGCGCATACGAACTTTGATGTGGTAGATGGGGGAAACAGTGATTACATCGCTTTCAAGTTGAACCTCGCGAACACAGAGAAGTTTGGCGGAAATAAAAGTTACATCGGAAGCATGGGGGAACTTCCTGCGAAGATGTCTTTTGAAGCGGTTTGCAGCTATGTGAAAGACGCTTTAGGACTGGAACATATCAATGTTGTCGGAAATCCTTTGACGCCAATCCAAAAAGTTGGAATTTGCAGTGGTGCCGGAAGCAATCGGGATACGATCGATGAAGCGGCAAATTCAGGATGTGAGCTATATATTACAGGAGATGTCAGGTACCATGATGCGCAGTATGCTCTGGAAAAGGGCATATGCCTGATCGACGCGGGGCATTACGGTACGGAAAAGTTCTTTGTAGAAAATCTTGCTGCAAAGCTTAAAAAGGCGATCGGCAGTGACGTTGAAATTATTTTATCAGCAATAAATATTGATCCATTTGTGACATATCCATGATATACTATCATAGATCATAAAAAATTGGGTAAGCCAGACAGCTGCGTGTCGCGAATGCGACATGAGGAAAGTCCGGGCTCCACAGGGCGAGGGTGCCGGATAACGTCCGGCGAAGGTAACTTTAGGGAAAGTGCAACAGAAACATTCCGCCGAAACAGGTTATGCTGTGGTAAGGTTGAAATGGTGAGGTAAGAGCTCACCGGCGGCATGGTAACATGCCGGCCGTGTAAACCCCACTCGGAGCAAGGCCAAATAGGGCGCAAAAAGCGGCTGCCCGTCGCTGCCCGGTTGGTAGGCCGCATGAGCCTGTCGGTAACGGCAGGCCTAGATAGATGGTTGTCAAATACAGAACCCGGCTTATAGACTTGCCCATTTTTGAATCAATTGCTCCAATGCCTCGCTTTTAAAACGGGGCATTGGATTTTTCTACAACAATCACATCATTTGAGAAACGACGGAAATAATATGGAACAAATTTCAAGATACGTCGTCTAATGAAAAGCAAATCATACAAGCTTATTTTTTAAGTAGCTAAAAAACAAATGGAGGTATACATTTAATGAGAAAGTTCATGAGCGTTATCTTGGTCGCAGCGTTGCTTGCGGTTTCCGCGGTACCTGTCTTTGGTTCATCGCCTGAGGGCGGCGCGGCGCTGGAGCGTGCGATCCAAAGGGCAAGGGCTGTCATTGATATCCCAAGGGAAGCATCTATTTTTGAGCATAGTTCATGGGAAGACCCTGCAAACGGAGGGAGAACATGGAGTTTGAACTGGCGTGACCAAAATTTTGACTTGTCATACTCTGTGACAATCAATGATGAGGGAACCATTTTAAATTTCTTCGCGAACCAACGAAGAGAAGATGGTGGACTTGGGACGATGAGTCGTCAACAAGGGCAAAGGATTGCTGAGGAATTTTTATCCAAAGTAGCACCGTCTGAAATCGATGACATCCGGTTAAGGGATTTTCATTCAAGCGAATGGCGATTTACCTACATCTTTGGCGCTTATATGAACGGATTTCCCGTAAGCGACATGATGTTTTCCATCGATGTGGATCAAGTGACCGAACGTGTATCCAGTTATTTCGGGCCTAGTAATTTTAACAGAGACATGGCGTTTCCTGTACCGGAAGAAAAAATAAGCGCAGCGGAAGCAAAAGAAGCATTCATCGAAAGTGGAAGTCTTTCGATTGAATATCGCTCGTTTTTTGATTTTCATGATCAGCAAATGATTATATTTCCTGCGTTGATCATCAATACAAGCCAATTTGTCGATGCAGAATCGGGAGAGATTGTATCCGGCACCAATATGCATTGGGCTTCAGCCAGAGGTTTTGGCGGTGCCCAAGATGGCATGGGCGTGGCAGAGAGTGAGCTTACGCCCGGAGAAAGAGATGCCGTTGACAATGTGGCGGGAATGATCACAAGGGAACAAGCGGTCAGATACGCAACGTCAAGAGTGCCGAGCTTGTCTGCTTCATCAACACTGACACATGCGCATTTGAGTGCCAGATTTGATGACAGAGCGATTTTTGACTGGCATTTGCAATTTGAAGATTACGCTGCGACGATCAATGCAGTGACCGGAGAATTGGTTTCGTTCTTCAATTTCGGAGGCCAGCAAAGAAACAGGCCGTCAACGACAGTATCCATTGAAACTGCAGAGCGGACAGCGCGTCAGTTTATCAACAGCGTTGCTGCGGACAGATTCAGTCAAACCGTGTTTGATGAAAACCGAAGCACTTCACGCATTCAGCCATTACCGGCTATTGAAAACTTCTCGTACACCTTTACGTTTATCAGGACTGTAAACGGCGTTAATTTCCCGCATAACTTTATTTCAATCGCTGTTGATTCATCAAGCGGCAGAATAACGCATTACCATCTAAATTGGCACGATGGGTTACAATTCCCTGCGATCACGGGCGGAATATCGATGGAAGAAGCATTTGATATCTATGCGGCAGACAGTGGGTTTGGCTTGTTGTATACGCGTATATCGGACGACAATATGAAATTGGTGTATGGATTTATGAGTTCACCTATTTTTTCACTCGATCCTGCGACAGGGGCTAAAATCGGACATGACGGCCAGCCATTCAGGCCTCTCGTAAGTGTACTTTCGTATGATGACATTGAGGGAAGATGGTATGAAGAGACCGTCAGGATATTGCTTGACAACGGATTTTTCCTACCCGGAAGCAGCTTTAACGGAAGTGCTGAAATCACGCAGGAAGAGTTTTTAAGATATTTGTACGCGCCGATGCAATCCTTTTTCTCACAAGACGAATTTTATAATATGCTCGTTCAAAACAGAATGATCACGAGAGAAGAAATCGCACCGGACAGTATTTTGGCCAGACAGGATGCGGCGAAGTTCGCAATCCGGTATTTAGGGCTTGAAAAGGCAGCGCAGGACGACAGTATATTCATCAATCATTTCAATGATACAATTGCTGAGGGATATCTCGGCTATACGGCGCTTGTCAGAGCGCTGGGCATCATGCAAGGCGATACAAGGGGCAACTTCAATGGAGCTTTCAATATGACCAGAGCACAATCAGCCGTCGTCATACTGAATTTACTGAATAGCAGATAAAATAAGAAATTCATAAGCACGTAAGCCGGTTGTCGCAAAGATGGCCGGCTTTTTGCTTTTTATAACATTGGCATACACATAAACTTATGATATAATATTGAAGATTAGATGTATGGCAAAATGGAGGAATTAAGGAATTCATGAGGCTTGGAATTGATGTAGGCTCTACGACCGTTAAACTTGTGTTGCTTGACCAAAATGGAGAGATTTTATTCAGCAAATATGAAAGACACATGTCGAATGTATTTCATAAAGTAGCGGAACTGATAGAAGAATTGCATGAACAATATAAAGAAACAGCAGTCAGAGCAACGATAACAGGCTCAGGCGGGCTTTCGCTTTCGTCACTCCTTGGCATTCAGTTCGAGCAGGAAGTCATCGCAGCCAGCAGGGCGGTCGAAACGCTGATTCCTGACACCGATGTAGCGATTGAGCTTGGCGGAGAGGATGCGAAAATTACATTTTATGGGTCAACGATCGAGCAGCGAATGAACGGTACGTGCGCAGGCGGTACCGGTGCGTTTATCGATCAAATGGCAATTCTTTTGAACAGCGACGCAACAGGCCTGAATGAGGCTGCGAAGAATTATAAATTGATTTATCCGATCGCTGCGAGATGCGGCGTTTTTGCGAAGACGGATATCCAGCCGCTTCTCAATGAGGGGGCGAGCATTGAAGACATTTCTGTTTCGGTTTTTCAGGCAGTCGTCAATCAGACGATCAGCGGGCTTGCTTGCGGAAGACCGATCAAAGGCAATGTCGCCTTTTTGGGTGGGCCGCTTGCATTTTTACCTGAGCTCAGGAAACGTTTTGTTGAAACGCTTGAACTTTCTGATGATCAAATCATATTTCCGGAGGAGTCAAAGTATTTTGTCGCCATCGGCGCTGCGATGATGGCTGAAAAAAACGAGCCGCAAAAAATATCCGAACTTCTTTCAAGAATTCAAAATGCAAATCCCGATGTGGTTTCAGATACAAAATATATGGAACCTCTGTTTCAGAATGATGAAGAATATCGCGAATTTACGAACCGCCATGATCAAAACAAAATCAAAAGGCGTGACATACAAAAAGCCAAAGGCAAAACGTTTTTGGGAATCGACGCAGGCTCTACGACAACGAAAGCCGTTCTCATAGACGAAGACCACTATCTGCTATACTCATTTTACCAGAGCAATGAGGGCAAACCGCTGGAGGCGGTTATGAGCATGCTGAGTGAGCTTTATAGCTTGCTTCCGGAAGACGCGTTTATTGCAAATTCGACCGTGACAGGTTACGGTGAGGGGTTCGTTCAAACGGCGTTTAAAGTTGACTTTGGCGAAATTGAGACGATGGCGCATTTCAGGGCTGCGGAAGAATTTTTACCGGGCGTTGAATTTATTCTCGATATCGGCGGCCAGGACATGAAATGTATGGAGATCAAGGACGGCGCGGTGTATAACATCATGTTGAACGAAGCATGTTCATCGGGCTGCGGTTCTTTTATTGAAACGTATGCGAAATCGGTCGACATGGACGCGGACAGCTTCGCGCAAGAAGGACTTTTTGCGAAAGCGCCCGTTGATCTTGGGACAAGATGTACCGTATTTATGAACTCAAAGGTAAAACAAGCGCAAAAAGAAGGCGCGACAATCGGGGACATTTCGGCGGGACTATCATATTCCGTTATCAAAAATGCATTGTATAAGGTCATTAAACTGCGAAATACCGATGACGCCGGTGAAAAAATCGTCGTTCAAGGCGGGACGTTCATCAATAACGCGGTTTTAAGAAGCATCGAAAAAATATTTGGAAAGCACGTAACAAGGCCTGACATCGCAGGCTTGATGGGGGCGTACGGGTCAGCTTTGATCGCGAAAGAAAATTATATTGAAGGCACACAGTCGTCGATTATGACACTTGCGGAGATGAAACTTTTTACAGTTGATAATTCCCATACAAGATGCAACGCATGTGAAAACCGATGCCTTTTGACGATCAATAAATTCAACGATAGTTCAAGGTTCGTTACAGGGAACAGGTGTGAAAAGGGAGAGGGACGAGAGAAAACAACCGGAAATCTTCCGAATTTGTATGAGTATAAGGCGAAAAGACTTTTTTCATATGAGCCGCTTACCGATAAGCATGCAAAAAGGGGCAGCGTAGGCATACCGAGAGTCCTCAATATGTATGAGAATTATCCGTTCTGGTTTACTTTTTTTACGAAATTGGGATTCAGGGTCGTTTTGTCGCCACAGACAACGAAAGCACTCTACGAGAGCGGGATGGAGACCATTGCATCGGATACAGCGTGTTATCCGGCAAAGATTGTACACGGACATATTAAGTGGCTTGTTGACAACGACATTAAATTTATATTTTATCCGTGCATCAACTATGAACGTGTAGAGGATGCAAGTGCGCAAAATCATTACAATTGCCCGATTGTTGCGACATATCCGGAAGTGATCGGGAACAATATGGACGATTTGTTTGAAGAAAAAGGCGTTCAGTTCGCTCAGCCATTTTTGCCGTATGACGATGATAAAAATCTTGCCAAAGCGTTGTACGCATATTTTGGAGAACTTGGAATTTCCATGTCGGAAATATCAAAGGCAGTGAAGAGCGCCCGCGCGGAGGATGCAAAATTTAAGGAAGACGTCAGGAAAGAGGGCGATCGCGCAATTCGGTATGCGAGAGGCCATAAGAAGAAATCAATCATTCTTGCAGGGCGGCCTTACCACATTGACCCTGAAATCAACAAGGGGATCGATCGACTGATCACGTCATTTGATATGGTTGTATTGACGGAGGATTCGATTGCCCATACAGTCAAATTAAACCGGCCGATTCGCGTCCTGGATCAGTGGATGTACCATTCAAGGTTGTACAGGGCGGCACTATTCGCGGGCGGCACGGATGACGTTGAAGTCATTCAGCTCAATTCGTTTGGGTGCGGCCTTGATGCTGTATCGACAGATCAAGTCGAAGAAATGTTAAAAAACACAAATAAGCTTTATACGGTGATTAAAATCGATGAGGGAACGAACCTCGGTGCCGCGAAAATAAGGGTACGTTCTTTGAAAGCGGCGATCGAAGCGCGGGAGAAGTATCGAATCAAGCGTATTGCGCATGAAAAGCCGTACAAAAGAAAATTCTTTACGGCTGAAATGAAAAAAACGCATACCATATTGATTCCTCAGATGTCACCGATTCATTTCCAGTTTGTTGAAGCTGCGCTTGGAAGCTCCGGTTATCAGGTGAAACTTTTGCCGCCTGTCGATAAAAATGCGGTTGAAGAGGGGCTCAAATACATCAACAATGATGCGTGTTATCCGACCATCGTCTCTCTTGGGCAAATCATATCTGCATTGAAATCAGGAGACTATGACCTCGACAAGACCGCGGTGTTTATGTCTCAAACCGGCGGAGGGTGCAGAGCAAGCAATTATGTTGCGCTCCTGAGAAAGGCTTTTACAGACCTGAACATGGAGCAGATCCCGGTTGTTTCAGTCAATATGGCGGGGCTTGAGAAGAACCCCGGATTTAAGCTTTCGTTGAGCTTGATCAAAAGAATGCTGATGAGTATGGTCTATGGTGATGTATTCATGAGGGTACTCTATGCGACGAGGCCGTATGAGGAAGTGCCGGGCTCCGCTGATGAACTTTTTGAAAAATGGTCTCACATCGCCGCTGAAAATATAAAAGATGGTAAAATTAAGACGTACAAAAAGAATCTGAAGTCCATCGTTCAGGCGTTTGATGAATTGCCGCTGATCGAAGGGTTGGTGAAACCAAAAGTCGGTGTTGTAGGGGAAATCCTTGTCAAGTACCATCCCACAGCGAACAATGATATTGTTGGCATTATTGAGAGAGAAGGCGGTGAAGCCGTCGTCCTCGACTTGATTGACTTTTTCTTATACGGAATGTATAGCGCAGAATATAATTTTAAGCATTTATCCGGCAAGTACAGCAAAATGATCATCAATAAGCTGGCAATCAAGTTTTTTGAAAAATACAGAAAACCTGCCAGAATCGCGCTTTCTGAAAGCAAGCG
>Ga0123355_10003221_pt1 | contig 23325 bp, 22 predicted proteins | sample TergutEmb28metaG_3_FD_89872 | JGI IMG/M metagenome (GOLD analysis project Ga0123355, IMG submission 89872) | Embiratermes neotenicus P1 segment gut microbial communities from Petit-Saut dam, French Guiana - Emb289 P1 | ecosystem: Host-associated > Arthropoda: Insects > Digestive system > Gut ... | reverse complement strand
TGGCGGGGAATATCGTATTGCTCTTATTCATGGTGTTGGGGGGCGGCCTATACCCCATCCAACTGCTCCCCTCCGCCCTACAGACCCTTAGCCGGTTTACCATCCCCTATTATCTCACCATGGGCCTAACGGGTATCAGCTTGGGGTTCTCCCCATCCAGTATCCTAGCCATGACCTGGCCCCTCTTGGCCTTCGCCTGTATGTGTATCCTCCTGGCCCTGCCCCTCCTCTCGGAAGGGAGGGTGATCCGGAGATGAAACCCTTTTCTATTCTATTTTTCCGGCTCAAAGCAATGGTGGGCCGGGGCGGATTGCTGGCATTTCTATTGCTGGCCCTGTTCTTCTGTTTCTACGTCGCCCACGCCATCACAACCGTCCAGGAGGCGGACTCTCTCCACATTGCCCTAGTGGATTTAGACGAGAGCAGATTGTCTACGGCCCTCTCCGCCGAGTTGGGCCTGATGGAGGGCATGACCCTATCTGTCTTCGACGACGAGATGTCGGCCCAACTGGCCCTGGCCCGGGGCAACGTAGAGGGCATTTTGATCGTCGGCCCGGGATATGCCGACGCCTTAGAACAGGGCGGCCGCCTGCCCCTATTCTACCGCAGTGCCGGGGCCGCCGCCTCCCGGACCGCCGCCCGGGAGATGATCGCCGGCCGGGTGATCGCCCAGCGCAGTCTCATGCGGGCCTACGGGGAGCTGGAGCGGCTAGGGATTCAGACCACCGAAGCCGAACTCCGGGATTTAATCGCACAATTTGAGGAAAATGCCCACCCCCTCTATGCCTTCTCTTTCCACGCAGCTGCCCCCGCCAACCTGCACCCTACGGACAGCATGTTCGCGGGCTATTTGGGCTTTGTCTCCCTGGCGCTGATCCTGGTCATGATGACCTTGAGCCAGTGGTTCGCCCAGCCCGATTCCAGGCGGGTGGCCACCCGTATGCGAACCGTCCCACGGGGCGGCGCCCTGTCCTTTTCCGGCGATGTCCTGTTGCTCTTGGGCATCGGCAGTGTGACTATTCTGCTGGCATATCTGGCCTCTTTCTCCCTGTCTCTGATAGAGGTCGTCTATCTATTCGCCTATATGTACTGCATCGCCGGGGTGTGTCTCCTGTTGTCCAAACTGCAAGAGGCGGGCGCTATGGACGTCATGGCCCCCATGGTCGCCCTGTTCACCAGTATCCTAGGCGGCTCCTTCATGGATTTAGGCGCCCTGTCCCCCCTATTGCGGGCCCTATCCCTCCTGACCCCCCAGGGACACCTGCTCTACGGCCTCGCCCACGGCGTCATATGGCCCCTGGCGGTGCTGGCGGGGGCTGGAACTGTTTTACTGGGACTGTGTTTCCCCCGCGAGAGCGTGATGTCTTTAAAGCGCCGATAACTCCCTCCGGCGCTACGTATATCGGCACATAAGCTCCTTTCCCAAAGGAGCTGTCAGCGAAGCTGACTGAGGATTGACCTGCAACGTGTGTAGCCGACTATATACAACCCATTTTGAGGCGGCGACCGACAGGCTACCGTGCGAGAAAATCTCGCCCGGTAGCCTGTTTTTTTCGCTTCACAATCTCAATTTTCGTTATTTTATCTCATTTTAATTGGATAAATCTAAATTTTGGTTAGAATCTAACGCAAAGGAGACTAGCCATGATTAGAATTTTACTGTCCACCCGCCTTGGTGAGCGGCGGTGGACACAAAAAGACTTATCCCGGAAAACTGGGATTCGTGCATCAACAATAAATGACCTCTATCACGAACTTGTCGAACGAGTAAATCTCGAACATCTCGACCTCATCTGTGAGGCGTTAGAGTGCGACCTCTCGGACCTCATTATCCGGGAGCCCAACAGTATTCCCGCCAATACCATACGGAAAGGGAGCGGACAGGAGCAAATCGGAGGATAACGCTCTATGACGGGTGCGCGTTTACCGTGGAGGCGATCCAGGCTTGGGCGGTTGGCCGGCGTTGCGGCCGCTCTGCGTAGCGCTGTTTTGAGCCGGCGATTGGCCGCCTTCGCCATAGCCTTTGCCGCCGCCACCGTGCTCTGGCAGATCGTCCCCGCCTGGTATTGGCTGTTGCTCCCCGCCGTGGCTCTTGCCGTGGGCGTGGGATTTTTACGTGAATCTTCAAGGGTCGTGGCCATCGTGCTCACCACCGGATTCTTTCTGGGATCCGTCTGGTGCTTTGGCCACGACCTCCTCTTTCTCCGCCCCGCGGAGGCCTTAGACCGGGAGCGGGGCGAGATCACCGTCTACGTCACCACCCTCCCCCGGGAGACCCCCTATTTCACCGACCTCCGGGGCCGCCTCATCCGGGCGGACGGCATCAACATCCCCATGACCCTCCGCTTAGACGAGATAGGCGCGCCCATCGAACCGGGGGACACCATCACCGTAGACGCAATCCTCTACCGGGCCGACGAGATCGGCGGCAACCGGGTCTGGCGCCACACGGCGGACGGCATATTTCTCCGGGCCTTCGCCACAGGCGAGTATACCATCATCGACTCCGGCAACCGGATTTGGTATTTCCCCCAGTATTTGAATCGGGCCGTGGCGGCACGGGTGGCGGAAATCTTCTCCCCGGATACGGTGGGGTTTTTGACCGCCGTCTTGACCGGCGACCGCTCCTATATGGACCCCGGGGTCTACGAGAACCTCCGCCGGAGCGGAATCGCCCATCTGGTGGCGGTATCCGGGATGCACGTGGTACTCCTGACCAGCTTACTCATGCTCTTCATGGGTAAGAGCCGCCGAACCACCTTTGTGGCAATCCCCCTGATTATTCTCTTCGCCCTTATGACCGGGGCCTCCCCCTCCGTCTCCCGTGCGGCGCTCATGCAGACCATGCTGCTCATCGCACCCCTCTTCCACCGGGAGACGGATAAGATGACCTCTTTGAGCGCGGCCCTACTCCTCTTGCTGCTCTTAAATCCCTTAGTCATCTCCAGTGTGACGCTGCAACTCTCTTTCTTGGCCATTGTGGGCATGTTCGGCCTCACCCCCCGGGTGAATGCCTATCTGACCGGGATCATCCCGGCGGAGACGCCCGCCGGAAAATGGGCGAGAAAGTTCACGGCCACCAGCATTGCGACCACCTTGGGCGCAACTGTCTTTACTACGCCGATTCTGATTTTTCACATGGGGGCCATCCCCCTGTATTCCCCCTTAACGGATCTGCTCACCGTCTGGGCCGCCACCTTCATCTTCGGCGCCGGCGTCATCGTCACCGCCGTTGGATTTATCTTCCTGCCCCTGGCCCAACTCCTGGCCTATCCCGTCATGGCCCTGGTACACTACGTCCAGTGGGTGGCCTCCGGCATCGCCCAGTTCCCCGCGGCGATCCTCTGGACATACAGCGGCTATATCCGGGTATGGCTGGTGGTTGTGGCGGCTATCGTCGCCCTATACTGCCTCTATCGGGGGGATAAACCCAGGGCATTTTTGCCCATTTCCCTCTCCGCAGGCCTTCTGATCTTCTGCTTCTTCCTGGGCGGATTAGAGGCCCGCTCCGGCAACTTCACCGTAACCGCCTTAGACGTGGGCCAGGGCAAGAGCATCGTGCTCACCACCCCCGACACCACCGCCATCGTGGATATCGGCAGCGGCCGGGGCCAGGGCAGCGGCGCGGGCCACATCGCCGCCGAATACCTCTTCTCCCGCAACATCTACGCCCTGGATTTCCTGATCCTCACCCACTTCCACCAAGACCACATCAACGGCGCAGGCCACCTGATGCAACGGATCCCCGTGGGCCGCCTCCTCATCCCCGACCGCCCGGAGGGTCTGGCGGCCAAGGATCGCATCCTGGACCTGGCCGAGACCTGGGATGTCCCCGTCTATATCATCCGCGCCAACACGGTGTTCCCCTCCGAGACGGGGACGCTGACCGTATTCGCGCCCTTCACGCGGGACACCCGGACAGAGAACAACCGAGGCCTCGCAGTGCTCAAATCCGTAGGAGAGTTTGACGTCCTCATCACGGGAGATATGTACACCGACATGGAGCAGCGCATGGTACAACTGGTGGATCTGCCGCCTCTCGAAGTGTTGATCGTGGGCCACCACGGCTCCCGCACCTCCACATCAGTGGAACTGTTGGAGGCGACCCGCCCACGGGTGGCCATCGTCTCCGCCGGACTGGACAACCAACACGGCCATCCCCACGGCGAGGTGGTGGTACGCCTCCACGAGTTCGGCAGCTCCATCTACCGTACAGACCGCTCCGGCACAATCACCGTGCGGGCTGGGAATTGACAACAAAAAAGGAGGCCCTCAATGAACGCCGCCCACCTATACGCCCAACTGGAAGCCGATTTCATCAAATCCGATATCGCAGAGGATTGTTTCGAAGAATTTGGCGTTGTATTTGGGGTAAAATTATGCTATATTACTATCAGCGAAAGGGGTTGATTCACAATGCCAAACATTCTGCCAGTATCAGACTTGCGAAACTACACCGAGGTGTTGAAGAACATTTCCGTTGGTGATCCAGTGTTTTTGACCAAAAACGGACGTGGCCGCTATGCTATTTTGGATTTGAACGAATACGAAAAGACGCAGGCAACCATAAAGCTAATGAATGAACTTGCCAAAGGCCGAAAATCAGGTTTGGAGAAGGGCTATACTCCGCTTGAAGAAGTGGAAGCACGGCTTGGTATCACACATGATTAAAGTGCGCCTGTCCCCTGATGCGGAAACGGATTTGCAGCAGATAAAAAGCTATATCACAGATGAGCTGGATAGCCCTGCTGCGGCAAACCGGGTACTTGCCGGAATCACAAAGCGAATCGGCCAGCTATCCCAGTTCCCGGAACTCGGCCCTTCGCTTGAAGCCGTCGTTGATATACAATCGGAGTATCGGTTTTTAGTCTGCGGAAACTATCTTGTATTCTATCTGTTAGAACAAAACACAGTTGTGGTAGATAGAGTGCTCTATGGCAAACGAGACTATACGAGAAAATTGTTTAACGAACAACTGGAGGAAGATAGCTAACCGAGGTGTTTTGATAAATGAAAACCTCCCACCTATACGCCCAATTAGAAACCGACTTCACCGGACTGGGGTTGCCTTCTGAATTTATCCCGGATGTCCCGTGTTTTGCGGATTTGTCGCCCTAAAATCCCCCAAAATCTCCCGCGCCCGGTCCAGCTCTGCTCGGCTGGGCGCTTCTACGTCTGCCAGGGTGTAGGGGATGCCCAGTTCCGCCCACTTGTGCTCTCCCATCTTGTGGAATGGCATCACTTCGATCCGTTCAATGTTGGGGAAGTCCCGCAGGTACTCCGCCATGGCCTGTAAATCCGCCGGATCGTCGGTGAGGCCCGGTACGAGGACAAACCGGATCCACACAGGGACGTCCATCTCCCGGCTCAACTGGAGCACCTTGAGGGTCTGATCCAGAGGGACACCCGTCAGCCTCTTGTAGACGACCGGGTTAATGGTCTTGATATCCAGGAGCAATAGATCCGTGTACTGGAGCGCCTCTTTCGCCACAGCGAGGGAGCCGTAGCCGGACGTATCCAGGGCCGTATGGAATCCCTCCGCCCTGCAGGCCTTTAAGAGCGCCGTCAGAAACGCCGGCTGGGTGAACGGCTCCCCGCCGGTGACGGTCACCCCGCCCCCGGAGAACCGGAGGTAGGATCTATATTTTTTGATATCTTTGATCAGATCTTCCACGGAGAGCAATTTCCCGTGGCGGAGCCTCCAGGTGTCCGGGTTGTGACAGTATTTGCAACGCAAAGCACAGCCCGAGAAAAACACCACATAGCGGATTCCCGGGCCGTCAACCATGCCACCGGTCTCTACCGAGTGGATGTATCCGGTCTGTTCTCTATCATACGGAATATATGCCATACGCACCTCTGGGACGCGATATTACGCCTGCACCCAACAGTGGAAAATGATTTTTCGTGTTTCCCCCGCCTGGGTTGGGGGAAACACTATAGGCCTTTCTACTGTTGCGTTCCGAAGGAATAACACGCCCTAGATTTTTTCGTGGAAGGTCCTGTGGATCACGTCTAACTGCTGTTCTCTGGTCAGTTTGACAAAATTCACGGCGTAGCCGGACACGCGGATGGTGAGCTGGGGATATTTCTCCGGGTGATCCATGGCGTCCAGCAGGGTCTCTTTGTCAAAGACATTGACGTTGATGTGATGGCCTTTATCGTGGAAAAAGGCGTCCATGAGCCCCACTAAGTGCTGCTGGCGCTCCTCCGGACTCTTGCCGATGGCTTTGGGGATGATAGAGAAGGTATAGGATATCCCATCCAGAGAATAGGCGTAGGGCAACTTCGCCACAGAGGCCATGGAGGCCACAGCCCCCTTCTGATCCCGCCCGTGCATAGGGTTGGCGCCCGGTGCAAAGGGCTCGCCGGATTTGCGGCCGTCAGGGGTGGCCCCCGTCTTCTTCCCGTAGACCACGTTAGAGGTAATGGTCAACACACTCAAGGTGGGGACGGAGTTCCGATACGTCTTCTGTTTCTGGAGTTTTTCCATAAAGAGCCGCACCACATTGTAGGCAATTTTATCCACCCGCTCATCGTTGTTGCCGAAAGCGGGGTATTTGCCCTGCACCTCGTAATCCACCACGAGCCCGTCTTCGTTCCGGATGGTCTTGACCTTGGCGTACCGCATGGCCGACAGGGCATCTGCCACCACGGACAGCCCCGCGATGCCGCAGGCCTGGGTGCGCAGGATATCCAGGTCATGGAGGGCCATCTGGAGCCGCTCGTAGTTGTATTTGTCGTGCATATAGTGGATCACGTTGAGGGTATTGATATACAGCCGGGACAGCCACTCTAAGACCTGATCAAACCGCCGGAACACCTCATCGTAGTCCAGGTATTCCGAGGTCACAGGGGCAAACTCCGGGGCGATCTGCTCACCGGTGATCTCGTCTTTACCGCCATTGATGGCATAGACCAGGGCCTTGGCCAGATTCGCCCGGGCACCGAAGAACTGCATCTGCTTCCCGGTCCGCATAGCGGAGACACAACAGGCGATGGAGTAGTCATCCCCCCAATACCCCCGCATGAGGTCATCATTTTCATACTGGATGGAGCTGGTATCAATGGACGCTTGCGCGCAAAATCGCTTAAAGTGCTCTGGCATATCTACACTCCACAACACCGTGAGGTTGGGCTCCGGCGCGGGACCTAACGTGTACAGGGTGTTGAGAATCCGAAAAGAACTCCGCGTGACCAAGGTCTCCCCGCTCTCGCTCATGCCGCCGATGGCCTCCGTGACCCAGGTGGGGTCGCCGGAAAAGAGCTGGTTGTACTCCGGTGTCCGCAAAAAGCGGATGATCCGCAGTTTCATGACGAAATGATCCATGAGCTCCTGTGCCTCAGATTCCGTCAAGACGCCCTTTTGCAAATCCCGCTCAATATAGATGTCCAGGAAGGACGACACCCGGCCCAGAGACATGGCGGCCCCGTCCTGTTCTTTGGCGCAGGCCAAAAAGGCGAAATACGTCCACTGGATGGCCTCTTGCGCCGTAGCGGCGGGCCTGCTCACGTCAAATCCGTAGGAGGCGGCCATCTCCTCCAATTGCTTCAACGCCCGGATCTGCTCATTTAGCTCCTCCCGGACTAAAATCTCGCCCTGCTCAATGGTCGGGAGCTCTGTCCGACCCAACTGGGCTTTTTTATCCCGGATCAAAAACGCCGTGCCGTAGAGGGCCACACGGCGGTAGTCGCCGATAATCCGTCCCCGGCCATAGGCGTCGGGCAGGCCGGTGATAATCCCCGACGCCCGAGCTTTGCGCATATCCTCCGTATAGGCGTCAAAGACCCCGTCGTTGTGGGTTTTCCGGTGCTTGGTATAGATCTCCTCCGTCACAGGATCTAAGGCATAGCCATAGGATTCCAAGGCCCGTTTGATAACCCGCACCCCCCCCTGGGGCATGATCCCCCGCTTGAGGGGCCGATCCGTCTGGACGCCTACGATCTGCTCCAAGTCCCGGTCAATATATCCCGGCCCGTGGGAGGTGATGGTGGAGGGCTTTTTCGTCTCGGCGTCTAAGATGCCCTTTTCCCCCTCCTCCCGGGTCAGCTTACAGACTTCGTCCCACAGTTTCTCTGTACGCGCTGTGGCACCGGCCAAAAAGGCGCTGTCCCCGTGATAGGGCGACACATTGCCCTGGATAAAATCCCGGACATTTACTTCATCTGTCCAAATACCCTCGGTATTAAAGTTTTCCCAGGCGGGAAACAGTTCATTTTGTTTGAAAAATTGATCCATGAAATCGTACCCCTATCTTGAGGCGCTTCAGCACAAATCTGAAACGCCTTCATAGTAATATGCGCTGCTTTTACCTCTTTATGCCCGTTTCGCCTTGGCCTGGGCCACCGCATCCGCCACGCTGGTGATGGAGAAGCCATCCACGTCCAGATACGCCGTGGTGGGTAGCGCCACATCCGCCTTGGGCGTAAGCGCCCCCACGGGACAGGTGGATACGCAGAGCCCGCAGTCGATGCAGTTTTTCTCCTCGCCTAAGGGTACACTGAAAGACGGCTCCACCGTGGTATCGAACCCGCGGCCCACAAAGCCCAGAACCCCCTGCTCCGCCGCAATACAAATCCGCACACAGCGGCCGCAGAGGATGCACTTATTCCGATCCCGCTGGATATATTGGTGGCTCTCGTCAACGGGATAGATGGCCAAGTCGCCCTGCAGGGCAAATTGATCCGCACCGTAGACCGTGGCGTACTGCCGGAGCTTACACTCGTCTACATCGGCGCAGCCGCAGGCCAGGCACCGGGCGGCCTCCCGCTTCGCCTCCTCCTCGGAGAAGCCCAATTCGACTTCGTTGAAATTATTGCGCCGCTCCGCTTCTGTGAGCACGGGCATGGGGACTTTCTCCACCCGCTCCACATCCGCCAGGGTCGCCATATCGATTTCGGCGTTGTCCTTTGCCCGGACGTGGTCGTAGAGCGCTGGCCCCGCCATAACGCGGGAAATTTCCGCAATGGGTTCCCCGGCCATGTAGCGATCCATGGCCTCCGCCGCCCGCTTCCCGCCGGCGATGGCCAAAATGGCGGTCTGGGGTCCCGAAACCGCATCTCCCGCGGCGAAGATGCCGTCCACATTGGTCATCATGGTGTGTTGATCCGCAACCAGACAGTCCCAACGGTCCGTCTCCACTTGGCAGTCCGGCCCGATAAAGCTTAAATCCTGGGTCTGTCCAATGGCGGAGATCACGTAGTCATACTCCACCGTGTGCTCCGATCCGGCCACGGGCTGGGGCCGCCGCCGGCCGGAGGCGTCGGGCTCGCCCAGTTCCATTTTCGTCAATTCCAACCGAACCGTATCCCCCGATTGGGACACGCCAATGGGATTGGTCAGGATGGCAAATTCCACGCCCTCGTGTTGAGATTCCTCAATCTCCATATCGTCGGCGGGCATCTCCGCCACGGTGCGGCGATAGATGAGGTCAGCCCGCTCCACCCCGAGACGCATAGACGTTCTGGCGCAGTCCATGGCGGTGTTCCCGCCGCCGACCACTGCGATTCGTTTGCCTGTGAAATCCGGCTGGGTACCCCGGGTCACAGAACCCAAGAAGTCCACCCCCCGGAGTACGTGGGGGCAGTTCTCCTCCCCTTGAACACCCAGCGGATAGCCGATTTGGGAGCCCACGGCCAATAGAATGGCGTCAAAGCCCGCGGCCTTGAGGCCATCCACAGTAATATCTTTCCCAAAATCCACGTTGTAATAGATCTCCACGCCTAGAGATTGGATAATCCCGATCTCCGCGTCCAACGTCTCCCGGGGCATCCGATAGGACGGGATCCCGTAGCGGAGCATTCCGCCGGGGTGCGTCTGCCGCTCGTAGATGGTCACGGCATGGCCCTTCTGGGCCAGATACCACGCGGCGGACAACCCCGCCGGCCCCGCGCCGATAATGGCCGCCTTTTTCCCCGTAGGCGGCAGAACCTCCGGCAGATAGGGGCTCTCTTTCGCCAGATCAATGTCCGCCGCAAACCGTTTCAGATAGGCAATCCCCAAAGTCCCCTCCAGATTCCGGCGGCGGCACTTGGTCTCGCATATTCTGGTACAAATCCGGCCGCAGACCACGGGGAGAGGATTGGTCTCCTTCATCAGCCGGATCGCGTCTTCATATCGTCCACCCGCAATGTGGGCGATATAGCCCTGCACGTCCATATGGGCAGGACACTCCAGCATACAGGGTGCCGTACAGTCTCCGTAGTGCTGGGAGAGGAGTAGTTCCAAACACGTCTTCCGGGCCTCATTGATGGCCTCGGACTCCGTGGTGATGACCATCCCGTCCGCCACCTCCGTGGCGCAGGCCAGGGGCACCCCCCGCTGGCCCTCAATCTCCACCCGGCAGATCATACAGGAGCCAAAGGGGTTGAGCCGGGGGTCATGGCAGAGGGTGGGGATAAACACGTTGTTCTCCCGGCAGGCGTCTAAGACCGTCTGATGCGGCGCCGCCTGATACGCTTTCCCGTTAATCGTGATATTTAACATTTCATCTACCCCCTATTCCACGACCACGGCGTCGAATTTGCAAACGGCCTTACAAATCCCGCACTTGGTACACTTGTCTTGTTCGATGATATGCAGCTCTTTCACTTTGCCCCGGATGGCGTCCACGGGACACTTCTTGGCGCAGATGGTACAGCCGATACACTTGTCCGGCACGATCTCAAACTGGATCAACGCCTTGCACTGGCAGGTGGGACACTTTTTGTCCCGGATATGGGCAGTATATTCGTCCCCGAAGTACTGGATGGTGGTGAGCACCGGGTTAGGCGCCGTCTGCCCCAGTCCGCAGAGGGCATTTTTCTTGATCTGATGGGATAAGCTGGTCAGTTTCTCCACGTCACCCTCCACACCCTCTCCCCGGGTGATCCGCTCTAAAATCTCCAGCATCCGCTTGGTGCCGATTTTACAGAACGTACACTTGCCGCAGGATTCCGACTGGGTGAACTGCAAGAAATACCGTGCAATATCCACCATGCAGTTGTCCTCGTCCATGACGATCATCCCGCCGGAGCCCATGATGGCCCCCGTGGCGGCCAATTCCGCGTAGTCGATGACCGTGTCCATCTTATTCGCCGGGATACAGCCCCCCGACGGCCCGCCCATCTGGACGGCCTTGGCGGGTTTGCCCGATAACGTCCCCCCGCCGATGTGATCGACTACGGCCTTGACAGTCATGCCGATGGGGATCTCCACCAGACCCCCCCGCTTGACTTTACCCGCCAGGGCAAAGACCTTTGTCCCGTTACTGGTCTCTGTGCCGTAGGCCGCAAAGGCGGCGGCACCCTTGCGAATAATCCAGCCGATGTTGGCCAGGGTCTCTACGTTATTAATATTGGACGGCTTGCCGAACAGCCCCCGTTTCGCGGGAAACGGCGGACGGATCCGGGGCATCCCCCGGTTACCCTCAATGGATTCAATGAGAGCCGTCTCCTCACCGCAGACAAAGGCCCCCGCCCCCTCTTTGATGGTCAGACGGAAGGATACGCCGGTCCCCAGGATATTATCGCCCAGGAATCCCCGCTCCTCCGCCTGTTGGATGGCGATTTTCAAGCGGCGGATGGCGATGGGGTACTCCGCCCGGACGTAGACATAGCCTTTTGTAGCCCCCATGGCGTACCCGCCGATGGCCAGGCCCTCAATGACACTGTGGGGGTCCCCCTCTAAGATGCTCCGATCCATAAACGCGCCGGGATCCCCCTCGTCGGCGTTGCAGATGATGTATTTTTGATCCGCGTGGTTCTCTGCGGCAAATTTCCATTTGAGCCCCGTGGGGAACCCCGCCCCGCCCCGGCCTTTGATGCCGGAGGCCGTCACCTGGTCGATGACTGCCTGGGGCGTCATCTCTTTCAACGCCCTCTCCAGCCCCGCGTAGGCGTCCATGCGGATGGCGTCGTCGATGGACTCCGGGTTGATCTCCCCGCAGCGCTCCAGCACGATCCGCACCTGGCGGGAGAGAAAGTTCTCTTCCGATCCCGTCCCGGCGGAGTCCAAAATCACGGCGTCGGCCAGGGGTTCGCCGCCTATGACGTGGGATTCAAATATTGCGCGGGCCTTGGCCTCGTCTACACCGCCGTAGATGGTTCTCCCGCCGTCTTCATCCCGGATCTCCACCATGGGCTCGGCGTAACACATGCCCATGCAGCCCGTCTCGCCCACGGCGATGCCGAGATTTGACCCGTCCGCCAGGGCTTGCAGGGTCTCTTTCGCCTTCAGACCCCCCGCGGCGATGCCGCAGGAGCCCAGGCCGATGATAATCTGCTTCATATTGCCTCACCCTCCCTCGCCCGAAATTCCCGGATGACCTCACGGGCCGTATCCGGCGTCAGCCGCCCGTGGGTCTCCTCGTCGATCATAATCACAGGGGCCAATGAACAGCACCCGATACAGGCCACCGACTCCACCGTGAACAGATTGTCTGCCGTGGTACCGCCCAGTTCAATGCCCAGCTCCCTGCAGATGGCGTCGGCAATATTCTCCGCCCCGATGACGTGGCACGCCGTCCCGAAGCAAATTTTCACAATATGCTTCCCGATGGGCTCCAACCGGAACTGGGAATAAAACGTGACTACACCCATGATCTGGGACACGAATATCCCCGTCCGCTCAGAGAGACGGGCAATCACGTCCTGGGGCAAGTAGCCGTAGGCCTCTTGCAGCTTTTGCAAGATGGGAATCAACTGGGACGTGTCTCCCGTGTAGTCCCCCATCACATCTTCAAAGGCGTTCCAATAGTTGCTGTGTTCGGCACAATTGTTGCACATATCCTAACCTCCACCTTGAAAGAATTTTTCAGACAACCCGATTGTACCATAAAATTGACGAACAAAAAAGCCTGTATTCCATAAAAATACGGGCTTTTCTTAGTAGTTTTTTCTACAATTTCCTTCATGTCAAATAGAAGGGCATTCTATTTATTCAACACGGTGCGCGTTTTCAATTTTTTCAAGGGTATCCCGCGTTAACTCTCCTCGGATCATCCTTAAATATTCTGAATGTGCAACCGCTTCTGTCCCATACGTCAAGTTCTCTGAATACTCAAGGGGCAGCCACGTGTCGAGAGCGGCCTCATTGTGGGAGAGAATCGCCTCTAAATTGTCAAGCGCTTTGAACAGCTTTGCCTCCTCTGTCTGTAATTCCGCCATCTCATGAAAAAGCGCCCCAAACTCCAGCGCAAGATGTTCCGGCAACGTCTCAAGCAATTCCGATATTGCGATTTTTTCTTTTTCTTCGTCCGCCTCTGTCTTTGCAAATGAGGGAATATCCCCCGTAAGGGCCTCCCCAAAATCGTGGATCAAGCACATTGTAACCAGTTTATGGCTATCCACTTCCGGAAATTCATCTGCGACCAAGAGGGCCATAACCGCCAGACGCCAGCTGTGTTCCGCTACACTCTCCTGCCTGCCGCTTGACGTCCAACTGTGCCGCGTGTTGCACTTTAATTTTTCTATAACATGCAAAAATTCAATCAATTGTCTCGGCTGCAAAATTAACCCACCCCTTGCTATTCTATGTCCTCCGCCTGCGGCGGAGAAAACTTAGTTCCCAGGTGGATTGAGATAGTGCCCACGGCATACGGGGACAATTTTAAGATTGCCGTCTATATCCGCCATGACGACTTCTTCCGGGCTGTACTCCGGCACATCGTCAATGGTCATTAGATTTTGGGTCGCCTTCTTGTTGCAGTGCTGGCAGGTATTCTTGAGCTCCTCTATGGAGTCCGCCCAATACAGCAGGGCGGACGATCCGCCGAACAATCTCCCCTTGGCGGCACGGTTTTTGAGGCCGTAGCACAGCACGGGGATATTGAGCTGATCCACGACCTGCGCCAACTGTAAGGCCTGTTCCTCCGTGATAAATTGCGCCTCATCCAACAAAACGGCGTAGATTTTATGGGCCCTGCTATGGGCCTCTATGATCTCATACAGGTTTTCCCCATCCGTAAATGTCAGCGCCGGCTCTTTGTCCAGAATGGCCCGTGACGCGATGTAGGTATCGGCGTCCCAACGGGTGTCCTTGGCGGGTTTCATCAGGAGTACCGGCTTATTCTGCGCCTGATAATTATGTGCCACCATCAAAAGATTCGCCGACTTTGCGCTATTCATTGCCCCATGTCTAAAATACAGTTTCGCCATGATCTTTTTCCCCTTTTCCCGGCAGTTTTTTCTACAATTTCCCCTGTGTCAGATGGGGAACATTGTTGGAGTGCTCCCAGTTGTTGATGATATCCAGAAATATGACGCCGCTTTCGGTGTTTCTGTAGAACAACAGCGCCCTTCTGGATTGTGCGCTTCTACACGGCAGTATGCTTATTGGGTTCACTACAAGGTCATTGGATTATCAATGATTATTAGCAAACTAATTCATCTCTTTTAAATCTGACAGAGCCTTTTCCAAGCGCAAGTATGCCAAATAGATAATAAATGATACGTTGATACTATATGCATAATCTCTAAACAATTCAATTCCTGGTACATGATTTGCTAAATTAACCACTACAATCACTATGAAAATGATTAAATGAATAATAATATCAAAGTATTTCATCGTAAAATAAATAAAATTGCTAGCTGTTTCGCCAAATAACATTCTTGCAAAAAGTTTGTAAGGACTACGAGTAGCCTCAAGCTCTTCATCACTTAACAAATCCTTCATGCTTTTCATAATTGGAGTTTTAACAATACGAAATAAAATTAAAGTGATTGAAAGAGCAACTATTAACGATGCGTCTATTGAAACAACGATTTGAAGTGACCTGAAAGCGATAAATCCTATTAAAACAGGAAATAAACCAGTGGCTATTGTAATGACCCTGCACAATAAACAAATACTCGTAAATTTAATTTTATCCCACATAATGGTTTTGCACCCCATATAAATACGCTACACCACTACCACCGGCCCAGCCGTCTCTTCTACAATTTCCCCTGTGTCAGATGGGAGACATTGTTGGAATGATCTCCGATCCGCTCGAAGTTGCTGATGATATCCAGGAACACCACGCCGCTTTCGGCGTTGCAGCGGCCCTCTTTTAGGCGTTTGATGTGGGCGTCCCGCAACGCCTCTTCTTTGGCGTCAATCTGGGCTTCCAACGCTTTGACTTTGGGAATCAACGCCGTATTGTGGTCCCGCACAGATTGTACGGCGGCCTCGAAGACTTCCAGCACCAGTTGATACATCTCCCTGAGCTCCTCCATGGCCTCGGGGGAAAAGCTGATATCCCCTTCGATGGCAATGTGGGCAAGGTCTGCGATGTTGTCGGCGTGGTCGCTGATCCGCTCCAGGTCGTTGGCCGCGTGGAGAAGCCCCGTGTGGAGAATGGACATGTCGGCGTTCATGCCCGATTGGGACACTTTGGCCAAATAGTGGGTGATTTCTTTCTCCAGCCCGTCCACGATTTTTTCCTAGTCTCTCATTAGGGCCAATTTCTTTTCGTCCCGCTCCAAAAACCCCTCCATGGCCAATTGTACATTGTGTCCGGCGAACTCGGCCATGCGCACCAGCTCCTGCTGGGCCAGGTTGATGGCCACTGCGGGGGTCTCCACCATATGCCAGTCCAGATAGATGGGGCCGTTGACAGAAGCGGTCTCCTTCCCAGGCACCACCTTTACAACTAGCTTGACAAACGGGGTGATCAGCGGCAAGAAGATCAAAGTGCTGATGACGCTGAATAGCATGTGGGCGTTGGCCGCCTGGCGGGCCACGTCTCCGGCGGGGGAGATGGCCACAATCAGCATTTCAAACTGCGCCAGGAAGATCAAGAAGATCAGCGCGCCCATGGTGTTAAAGAGCACATGGGCCGCCGCCGCCCGGCGGGCAGAGAGTGTCGTACCCAGAGACGCCAGCACCGCCGTGACGCAGGTACCGATGTTCGTACCCAAAATCAGAGGCAGGGCCGCCTGCAAGGAGATCAGATCCTGGGTGGCCATGGCCACGATGAGAACCGTGGCCGCCGTGGAACTCTGGATCAACGCCGTAAAGAGAAACCCCGCCAAGAGCGCAAGTAGCGGGTTGACGCTCAAGGTCACCATCATATTCTGAAATACAGGGTTAAAACGCAGGGGCGCCATGGCCTGACTCATCAGCCCAATGCCCAAGAGGAGCAGACCAATGGTAAATATAATGTACCCCGTATTCTTGATGGATTTCCGCTTGAAGACAAAATAGGCGATAAAACCCACGGCGGCGAGGAGCGCCCAGAACTCGGTAATGCGGAAGGCCGCCAGTTGGGCGGTCAACGTTGTACCGATATTGGCGCCCATGATAACAGAGACGGCCTGCTTTAAGTTCATCATAGCGGCGTTGACAAAACCCACCACCATCACCGTGACCAGGGTAGAGCTCTGCACCACAACCGTGACCAGCGCACCCACCAAAACGCCTACAACCGGCACCGAGGTCAGGGCCTCCAGCACCCGGTGGGCTCGTTTCCCGGCCACCTTTTGCATCCCGGCGCCCATGGATTGCAGGGCATAGACAAAGATCGCCAACCCGCCCAGCAGTCCAAAAACAATCTGAAACATGGCTATATTGTGCCTCCAACTTTTGAAAATTAGAATACCCCAGCTGTCTTCCCCCGCCTCTGGCGAGGAAGACAAGAAGAATCATAATGATTGCAACATACATGGAGATTATAGCACGTCCCCCCGGCCCGCGCAACGCAAAAAACGACAAGTCCCCACATTGCTTGCACAAAAAACCCTCGCAAAAAGCCTGTATTTTTACAAATACAGGCTTTTTCGATCACATCTTTTCCCGTTTCACAGGTTATGCTGTTACCCCTTTGCCTTCCGGCACAATAGAATACGCAATGTTCTCCGCATGGTCCCCGCTTCGCTCCAGATCGATAATCATATCCGTAAACACCACGCCGCCTTTTGGGTCACACGTCCCCGCCTTTAATCTCGCAATATGGTTTTCAGTAAACGCCACGGACAGCCTGTCAACTTCTTCTTCCAGGGATTCGATTTGCGGTATCCCGGCCTCGTTCTGATGCTCATATAAGTCTAACGTCTTGGTGACCAGATCGACTGCCACCTCGCCCAATCGTTTTAATTCCTCCGTTGCCCCATCAGAGAGTTTGATGTCCTCGTCTCTCATGACCAGGGCATATTCCGCAATATTCTCTGCGTGGTCGCCGATCCGCTCTATGTCGGATACCGTTTGAAACATCCTACCAATTTTTTCAGCCTCGGCGTTTGATAAGGTCATATTATTGATCCAGACCAATTTCGATGCGATATTATGATTTAAATAATTGACAATCTCTTCGTTTTCAAATGTCTTCTTGGCTTTTTCCTCACTCTTTTCAAAAAACGCCTCCAGAGACAGGGTCAGATTTTCATTGGCGATCCGCCCCATACGGCAGAGCTCCTGGTGGGCATTGAGCACCGCAATAGAGGGTGTCTGCATCATTTTCGTGTCGAGGTACACCAATTTTTTCTCATAGGTAGTACGGTTCTCGCTCTCCCTGTAGGGGATCACCTTTTGCATGAGGAGCGCAGCCTGGTTCACAAAGGGCAGGAAGAGCACCATGGTGGCCACGTTATAGAGGGTGTGGAACATGGCGACTTGCCGGGCGGGCTCCGCCCAGGTGGATTGGAACCAGCCCAAAATACCGGGGAACAGGAAAATCAACGTGCCAAACACCGTGCTGCCAATAATATCAAAGGTAATATGGAACAGGGCCGCACGCTTACTGTCCCGATTTGCGGGGATGGAGGCGATGACTGTGGTGATGCTGGTTCCGATATTTGTCCCCAGTATAATAAATGCCGAAGTTTCAAAAGAAATCGGCACACCGGCTACGTGTAAGCCGACCAAAATCCCCGTGGTGGCGGTTGAACTCTGTACAACGGCGGTGAACACAAAGCCCGCCAACAGGGCCAAAATCGGATTGTCGAAGTTGACCAGAAAATTATAAAACGCCGGCTCATGCCGCAACTCCCGCAGGGGGCCGCCCAGCACGGAGATGCCAAAGAACAACAGACCGAAGCCCAACACAACTTGACCAATGTTTTTGACATTCCGTTTTTTGAAAAACATGTGCAGGATAATTCCCACAAAGATAAAAAGCGGCGCATAGGCATCAATCCGAAAGGCGATGAGCTGTGCGCTAAAGGTCGTCCCCACATTTGCGCCTAAAATGACACCGATGGACTGGGTCAAGGTCATCAGGCCGGAGTTGACAAAGCTCACCGTCATAATGGTGGCCGCCGTGGAGCTGTTGAGGGCAATGGTCACAAAGATACCGAAGAAAACAGCCAGGAACCGGTTTGCAGTCGCACCCTGCAAGATCCGCTGCATCCGATCTCCCGCAACCAGTTCCAGCCCGCTTGACATGGTCCTCATTCCAAATATAAACAGTCCGAATCCGCCGGCGATTAAAATCACTGCTTGCATATCCATCTCGCTCTATTACTCCTCTGTTTTTTCTAGCGTTTTACATCAAATTCCAAGGAGATTATATCACGCCCCCCCTGCCTGTGCAACGCAAAAAACGACAAATCCGAGCACCATCTCTACAAAGTATGATGCCCGGATTTTCGCTAAAATGTACATCTTGTCTATGGTGTACGCTCTCCCAGCCGCAAGGCCTCGTTCACAGAGAGATTCCACTGCCGCCAGTTTGTCGCCTCTAGTCGTTCTGCTCCATCAAAATAGCGCCGTGCTTGGCCTCGTGTATGTGTGTTTTCACTATCCAGCAACCGTGCAATTTGCGGTGCCGCATCCGTTGACAGGGATACCGTGTATTGGATCCCGCCCCGGCCCGTTTCAAAGTATCGGTCAATCTGATCCCGTGCAATAATGGCATCAATGGGCACCAGGTTCAGCAGCAAATAATACGACAGCGCAATGGTGCAGTAGACGGCGATAATATTGAACTTGGGGCGGACGATATAAAAAAACGTGACAATCAATCCAATGGCCTCAAAGATGAGAAATCCGAAGACCAAAAGCCGCAGCCGTGTAAACCCGTCATCGTAGCTGTACAGATGCATCCGGTAAAAAGAGGAGACCAGCAATACCACGGTGACGGCGCACAGATACAGGCATAGTATCTTGGTGAGTTTCGCCCATTTCCCCGTCTGGGTTTTCGACAGCCAGACAGCGAGGAGGATGACGGAGATATTGACCCCCGTCAAGAACAAGAGCTCAAAGAACCCCTGGCGGGCGTAGTGGACAAAGTCCAGTCCATAGGGCAGGTTATCCGGCGGGGCAAATAGATACCGGAACTGGATTATCACAAACATGGTGTATACCAGCAGCGCGGAGATCAGCACGATGTTGAGGATAATCAAATCTCCTTGCTTCCCCTCTCGCTGTGTCCCTTGCTCTTTGGTACGGTTGAGATGGACGCCGTATAGTACGCCGAACAGATAAAACCCCACTAAGAGACCAACCAGCCCCCGGAGCACCACATCCATCCCGATGGCACGGGAGAGCCAGTCGAAGAAGTTGGACACGGTCTGGGAAAAAATCGCATCGGCCTGGGAGAGCATAATCAGCAGAAAAATCAGACATGGGATGGAGATGGCAATCCCGATACAGACCCGCTTGATCACCGGCATGTGCTCTTTCTGGGTCTCGACGCCCCATTTGAACGGGGTTTTGAACTTGGTCAGCGCCTCCCCCATATTGCGCAGGATGTTTCCGAAAAACCCCGGCAGGCTATCTTTGATCCCCAATCCTCCGGTCAGCCACAGGGCCATGACGCTGTAGAGGATCAGTCCCACAAACAGATTGGGAATCCGCCACATACCGTTGCCGCTGATAAAGGCGTTTAGGGCCAGGATCCCGATGGGGATAAACAGGAGCAGGGGCTTCTGCCGCGGCACGAGAAAGGTCAAATATACCGCCTGGATTGCCACAAAGACCAGCACACTGACCCCCGCCCGCTCTGCCAGCACCAGATAGGAAAACATAATGGCCGACAGGATCAGATAGCCCAAGAGTTTGAGCTTTTTCTTTGTCTCGACGGGTGGTTCTGCGGACATTTCGACTGGTGCGGAGCCCATGTGTTCTTGGAACACTTCTTCTTGATTCTGTGTCATGGGGATAAGTTCCTCCTTGTGGTTTGAGTGGTCTGGTGTAGCTTGATTTTGCTCAATCCAGCGTATACAACGGCCTGTCCCTAAGCCAATCAGACCGGGGAGCAGCGCAACGCTACTGATCAAAACAAAAGCCGTGAAATCAAATGGGTCAACCCATTCCGGAAGCGTGATCAAAAACACAGGCGCAGAGGCAATGATCGGGCCGAGCCAGAATTTGTTTATATTACGCTGGGCTGTAAAAAAGCAGGCAATAAAACTGCCGATCAGATACGAGAGCGGCAAAAGGGCAAACAGAACCCATATGTTTACAAATATCCAGGCAATGGGGCTGCACAAAAGCAGGGCGTAGACCAGCTTAGAGTTCTTTTTTAATCGCGTATCCTCTCGCTTCGCCCCTAGGCCCCCCGCCCCCAAACCGGCCAGGGCCAGAGACACAAGGAATGCAAAGGGCGCAGCCTCCATCATGTATGCGCTAAACCAAGTCCCATATCCACGGCCCACCAGCACAAAGAACCCGCCGAGAAGTATCGGCACTACAGGGGAGAGCCAGAACCTCTTGCGCCGCAGTTGCCCTTGAAAGAAACAGGACAAAAAGCCCGCAATAGGGAGCAGAACGTACAGGGCGGCCATAATGTAGAGCTCTCTCCACCAACTTCGGTCCGTGTCCGCTTCACTGAGAAACAGCACTGCCAACGGCAGAAACACGGCTACCAACGGGAGGTAAAACAACGCCGCTTTCGCCGTTTGAACCCGATCAGCACTCATCTGCCGAGATTGCTCCACAGCCACTGCCCTATCCATCCACAAACTCCAGCAGATCCCCCGGCTGGCACTCTAACGCTTTGCAGATTTCCTCCAGAGTGGAAAACCGCACAGCTTTGGCCTTGCCGGTTTTCAAGATGGACAGATTGGCGGGGGTCAGATTCACCCGCTCGGCCAGTTCCATGAGGCCGATCTTCCGCTTGGCCATCATTACGTCTAAATTCACAATAATAGGCATACTCACACCGTCCAATCGTTTTCTTCTTTGTATGCCACCGCCTGTTTGAACACGTCCTTGAGGGTGAGAGAAAACAGGGCCAGCAGAGCGAAAATCAGGGCGATCACCGTGGCGCTGATGGTGAACCAGACCGAAATCCGCACCAGAAACACGATGGAGATCAAAGCGCTGGCCACAGCGCACCGCCTCAAACAGGAAACATTTTTCGCAACAAAGGGATTCCCGCCCACCAAGGTCTTAAACATGGCCTTCAACTGATAGACGATATAGAGCGCAAGTACCCCCGACAGCACCAGCACGATGAGATTCGGCCAGAACATATGGGCACCGTGTCCGATCAACCGCATCCCATAGGGCAGGAGAAACGGAAGGGCAACGCAGAGCACAATCCCGCCGTAGAACATAACATCCACCAGCACTTTCGTCACACGGTGGACGAAGCTATTTTTGGCCATAAAAAATTACCTCCTTCAACATCTTGGAGGTAATTTATCACATCGGATTCTATTTGTCAATAATTTTTTATTGTTTTTCGATAAATAATTATTGATGTGCGGTTCTCCGTTCTCTTTCCTACTCCGCCGCTTTAAAGTTATACAACGGTTTAACCACCGCCACGATCTCCGCCGTGTCGCCGATGCCTGCCATGATCTCCTCCATAGGCTTATAGGCAAAGGGCGCCTCGTCTAACGTGCTCCGGTTGACCGTGGAGGAATAAATCCCCTCCATGGATTTCTCATACTGGGTCAGGGTAATCTGCTGTTTCGCGGCGGAGCGGGACATGATCCGGCCCGCGCCGTGGGGGGCGGAGTAGTTCCAGTCGGGGTTCCCCTTGCCGATGCAGATCAGGCTGCCGTCCCGCATGTTCATGGGGATCAGCACCCGCTCCCCCGACCGGGCCGAGATGGCCCCTTTCCGCAGAATCATGGTCTCCAGGTCGATATAGTTGTGGGTGGTGGTAAACTGCTCGGCAATTTTGAATTTCACCCGTTTTTCCAGCTCTTTGACGATGGCCTTCCGGTTCAACGCCGCATACCGCTGTACGATGGCCATGTCGTGGAGATAGTTATCAAATAGCGGCCCCTGGAGATAGGCCAGCACCCGGTCGGCCCCTTTGCCTTTCCGCCCCAGAGTATCGGCGGCGGCGTTTTGATAATATTCGCAGACCTGCTTCCCCAGATTCCGGCTCCCGGAGTGGACGACGAGATAGAGCTGGCCAACCTCGTCTTTACCCAGCTCAATAAAGTGGTTCCCCCCGCCCAACGTCCCAATAGAGAGCACCGCCCGTTTCAGATCCATATGCTTGGCACAGCGCAGGGCCGTGAGATCAATCTCCTCATTGTAGTGGTGGGCCGTAGAGCGGATTTTGAACCCGGCGGGGATATACTGGTGGATGGCCTTATCCAACTGCCCCAACTCCACCCGCCGATCTTTCAAAAGCACCGTCTCCATGCCGCAGCCGATGTCCACCCCTACCAGATTGGGGACGATTTTATCAATGATAGTCATAGTCGTGCCAATGGTACACCCCATCCCGGCGTGGGCGTCCGGCATCACCCGGATCTTGCTCCCGGCGACAAACTCCTGATCCAGCAGATGCTGAATCTGTGTGACCGCACTCGGCTCCGCCGTGGCGGTAAATAGTTTGGCCGTGTTGTGTTTGCCTGTCAGTTGGATCATGGTGTCTGTCCTTTCTTGCTTGAAATAAAAAGCCTTGACGAAGAATGCTTATTTTCACGTCATCACATGTTAGAATTGATTGATAAAATAGGAGAGAAAAAGGGAATAAATCTCTTCGCTTACACCTCCCACAAACGCCTCATCCCCATGAGAGGTGAATGTGCCCATAAATCGAAAGAAAAATACGCCGGTCTCACCTGTCCTTATCTGTTCATAAGACCCGTCTGTATATGAAATTAGAATCTGGAAAACTGGATCTCCCTGCGTGGGATTCCCAGAATGCCCAGGCGTAAGCTCTTCAATTGCCTCTAAATTCCGAAGTGCATAATGCAACGCAACGGCATCTTCAGGAGATACTATTTTTCTGATGGTTGCGCTCCGTTCGCTTTTATCCACTATACTGTCCGTGTATTTCTGCAATATTGTTTCGTGTGCTTCTTGGACTTCATACACGTCGCCCCAATCGCTGCGGGTACGCCATGTCAAATCCCATGAATCCATGTAAACTGCAACGGACTCCACAGTCAAGTCAGGATGTTTTAATATGCCAATGACGTGAGTTCGTGGTGGGCGTCTCTCCCGAAACGCAT
>Ga0123355_10003220_pt1 | contig 23326 bp, 16 predicted proteins | sample TergutEmb28metaG_3_FD_89872 | JGI IMG/M metagenome (GOLD analysis project Ga0123355, IMG submission 89872) | Embiratermes neotenicus P1 segment gut microbial communities from Petit-Saut dam, French Guiana - Emb289 P1 | ecosystem: Host-associated > Arthropoda: Insects > Digestive system > Gut ... | reverse complement strand
CATGTAATAAGACCTTGGGGGCTGCCTGCCCTCAACACCCCCGGCAAGCGTGCCTGCGCTTGACCACGAGTGATGCTGTTTTATCATTTATTGTTTTGTCACCTATCATTGACGCTTTAACATACACTCAGTTTCATAACACACATCTATCCTAGACAACATCCAAGAACTGAGTTAAAATTACCAAAAGAAAAGGAGTGTTTTACTTATGGCTTTAATTGATTCTTGGAAAAGGATTGCGTTCGACACACAAAACCAACCTGTACAGCATGTTTGGGACGAATATCTAGCGAAAGAAAAAGTAATTTACGCTAACATGCTAAAAAGCAAAAATTCAAAAGTTGAAGGCACTGTAAAAGAACTAGCAGAAAATTTTAAAATCTCCACAACCCAAATGGCGGCTTTTTTTGACGGCATCCACGAATGTGTAGACAATTTGCCGGATGTAGATACGATCGAAGAAGATACACAAATCTCTATCGAAATTGAATTCGACCGCCTGTACAAACAAATGGTTGAATATAAAGCCGACGCGCTTTACAACCTGCCCGAGTGGGATAATGTCTATTCAAAAGAAGAACAAAAAGAACTATACACAACACAAAAACGCTCGCACACAATCGTGCGTAACGAGGCTAAAGTAGGAAGAAACGACCCTTGCACTTGTGGCAGCGGCAAAAAATATAAAAAATGCTGTGCAACAGCATAATAGATGATAATAAAAAGCGGCGGTGTGCGCCGCTTTTGCTGGCGGAAGGTAGTGAAAATTGCACTGCAATTTCCTACAACCTAAAAAAAGCCGCAGGCGTAATAAAAGCCGGCGGCTTAGTTGCGTTCCCAACAGAAACTGTGTACGGCCTTGGCGCAGATGCTTTTAACCCGCAAGCTGTGGCAAGGATATATTCTGCCAAGGGGCGCCCGGGCGATAACCCGTTAATAACACATATCGCAAGCAAAGAAGATTTTTTCAAACTTGCCGATACCCCCTACCCTTATACAGAAAAATTAATCGAAGTTTTTTGGCCAGGAGCATTAACGCTTATTGTTAAAAAAAAGCCAAACCTCCCACCCTGGTTGGGTGGGCACCCTAACAATGTGGCAGAGACGCTAGGCATTAGAATGCCGGCGCATGAAACGGCGCTTGCTCTTATAACCGCTGCCGGTTGCCCCATATCCGCGCCCAGCGCAAATAAAGCAGGCAAGCCCAGCCCAACAAAAGCAGAGCATGTTGCGGATGATTATTTGCCGGGCGAAATTGATTTTATTTTACAAGGCCAAGCTTCCGATATTGGTATAGAATCTACGGTGCTGGATGTAACAGGCGAGCAACCTGTAGTTTTGCGCCCCGGCGCTATAACCGTATCTATGATAGAAGAAGTTACCGGAATAAAGTGCAACAATCACAATACATACAGCATGAATGCGCCAAAAGCACCCGGAATGAAGTATCGCCACTACGCGCCAAAAGCACCAATGGCGGTTTTAGATGGTGATATAGAAAACGTAACCAAGTATATAATCGCCGAATGTGCCAATTACAAAAAAGTTGGCCTTTTGACCAAAAGCATAATCACCGGCTTGCCGGAAAATGTGGTTACCCTCACCTGTGGTGCAGACGAAAAAGCCTTTGCCCAAAACTTATTCGCCTGCTTAAGAGAATTCGATAATTTGGGCGTAGACAAAATTTATGCACAAGCCATATCAGACACAGAACTAGGTACTGCAATAATGGACAGGCTATCAAAGGCCGCAGAAGGGAATATCATTAATGTCTAAACCTTCTATTGTATTCGTGTGTACAGGCAACACTTGCCGCAGCCCAATGGCAGAAGCGCTGGCGAAAAAAATATTATCCGATTTGGAAGTGGAAATTTCTTCTGCCGGAGTTTTTGCGTATTCCGGGCAAGGTGCAAGTAAAAATGCAGTACAAGCCATGCACGGTAATGCCTTAGACTTATCCAGTCACAATTCCCGTTATCTTTCCGAGGATATTTTATCACGTGCTAACCTTGTGTTAACCATGACCAAAAGCCATTTAGCCGCGGTTTTCGATATTAACCCCAACGTAAATGCTTTTACACTAAACGAATACGCAAGCCAACCCGGCGAAGTTTCCGACCCCTACGGTGGGAGTTTGGAAGTTTATATACAATGTGCAGAACAAATAAAGCAACTGATTACCCTTTCAGTTGCAAAAATCAAGGAGGATTTATGGAAAGTTTAGACCAAATTATTTCAAAACGCCTTCACGTGAACGACCACCCTTTGGTGCGCAGCAAAATGACCCTAATCCGCGACAAAAACACCGGTGGAAAAGAGTTTAGAGAACTTGTGGAAGAGATTGCCGCATTTATAGCCTACGAGGCCACAAGGGAAACGGACTTGTTACCCAAGGTAGTAGAAACCCCTGTAGGCATGGCAAATGGCTGGGAATGTGCGCGCAAGTTTGGGCTTGTGCCCATACTCCGTGCGGGGCTTGGCATGGTAGAAGGTATTTCCAACCTTATTCCAACCGCTAAGGTTGGCCACATTGGCATTTACCGCAACCCGGAGACCTTACAGCCGCAAGATTATTACTGCAAGCTTCCGCCGGATATTGCGTGTAGCGAAATTCTTTTGCTTGACCCAATGCTTGCAACCGGACGCACGGCAGAGCAAAGCATAAGATACTTAAAAAATTCCGGTGCAAAGCGTATTAAATTCTTATGCCTAGTGGCGGTACGTGAAGGCGTGGAAGAAATACTAAAGCACCACCCGGATGTTGATATTTACACCGCCGCGTATGACGAAAAATTAAACGACCATGGTTACATAGTGCCCGGCCTGGGAGATGCCGGAGATAGGCTATTTGGCACAAAATAAAAAAAACAAGCCGAATTTCGGCTTATGCTTAACATCTCCCTTCATCAGACAAAGCCCTACGATTTGTTGCATCGTAGGGCTTTATCTGATGAAGGCACACATATTGCACGATTTTACCCAGGTTAAAGATGAAACGAACAAGCAGGAATTGTGGCAAAGATAGACTAAAACTCATATGCTTGCTATACAAACAAAAGGCTATCTCGGCAAGGAAAATTCCTTTGCTGTGATAGCCTTGTTTTTTTGACTTTAAATCGGTTGTATTAAAATGGGGAAATTTGCAGAAAAAATGATACGGTTTACCCCTATCTATTGAATACATATATAAATGACAACAAGAGAAAGAGGTGCTTGTATGCGTTTAGCAATAAAAGTTGACATCCCAAAAATACCACGAGAATACATTAATAACGCTAAAATTAGCCAAACCATTCATGCAATTATCAATGAGTTTAACTTTGAAGAAAAGACAGTTATTTACTTACATTGCGTCGCAGATTTATCTATTAAAGAAATAGCAAAACTTACAGAGCTATCTATCCGATATGTAACAAGTACACTCATTTTGTATTCCGAAAGGTTAATGTTTTTACTTAGCGTATTTAAAGAGGCTGTATATTTCGACCCTTCTGACATTATCTCAATGAGAGAAGTATTTGAATTAGAAGATGAATTTGACGAGCACTACAGCGAATGGAAAAAAAAGAATGTGTCAGGAGGTGAATCAGTTGTCTGACAAAGGTCAAAATTTTGACATTCTACTGGCCAAATTTAAAAATGGCGACCAGCGTGCATTTGATGAAATTTATCACCAGTGCTATAGGCAAGTCCAATTTATTTGCTCTAAACTTTGCAAAAACAAAGAAGATGTAGAGGAGCTTGTGCAAGATACTTTTGTTGTTGCATTCAAAAAAGCAGATACACTTAGAGGCGACACATTATTGGCCTTATTACGCAAAATTGCTGCATTTAGGTGCTACAACAAATATAAAAGTAACAAACATAAAATTAACGACATCACTTACTTAGATGATAGACAGTATGAAGTAAAAGAACTAGACCGCGATTTTTTGCCCTATGAATATTTGCAAAACAAAGAGTTGCAATCCGAACTTTTACAGATAATAAACGACCTTCCAAGCAAACAACGTGCAATGATTTACCTGTACTACTATGCCGATATTAATACCGAGCAAATTGCTCTTTTGTACAACATGCCAAGCAATAATGTGCGTAATAATTTAACTCGAGCCAGAAAAACCATAAAAGACAAAATAGAAGGCAGAGATAAAACAGCCGGGATGCAACGTATGGCTGGAGTCTCGCCTGCATCTGTGCTGTTGATAGAAGAACATGCTTTTGTGGCAGCATATTCAGCTGCAAATATTGCGGCATTTTCTGCGACAACAACAGCAGCCGTGGCGGCTACAGCTACAACGGCCGGTAGTATTGCCGGCATAGTCACAGCCATTGTGGGCGTTGTTGCAATTTCGGCACTTGTATATATGATTCAGCCACACGAACCGGACGAGTATGAAATAACCGAGCCGGATGTAGTAGCAAGTGCACCTCTTTTGGAAAATGATCCTATAACGGCAATAGAGCAACCAATTGAATATTACGAAGAGTATACCGAGGAAGCAGAAGAAGATGTTATCGAAACGGAATACGAGTATATACCGGAAGAAACTACAGAATATGAATACACTCCACAAGAAGAATATATACCTGCTCCCGTAGAAGAACCTCCAATAGAAGAAGATGAACCAGAAACATACATTCCGCACGTTTATGAATATGCTTCCTTGCCTCCGCCCCCTGAACCTGATGTTGAGTATGTAGATATGACGCCCGAAATTTTGGAAGCATTGGCGTACGCAACAGACAGCTCAGATGTTTATGAAATTATCACTCGCTACGGATTTGTCTTTGCAACACAAATGGACAGCTTTTTAGGCGACAGTTTAAGGTTTTATGTATTGAATAATGGTAATGGCGAAATTTTAGTAGGAATATCTTCGCAAGCAGATGGCAGCGAATGGCGCATGGTATTTGAGCATTTTTCACCAGGACAAAGACCACATGAAATATCGGATTTGTTCTTATGGGTTGGGTAACAGCTATCCCCTGGGGGTTTACATAAAAACATAAAAGGAGTCTGACATGAAAATAAAAAACTCGAACCATTTAAAACGAATGCTAGCATTATTTTTGGCAATGATACTAACCGTTAGTTCTATACATTTAGCCTTGGGTACCAATGTACAAGCAGTAACAGTAGAAGACAGCGCAAGCAGCATATTGTATGTAAACAATCCTGCCGATGAAATTCACAGCAGCTTTAGTGAGATTTCCGAAACAGCGGGTATTGCACCAGCAGTATTGCCTGAATGGACAGGCACTCGTATACCTGCAGAGTATGAGCCTACCTTCGGTACGTTTCTTGACATTGCCGGCGAAGTCCGCAGACCGCAAGGAACCATTGTTACAGGCTCTCCTTACGGCAGCAGATTTAATGCCGTAACGGGACAAATTATAACTTCCGCTCCGTGGGATATATCTGATTTTAGTGTGTTCCCTGAAGTTGAAATACAGATACCCATTGTAAGGGGTGAAGGTGTAAACGGTTTCACTGGAGCACCAAATGGTAATGATATGTCAGACCCTGCCTTTAACGGTCCAATATCTGCACATGCACATTTTAGGCTCAACACTTCAAACATGACAGCGGAATTATCTCGCCTGCCTCAAACGTCCCTAATAGATACATCTCCATTTGTGCCAAACCATTTTATGGTTTTTGAGTACGGCTCTTCTGTAACAATCCCGGAGGTAGTAACTTATAACGGACAAGATTTTACTGTTGTAAGTATAGGCTCGCTTGTTGTTTGGGACCCTATGCGCGCACCGTGGGAGACTATTGTCTTACCGGACACCATAACTCATATCCAAGACATGGCATTTAGGTTTTCTATGGCTAGAAATTTCAATTGGCCAAGTAGCCTGGTGTATCTCGGAAACAGGGCTTTCGACTCCGGAGGTATGGGTAGCATCCCAGGCATGTTATCTCATGTAGGCGTTCCTTGGACACCTTATCTTCCACACGCAGAAAGACCAACGACCAGCCATTGGAATCTTGCTACAGGCTCCACTATTCCAATTCGCTTTTCTAACTCCACCAACCTATTTCCAAGCGGCTTATTAGAACTTGGAACTGCCGTTTTCGAGGGCAGGACTTTATATCCTTGGAACGATAGTGCATTTGACTTGCCGGAAAGCCTGCAAGTGTTAAAAATTTCTCACCCAACAGTTGGTAACCAAGGCCAAATTGCTGGGGCTGACGGTTTATTTCACGGCGGTAACCACCTTGGTAACAATGGAGGTGGCGGCACTGCTAATCGTCACTTCAACACGGTGCTAACATTTCCATCCGAATGGAGACATATCCCCCCGGTTGTTTTTTCCGGTATGCAATTAGGCAGCGCAGTTAGCGGCGCACAGGGCGGAGCTAATAGATTCCAAGGTATAGAATTCCACGACAATATAACGCACATACATTCAGAGGCATTCCGCTTAAGACACAGTAATTCAAATCAACAGGAGACATCTTTGATAAATTCATTTAGGTGGCCTGCCAACTTAGAATATATCGGTGACCATGCTTTTATGAATTTAATACTAAATAGTGCCGCAGCCGTAGACGCTTTTGTTAACTTCCCTCAAAGCATAAAGGTTATTGGTACCAATGCTTTTGCTGCGGTGCGTTTCCCCAGAACAATTACACCAACATCCGCCACTATTGATATTGATTTATTAACGAATCTTGAAGTTTTGGGCGATGGTGCTTTTGCTAATAGTGGTCGTTCTTTTAACACTTACTCAGACACTCACATTGGTGACCTTGTATTTGTAGCAAATCCTGCTGATTGGAGAGGTAGCTTTATAGGGTCTTCATTAATACCTAATAACATGCGTGGCTTCGAGTTCTCCGGCACTATTCCACAACATTGGACTTGGGTTCCGCCGGCAACATTTGCACACATGGATTGGACGACAAATTTAAACCTTGACCTGTCCGGCAATACAAACCTGCGCTATATCGGAAACCTTGCTTTTGCATTAGGTGGCCTCGGCAACCTACCAACCGAAACAAATACTATAACCCAAATGAACAACCTGCCGGTTTATATTAGAGACAACACTGGTTTTGAAAGTATTGTACTGCCGCCAAACCTAGAGCAAATCGGCAGAAGAGCCTTCTTTAGGCATAGAAATGTAGAAGGCAACTTAGTAATGCCAAACAGCGTAGAGGTTATTGGCATGGAGGCTTTTGCTCAAAGCAACTTCCAAGGCGGCACATTGCAACTAAATGACGGCCTATGGTTTATTGGAGCATGGGCATTTGAAAACAGTAACTTTGACGGCACTTTATACATCCCAAGGAGTGTAACGCATTTTCAACGAGACCCTACCCAACCTGCTACAAGCGTATTCCAGAACTTGCACCGCTCTTGGATAAATTCTAACTTCGACCGCATAGAGCACCATAGGTTTGTAAGGCAAATGGAAGGTAGCTTGCCTAACATCGACCAGCGTTTTGACGGCACACCTGTTACGCAAGGTTGGGATGACACCTACAGAATAAGCACAGCAGACCCAATACTATACAAGTCTGCCCGTTGGACAAACGAAACTTTAACAGAGGCAGAATTGTTGTTTCAATACGGCGCGCTCATACCGTGGAATACGGCTTTCGACCTTATTTTCATACTAGACTATAGCGCTTCGATGATGGACTCTGTAGATGCGTACTACGATGGCGTCAATTACGTTGTACCCACGTGGCTTGTGCAAAACCATCTGCTATCGGATGCTATGGAAATATTTTTGACTCATCAAGATTATGACAACAGGGTAGCGCTAACCACATTTGGTGGTGGTGGCGCTGCTGAACCATACTATGTTGGGCATCGTTGGAATAGCTCGGGAGGCGGCCCGTATTTTGAAGCACCTCCTGTCGGGTCTGATTTTGATGCCGGGTTTACAGACAACCTTAACCAGTTAGGCGAATTGTTGCGCGACAATCCTCTTATACTACCTGGCAACACAAACTATGGCGCAGGCTTTACCAATGCGATAGAAATGATTAACGCAAGAACTGATGACAGCCGCCAGCCTGTTATTATTGTTATCGGCGATGGCGAGCCGTGGCCACGTTTAGGCGGCATTGGCGGAGTTGATGGGCCTATCCCAGGTATCGACTTTGACCCAGACCCAAATGATTCTTTGCAAGTAGAACAAGCCACTTTCAACAGATACCGTGCAGCTGTAGACCATGCAGATTACCTGCGCGAACAAGGCATCCCTGTTTTCCCTCTTGGTGCATTCCTAGCCCATAACGAATTGGATGGGCAGAACCCAACTACGGTTATCTTATAGGCCTTTCCCAGACTTAATACCTAACTTCTGGGACCATGTTGCAGGCTCGACACAAAATATATATGCGTATGACATGATAGGCTTCCCACCCGATGATGCAGGTGGCTGGGGTACTATATATTATCCGGTAAGCATGATTGTCCACGGACAACAACTAAGCGGCACAGTACAGGACCGCGCTATGCTTGTAGACGCCAGCCGTGGCGTAATAGACCTTTTTAGATACGATGTTACTTTTGATACAAGATATTCGGGCGCACCAGACCCACAAGACCAAATTTTTGGAGGCACTTGGGGTATTTGGAGGGCTTGGACTTTAGGCTTAACAGACGCTCAACGCCCTGCAAACCCAGCACCATTACCCGAAAGATATATCGTAGCCCCTACTCCACCACAACGCCCTAACCACAACTTCTTAGGCTGGTTTACCAGCGAGGCTGCTGCTGCCGCGGCAACTGACAGCACAGGTGCATGGAACTTTAGTACCCCCATTACCGGCAATGTAGACTTGTTTGCTGGCTGGGCACCTCGTACACCTGACGAGCCTAACGTTTCTATAATCAAAATTGCGTATCCGCAAGCTGTAAATGGCATAACAGGCGGCACAGTAACCTATGCACTTGCAATAGAAAACACAGGCGAATTACCACTTACCGACCTTGTTGTAACAGATTTATTACCTGCACCGCTTACAAATTTACAGATGGTTTTCTATCCAATAACCGCCACAAATAACTCCAGCGGCAACTTGCTGGAAGTAGAACTTGGCACGTTATTGCCAAACACCTCTGTAGCAATAATATTTACAGCAGATGTGCCTGCGGGAACTGTCGCACAATATATCGAAAACATTGCAAGAGTAGAGTCCGATTATCATGACATCTACGATACTGACAGCGAGGAAGTTGAAGTAGTGGTAACCTTGCCAGGCTCGCCAAATGTTAGCATCGAAAAAATGGTAATGCCGAATACAATCGATGGAGCGGTTGGTGGCGAGGTAACTTACGTACTAATCGTAACCAATACAGGCGGCGTACCGCTTACCGACCTCGAAGTTACAGACCCGCTAGACTCAAGATTAACAAACCCGAGTGGACTAACCTTCTTCCCTATCAATAGCGGTTTAGGTAATCTTTCCGGCGGAACATTAACTGCCGAGTTAAACAGCTTAGCCCCGGGTGGTTCTGTAATAATAACCTTTACAGCTAATATTGCGGCAGGTACTGCGGCGGGTACAATTCCCAATACCGCACGTGTAGAGTCCGATGCTCACGATATTTACGACACAAGCAGTGCAGTCGTTACAGTAACCGCCGCAACACCGGGCGTGCCAAACGTTACAATATCCAAAACCGTATCTCCAGGCACATTATCTCCGGGGGGTACAGCAACTTACGCATTGGTAATAACCAACACGGGTACAATTCCGCTAACAGACCTTGAGGTAACAGACGCACTTGACGCACTACTAACAAACCCGCAAATATTATCAATACCCGCTGGCGTAACAAACACATCTACAGGAAACAACCTATCATTTGATATTGATAACCTGCCTGTAGGCGCAACTGCAACCATTGTATTTACAGCAGATGTTGCAAATACAGCCGAAAATGGCAACACGATAGAAAACCTCGCAACTGTGCGTAGCGAGTTACACGATTTAACCGATACAGACGCCGCAACAATTAATGTAATTGCCATCCCCAACGCCCCTGCCCTTGCAATTTCAAAGACAGTGTCTCCGGGAACATTGGCTCCGGGCGGCATGGCAACCTATGTACTGGTTGTAACCAACACGGGTAATGTGAATCTAACAAACGTAGTTGCAACAGACCCATTGCCTGCAACATTAACAAATTTGCAAATTTTAGTACAACCTAGTGGCGTCACCAATAATTCAAGCGGCAATAGTCTATCTTTTAACATTGCAAATTTGCCTACTGGTGCAAGTGCAACATTTGTGTTTACCGCAAATGTAGTAACTACGGCAGAAAACGGTGACGAGATTATCAATATAGCCACAGCAACAAACACAACACACAACCTATCTGCTACAGCTTCTGCAACAATTAACGTAGTTGCTACTCCCGATGCTCCTGCGCTTGCAATTACAAAGACAGTATCTCCAGGAACATTATCACCCGATAGTATGGCAACTTATGTACTTGTTGTAACAAACACAGGCAATATAGACCTCTCCAATGTAGCCGTAGTTGACCCACTGCCCGCAGCATTAACCAACGCACAAGTTTTATTACTGCCAGCCGGCACTACAAATAATTCAAGCGGCAATAACCTATCTTTCACAATTGTAAACCTGCCTGCGGGTGCCAGCGCAACCATCGTATTTACCGCAGATGTCGTTGCAACAGCCCAGGATGGTGACGAGATTATAAATATTGCTACAGCTACTAATACAGTACACAACTTATCTGCTACAGCTACGGCCACCATTAACGTGGTTGAAATGGCAGAAGTACCAGCTGTTTCTATTGCTAAAACAGCATCTCCAGCAGCGGCAACTCCGGGCAGTGCCATAACTTACGTGCTGGTTGTATCTAACACGGGCAATGTGCCACTGGAAGATTTATTGATAACCGACCCGCTGCATTCGCTGCTTACAAACCCAACAATGTTATCTTTGCCTAGTGGGGTTACTAACAACTCCAGCGGCAATAATTTATCATTTACACTCGCAAATCTTGCTGTGGGCGCAAGTGCAACATTTATATTTACCGCAGACGTTGTAGTCACCGCACAAAATGGCGATGTAATTCCAAACACTGCAAGAGTAGATGATTTTGAGAACAATTTATTCGACACATCCAGCGCAAACGTTAGCGTAGTTGCACCTATAGACGCTCCAGCAGTTGCTATTTCTAAAGTAGCAACGCCCACAACTGTATCCCCGGGCGATACCATAACTTATGTACTGGTAATATCCAATTTAGGTAATGTGGCGTTGAATAACCTTTTGGTAACGGACACACTTAATCCCCTGCTTACAAACCCACAAACGGTGTCTTTGCCCGGTGGTATAACAAGCACAACTAGCGGAAGCAGTCTGTCCTTTACCATTCCAAACCTTCCGGAAGGTGCAAATACAACGATTGTATTTACCGCAGATGTTGTTGCCACCGCACAAAACGGCGACACTATTCCAAATACAGCAGAAGTATTTGACAGTGCTAATAATTTAACTGCCACAGATAGCGCAGTAGTTAACGTTGTTGTAACACCAAACAACCCGGCTGTTTCCATCGCGAAAACAGTATCTACGGCAACCGTTTCTCCCGGCGATACAGTAACCTATGTGCTGGTAATAACCAACACGGGTAATATACCGCTATCTAACCTTGTAGTAACCGACCCATTGCACGCATTACTAACTAACCCGCAGCTGCTATCTTCTTCTGCCGGTGTTACGGACAATTCCAGCGGGAATAATCTATCATTTACAATTGCAAACCTTGCGGTAGGCGCAAGTGCAACCATTGTATTTACCGTAGATGTTGTGTGTACAGCAGAAAATGGCGATACGATACCAAACATTGCAACCGTTACCAATGCAGAGCACAACCTATCCGCTACAGATAACGCAGACGTTAATGTAGTTGTTGCCGGCAACAACCCGGGCGTTGCAATTACAAAAACAGCGTCTCCCGGAGTTGTATCACCGGGTGGCACTGTAACTTATGCGTTAGTAGTAACCAATACGGGCAATACACCACTGGCAAACCTTGTGGTAACCGACCCGCTACACTCGTTATTAACCAACCCGCAACTGTTATCTTCGCCGGGTGGTGTTGTAAACAATTCTGTTGGTAACAATCTTTCATTCACAATTCCAAACCTTGCAATAGGTGCAAGCGCAACCATCGTGTTTACCGCGGATGTTATATCCACAGCACAAAATGGTGACACAATACCAAACATCGCAACTGTTGTAAGTGCAGAGCACAACCTTACCGCAACTGCTAACGCTTCAGTTTCTGTGGTTGCAGTGCCTAATGCTCCGGCCGTTACAATTTCCAAAACCGCATCGCCAGGGACTGTATCTCCAAATGGTACGATAACTTATGTGCTGGTTATAAGTAATACAGGTAATACGACGTTAACCAACCTTGTGGTAACTGACCCGCTGCACTCACGACTAACTAACCCCCAAATGTTGCCTTTGCCTAGCGGCGTTACAAACAATTCTGTAGGCAACAACCTATCGTTTACAATTGCAAGCCTTGCAGCAGGGGCAAGTACAACAATTGCCTTTACAGCAAATGTAGTTAGCACAGCACAAAATGGAGATACAATACCAAATATCGCAACCGTTTTTGATGCAACTAACAACCTAACAGCAACCGACAATGCAACCGTAACTGTTACCGTTACGCCAGGTGGTGGCAATGGGAATGGTGGTGGTCCTGTACTAAGCCCTAACTTGGTAATGAGCAAATCTGCTGATGTGCCAAATAACAGCCATGTTATAGTCGGACAAGCCATAACTTATACCATTACCGTTCGCAATAACGGTAATGCGGCATCCGGTAATGTTTTAATAACAGACACTATTCCAAATGGTATGACACTCGTACCAAACAGCGCCACGCCTTCCGCAAGCATTTCAGGCAATACACTTTCTTGGAATATTGCATCCATTGCCGTAGGAGAAACTGTGAATGTATCGTTCCAAGTAACAGTTAATGCTTTGCCTAACGGTGTTTTTGAAAGCGTATTTAGAAACACTGCACGGGTTAATGGAAACGCTACCAACACAATAACCCATACACTACGCGGTTTAGTTAAAAACCCTGACAGGGCAACTGTTAGCGTTGGCGAGACTATAAGCTGGACGCTTAGAGGTTTCCACAACCCAACAAGCAACCCAGTTGCAAACTTTACTATCGTAGACATGCCAAGTGCTGGATTAAATTTTGTGTCAGGTAATATACCGGCATTTACAAACAGCGCAGGTGTAACCTACGACATCAGAACCCGTACCGCGGGTAGCACAGAATGGGTAACACAAGCTGCAAACGTTAGTGCCGCTAATGCATTCACATTTAGCGTGCCACAACCCGGGAACCTACACTATACCGAAATTGGCCTGTTCTTTGGTAATGTGCCAGTTGGTTTTGGGCTGGGTGATGAAATAGTGTTAACATTTATCGTTGGAGATAACCCTCCGGGGCACACGCTTACTAACATGTTTTGGGTACGATACGATAACATTGAAATTCCGGGCATTTGCCCAGAACCTCCGGTGATTGTACCTCCCGGCGATGGCGCACCTGAAGGTACTCAAGGTAGCACGACACAACCGACACCTCTCATTCCGTTTAGCCCAGTGCATCATGCGTATATGATAGGCGACACTAACGGCAACATTCGCCCGGGTGCCAGCATTACAAGAGCAGAAGTAGCAACGATATTCTTTCGCCTGATAACCGACGACTACCGTACGCAAATGTGGACACAAGCCAATCCGTTCCCAGATGTACAGATTAACGACTGGTTTAACAATGCAGTGTCTACCATGGCGAACGCAGGTGTGATAGTTGGTATGCCTGACGGCAGTTTCCAGCCCAACAGAGCAATAACGCGTGCAGAATTTGCCGTGGCAATGACACGCTTCTTTGAAGATTTGCCAATGCATGGCCAAACCATGTTTCCGGATATACGAGGCCACTGGGCAGCGGAAGAAATTAATGCAGCCGCACGCATGGGCTGGGTAACAGGTATGCCGAACGGCAACTTTGAACCAGACAGAGCAATAACCCGTGCAGAAGCAGCTGCCTTGGTAAACCGCATTCTGCTACGCTTACCACGTACAGCAAACGATTTGCTACCGGGTATGGTGGTTTGGCCTGACAATACAAATGTAAATGTATGGTACTACCTGCATATCCAAGAGGCGTCTAACTCCAACGAATTTATTATGCAGACAGACGGCATTCATAAAACTTGGACAGAACTGATTAACCCTCGTATGTGGGAAGTATTGGAACGCCCAACCTCTCAACCACGGGATATAATTGGACGCTACAGACCACTTCCAAACGCAACATCTTCTATTTGGTCAAGACTAGCGAAAGGATTTGCCCGCTAAGCAATAAAAATGGCTACTCGTAAGAGTAGCCCATCAGCCTGAAGACAAAAGCCCTACGATGTAACAAATCGTAGGGCTTTTGTCTTACGCCTCATAATCCCCCAGTTCCGTTGGCTGTTCGCCTGTAAAGTACGACATGCATAACCCTTTGTATTTTCCGTCAAATGGCATATTAACTGAGTTAACAACACCATTAACACTTAAATACTCCAAAGTATCTGCGCCTATCATTTTGCAAATCTCTTCTTTGCTCAAGGAAGAACCAATTAAGTCATCAGCGGTTGTTACATCTATGCCATAGTAGCTTGGGTATTTAAACATAGGGCTTGGGATACGTACATGCACTTCTTTTGCGCCTGCTTCTCTTAATAAAAACACAATACGTTTTATTGTTGTGCCTCTTACAATCGAATCGTCTATAACCACAACACGTTTGCCGTTTACAACCCCTCGTACAGCAGAAAGTTTCATTTTTACGCCAAGCTCCCGCATTTCTTGAGACGGCTGAATGAATGTACGGGCAACATATCTGTTTTTAATAAACCCAAGTTCGTACGGTAATCCCATTTCTTCTGCATAGCCTATTGCTGCACTAACTCCGGAATCAGGTACGGCAGTTACAACATCGGCGGCTATTGGGGATTCTTTCGCTAAAGTTTTACCCATTTCCTTGCGTGCCGTATGCACGTTTACGCCAAAAATGTCGGAATCCGGACGGGCAAGATAAATAAATTCCATGCTGCAAAGCGCAAGTTCGGGATTATCTGCATATCGTTCAACGGTCATACCACTATCGTTAATGGTAACAATCTCCCCCGGAGGTATGTCTTGCAGAAAACTTGCGCCAATAGCGTCAAAAGCACATGTTTCCGACGCTATAACAAATGACTTACCCAACCGCCCTATAGAAAGCGGGCGTATCCCGTTAGGGTCGGTAGCGGCAATTAGCTCATTTGGGGTAAGAATAATGTAGGAAAAGGCACCCTTAATCTGGCTTAACGCCGCCTTCACGCTTTCCACAAAAGATACCCTGCGCTGGCGTTTGATTAAATGCGCCAAAACTTCAGAGCTGGAGCTTGACTGGAATATACTCCCCTTCTCTTCAAGCTCCTCTCGCAGGAGATGGTTGTTAACGATATTGCCATTGTGCGCTAAGGACATTGCGGAGTTTTCAAACTGGAACAAAAATGGCTGAACATCGGCAACCTGGTTGCGGCTTACAGCACTGTAACGCACATGCCCTATTGCAGCTGTACCATGCATTTGGGCTAAAATATCTTTTGAAAACACTTCTGATACCAAGCCTAAACCGCGGTGCTGGATTAACTTATCGCCATCTTTTACTATAATGCCAGAACTTTGCTGGCCACGGTGCTGTAGGCTGTGCAGGCCGTAATAGGCATATTGTGCGGCTGTATCTTCATTACCCCAAATACCAAATATGCCGCATTCTTCATTTATCCCTTTTATTTCAACAAGCATGGTATCGCTTCTTCCCAAGATTTTTTAAGTGTAGCCACGGGTGCATTAATAACTGTGCTGTAGTTGCAAGAAATGTTAAGTTCGCCATTGCCCGTAATTTGACCTACAGGCTTTAAGCTTGTTAATTGTTCAAATGCGCTTTGATGTTCCGGCGATACGCTTACTATAAAACGAGATTGACTCTCTGCAAACAGCAACGGTGCATCCATAGCTAGATTTACATCTGCACCTAAACTATTTTTGAATAGACATTCTGCAAGCGCAACCGCAATACCGCCTTCGGAAATATCGTGTGCGGATTGTATAAATCCAGCTTTTATTGCTTTTAAAACAAGTTCCTGATTGGCTTTTTCTACTGCAAGGTTTAACTTGGGGCTACGACCTTCTATTTTACCCTTTTGCATAACTTGCAACTCGCTGCCGCCAAACTCCGCATATGTTTCGCCAAAGATATAAATTAAATTGCCTACCGCCTTAAAGTCCTGCGTTGTTACATATTTCACATCTTCGATTAGTCCAACCATGCCAATTATCGGAGTTGGATAAATTGCAGTACCGCTACGCTCGTTATACATGGACACATTACCGCCTATAACAGGGGTTTCAAGTGCTAAACAAGCCTCTGATATACCGTCCACAGCTTGCTCCATCTGCCAGAAAATTTCCGGATTTTCGGGGCTGCCAAAGTTTAAGTTATCTGTTGTAGCCAAAGGCGTTGCGCCGCTTGCCACAAGGTTGCGTGCAGCTTCTGCAATGGCAATTGCGCCGCCTATTTTTGGGTTAAGGTAAACATAACGTCCGTTGCAGTCTGTTGTCATGGCAACGGCTTTTTTTGTGCCCGGGATTTGTACAACTGCTGCGTCGGAGCCCGGAGGTACTACAGTGTTGCCCATTGCTGCTGCGTCAAATTGCTCGTAAGCAAATTTTTTGCTTGCGATGGATGGCTGAGCTAGCAAATTTATTAACGTTTGGTTGTAGTCGGTTATTGCATCCGGCACGGCGTCAAATTGGCTGTATTCTTTGAAATAGTCCGCCTCTTTGGAAGGTTTATGATACTCTGGTGCTTGTTTTGCCAAAGCATCCGCAGGAACAAGCGCAACCACTTCGTTTTTATGGAACAGGCGCATCATACCGTCGTTGGTTACTTTGCCAACAGACATAGAATCCACACCGTATTTTTTGAATATCGCGTTAATTTCATCTTCCTTGCCCTTTTCCACAACAAACAACATGCGCTCTTGCGATTCGGATAGCATCATTTCGTACGCGCTCATATTTTCTTCTCGCTGTGGGACTTCGTCCAAATATAATTCCATGCCCATGCCGGCCTTACTTGCCATTTCGCAAGAAGATGAAATAAGTCCTGCCGCACCCATATCTTGAATACCAACCAGCGCGGGGTGCTTCATAACTTCCAAGCAGGCTTCCATTAGCGCTTTTTCCAAAAGCGGGTCGCCTATTACAAAAACGCCTTCTTCTTCTTTGCCTTCTTCCAGCTCTGCGCTGGCAAAAGTTGCGCCCTGTACACCGTCACGGCCTGTTGGGGCACCGGCGTACATTACGGTGTTGCCTTCGCCGTGAGCTTGTCCCTTTTTAATTTCGTCGTGGTTGATTAAGCCCACAACCATTGCGTTTACAAGCGGGTTGCCTTCGTAGCAAGGGTCGAAATAAACTTCGCCGCCAACGGTTGGTACGCTCAAATTATTACCATAGAATGCGATACCCTTTACAGCTTCTGTGAAAAGCCACTTAACACGGTCTTTACTTAATTCGCCAAAACGCAAGGAATTAAGCGACGCAATAGGCCTTGCACCCATAGAGAATACGTCGCGCACAATGCCCCCTACCCCCGTTGCCGCACCGTGAAACGGTGAAACTGCGGATGGATGATTATGGCTTTCTATTTTAAAAACAACCGCTTGGTTGTCGCCAATATCCACTATGCCTGCGCCTTCGCCGGGGCCTTGGAGTACACGTTTGCCTTTGGTTGGGAATTTGCGCAAAAGAACTTTTGAATTTTTGTAAGAGCAGTGCTCGCTCCACATAACAGAGAACAGCCCTGTTTCTGTGTAATTGGGGTCACGACCTAGGATGCTTTGCACCATTTGGTACTCGCTGTCGGTCATGCCCATGGTTTTGTACAGACCGGTTTCTTTGATTTCTTGCGGGGTTGGTTCTTTTAACATTTTATTTTCCTCCTGAAATATATTTTCGGAGCGGATAATTCCGCTTCCTGCAATTTATGTTTTTTTTGTAAAAGGCTGTGCCACGGGCCTCGGCACGGGCTTTGCCCGCATGCTTCGCCCGCAAATTTTAAGGCATGGTCTCATTTCTTTCACAGCATCAAGCTAAAAGATTGCGGGGTGAAGCTCGCAATGACGATATCGTACATGTTTTGTCGTTTTGGGCAAAAGCTTGCGAGGCCGCATAAACACTAGGTTTCAAGCAAACATGCCTGTATTTTTTATTATCCTCAGGCTTGTTTTTGCATCGCCCAGCAGGTTTATATGCCCCATTTTGCGCTTGTCTATGGCTTGTGCTTTTCCGTATAGGTGTACTTTGCCCTTTTTAAACAATGGCAAATACGGTGCTAGATTAGACATGTCTTCTTTATCCATATGGTCGCCCAAGATGTTTACCATTACTACAGGAGTGTGTAGGCTAACATCTCCAAGCGGCAAGCCGCATATTGCGCGTATATGCTGCTCGAACTGGCTTGTACGGCATGCGTCCATAGTGTAATGCCCAGAATTATGCGGGCGAGGAGCAAGTTCGTTAATGTAAACTTCATCCCCGGTTGAAAACATCTCTACTGCCAAGAGGCCTACGACATTTAATTCTTGGGCTATTTTGTTTGCATATGTTATCGCCTTTTTCCACACATCTTTAGTGATATTGGCGGGTACAATACTTGTATGCAGTATGTTATTTACATGGTCATTCTCTGCAATAGGGAAAGCCACAACCTCTCCTGTGGTACTGCGGGCAACAATAACCGAAATTTCTCTTGAAAAATATATCCATTCTTCCAGTATGCACTCGTGATTTCGCGCAAGCTCTAATGCTTTTGGCAAATCGGCCTCACTTTTTAGTACAACCTGTCCCTTGCCGTCATAACCGCCCATTGTGGTTTTTAGCACGCTTGGATAGAAAACTTTTTCCTGCAAGTCGTTATTTATCAGGCAAAACTTTGGCACGGGTATTCCCATGTTGGCAATTGCAGTTTTTTCTCTAAAGCGGTGCTGGGTTATGTTTAACACGCTACTACCTTGCGGCAGATATGTGTTTTCTTCCAGCCATTTTAGTGCGTCGTAGTCTATGTTTTCAAATTCGTAGGTTATAACGTCGCTTACATCCGCTAGTTTTTTTATGGCATCCATATCGTTGTAAGCGGCGGTTATTTCAATGTCGGATACTTGCGCTGCCGGGCAGCTTGGCGTGGGGTCGAGCACTGCCACAAAATAGCCCATTGCTTTTGCGGCTTGTGCCATCATGCGGCCTAGTTGCCCGCCGCCTATAATGCCTATTGTTTTGTAGGGATAAATCGTCATATAAACATCTCCAATTCGCAAAGTTGTCTAATTTCATAAGTTGGGGTCAGCCCGCTGTTATTTTTGCTGCCTTGTGAGTTATACCAGCAGGTATCAATGCCGGCAGTAATTCCCCCACTAATATCCGCACTAAGGGAATCGCCCACTATTAGAATTTCTTCAAGATTTTGTGTCCCAATATTCTCCAACACATGGCGGAAAAATTCCGGAGCGGGTTTGCTGTACCCAATTTCTTCTGAAACAAATGTGGCTTTTTTGTATTGCCTTATAGCCGAAAATTCGCCTCTGGTTTTGCATGTGGCTGCAAAACCATTTGTAATAATATACAGGTGTTTACCGCTTTCATTTATCCTGCGGCAAATATCCTCCGCCCCGTCAATCAAAAATGAAGATTTCCCAAGCAAATAAACATATTCATCGTTAAACGCTGCCGGGTTGTGGTTGATATTTAACATACTAAACAGGCGAACAAACCTTTCGGTTTTAACATCACATCCGGTTATTTCGCCCCTTTCAAAAGCCTGCCAAAGGTCGTAAGCCATAGTGTTAAATTTATTTGGCAAAGTTGGCTCGAAGGGGTAGTTGTACTTTGTAAAAAGAGTTTCCATAGCATATGTACTGGCTTTGCCAAAGTTGTACAGCGTATCGTCCGCATCGAATAAAAATATATTATATTTTTTCATGTATCTCTCCTTTCACAAACAAAAAACCGCTACAGGAAGTTATACTTTGCCTATAACGGTAATTCAGTTTCAGAATCTATGCTAAGAATTTCCTGTTCAATTTTTACGCGGCGTTTCTGTAGCCTGTCGTACACCTGTGGTATAAAGTTGCCCACTATTTGTGCTGCCAATAAACCCGCATTTGTAGCCCCGGCTACACCAATAGAAACAGTTGCAACAGGTACACCACCCGGCATTTGCACTATGGATAATAAAGAATCCAGCCCATTTAATGTTTTGGACTGTACAGGTACACCAATAACAGGCACATTTGTTTTAGATGCAATCATGCCCGGAAGATGCGCCGCACCGCCCGCACCGGCAATTATAACTTTAATGCCCCTACTCTTAGCAGATTGGGCATACATAAACATATAATCCGGAGTACGATGTGCAGACACTACCTTTTTTTCGTAAGGAATCTGCAATTCTTCCAGTATGTAACAGGCCTGACGCATGGTTTCCCAATCGGATGTACTGCCCATTACCACACCAACAATAGCGTTTGTCACAAAGCACCTCCGAAAATATTAAAGAAATAGCCACGGATTTCACGGATTAAAACCGATCTTCACGGATTAAAACAGAAAAATCCGTGTTAATCTGCTTTTCAAATCCGTGAAATCCGTGGCTTTTCCTTTTTTTATTCATTTTACACTTTCAGAATTCATTTGACAATAACTAAGACAAAATCTTAGAATGATTTTAGAAAGGATGTTTAACATGCATAAAGTTTTGGTAGTTGGCAAAGGCGGGCGGGAGCACGCACTGGCGTGGAAACTGGCGCAATCGCCAAAGGTAGCACAAGTTTTTGTAGCCCCGGGCAATGCCGGTATGGCTGATGTTGCAACCATAATAAGCATAAAAGAAACTAACTACGACGCGTTAGTTAATTTCGCAAAATCTGAAAATATAACACTTACAGTAATAGGCCCAGACCAACAAGTGGCTGACGGCATTGTCGACCTATTTCAGGCAGAAGGCTTAAACGTGTGGGGGCCAACAAAAAAAGCGGCTCAAATAGAAAGCAGCAAAACTTTTGCTAAAGATTTAATGAAAAAATACAACATACCAACCGCCGCATATAATGTTTTTTTTGAAAAAAGCGCTGCAAGCCAGTATTTATCAAGCGTACAGTTCCCTCAGGTTATAAAAGCAGACGGCCTGGCAGCTGGCAAAGGTGTAGTAATAGCTCAAACGTTGCAAGAAGCAGAAACAGCAATTGAAGAAATGATGCATGACGGCAAGTTTGGCAGTGCGGGTGCCACTGTCGTTATTGAAGAATTTTTAATCGGGGAAGAATTTTCATTCATGGCGTTTGTAAATGGCGAAAAAGTGTACCCAATGGAGCTTTCTCGCGACCACAAACGGGCATATGATGATGATATAGGGCCAAACACAGGCGGCATGGGCGTTTATTCGCCGGTACCGCAAATAGACAGAAGCGTAATTAACGAATCTGTTGAAAATATTTTAAAAGCAACAGCAAAAGCCATGATACTAGAAGGCTGTCCCTTCACCGGATTTTTATATGGTGGAATTATGGCCACGGCAGACGGCGCGAAGGTTATTGAGTTTAACGCCCGTTTTGGCGACCCAGAGGCAGAAGTTTTGCTACCCCGCTTGGAAAGCGATTTATATGAAATTTTGCAAGACATTCTAAACGGCAAAGAACCTGCTATCACGTGGTCAAGCGATGTTACAGTTGGCGTAGTTCTTGCATCGAAAGGTTATCCAGAGCAACCAATAGTTGGGCACGAAATAACCGGAATAGAAAACCTAGAAAGCGAGACTTTAGTCTTCCACTGCGGCACCGGTAAAACAAACAACAAGTATGTAACCAACGGCGGACGCGTTTTGCTCCTAGTACGTAAAGAAAAAGATTTTGTTACAGCCCGCCAAAAAGTATACGAGGAAATTAAAAAGATAAAGTGCAGCCACATGTTTTTCCGTACGGATATTGCCCGCAATATATAAAAAACATTCCTATTGGTAATACTGCTACTGTGGGCAAAACTCTGCCTGTAAGCAAATATCCCAATAGGAGATGAAACTATGGAAAGCTTAGCAATGATGTCAATGAAAGAAGTCCCTACCCCAAACGCAAACGCTCAAACAATTACTGCCCTTGTAAAGGACAGCGGCCACGTGGTTGGCTACCAACTTTCTAACGGCCAAACAGTAACAAAAGAAGAGGGCGTAAATCTTGCCCGCCAAGGTGGCATTATGGGCGTAGGCATATCCGAACGTAACGGCACAGAGTATCTAAAATCTATTCCTGATGGAACAGAGAGCAATAATTTAGATAGTCTGCCATCTGTAACAATGCAGTAACAAAAAAATTGCATCTTCATACACTACATTTAGTTGATTATAAATGGAGTGTTTGAAGATGCAATTTTATTATGGTAGCCAAAACATATTGCGTGCACTGGACGAAGCAGAATTTTGGAAACACCAAGAAACAGAGCACACCGGTTTAATTCCTGTTGTTGCCCCGGGATTGGAACCCGAGTACATTAACGAGTTAGAACAGTTCGGTTTAATATTTCAGGCGCAACAGGCAGAGGCAGTTAAGTTTATACAAAGCATTAACCGCTCCAGAGGCACAACAAGCCGCGAGTTAAACAGGCAGATGCTCGACTTTTTACACGATTGCATTACACAAAGCCAAGGCTTTTGTGACCTGTTACAAAAAATGCTAAAGGAAAGTCCCACTATTAAATCAAACTCCGCCGCACAAGGTGTATTACAGCACATGATACGAGAGTCGCAATATTTTATTGGTATAGACCAACTGATGCTACAATAATCTTACCGAAGTAAAATGCCTACAAGCGATTGCCAGCAATTTTCCCTACATCGAAAATGCTTTTTCTCACGCAACCAAAAAGCTATCTCACTTAATGAGATAGCTTTCTTATGTTAATTGACGTTATCTACACTTGCCAAGTAGCAGGCATAAAAATTTCTGTGAAACATTTCATAGCAAATCGGTCGGTCATCCCTGCTATATAATCTGCCGCTGCTTGCTTTTTATCCTTGGATTTTTGCTCGGTGCAACTTGAGTGAAAATCCTTGGATTTTTGCTCGGTGCAACTTGAGTGAAAATCCTTGGATTTTTGCTCGGTGCAACTTGAGTGAAAATCCTTGGATTTTTG
>Ga0123355_10003219_pt1 | contig 23330 bp, 26 predicted proteins | sample TergutEmb28metaG_3_FD_89872 | JGI IMG/M metagenome (GOLD analysis project Ga0123355, IMG submission 89872) | Embiratermes neotenicus P1 segment gut microbial communities from Petit-Saut dam, French Guiana - Emb289 P1 | ecosystem: Host-associated > Arthropoda: Insects > Digestive system > Gut ... | reverse complement strand
ACTTATCGGTTTAGAAGCAATCGGAGAGCCGGATACATCGAAAGGTGTCCGTCCGGTTCGGAGGGGGCTGTCCCAAAAACCTGCCATAGTGATATGGTAAGGCGTTGGGCTTCCACCCTACCCAGCTGCTCCTGTGTCACAGCTTTTTCTACACGCAGGCATTTAATATTCTCTCCAACTTTAAGAACCATCCCACACCTCCAAAAATTTTTCAACCGGTCACATATACTTTACCCCGCCAGCCGCAAGCAAACAATAACCCACCAAGTGAGCCTAACTAACGTGGTGGGTGTGCATGTGTCAAAACCATAAGAGGCTTCATTCTTTTACAACAGCATAATACACCAAATCATAAAACCCGCGCCGTTGGCAAAACTGTGCCTTGCGGCGAATGCCTTCTAGGGTCATGCCGCATTTTTCCATTACGCGGGCAGAGGCTGGGTTGGCAGGGTCGCAGGCTGCAGATATGCGGTTTAGGCCCACTGTATGCAGGAGATGGTTTACCATGGCAGCTGCGGCTTCTGTGGTGTAGCCTTTGCCCCAGTGGGCGCGGCTTAGGCAGTAGCCTATTTCTATGCTTTGGTTTTTTTCGTCTAGGGCGTGGGCGCCACATGTACCTATTATTTGGCCGCTGGCTTTTTCTATTATGCCCCAGTGGTAGCAATCTGGGTTTTTGTGGCGCTCGTTCCAGGCTGATATTACGGCCTCTGTGGTTTGTAGGTTTTGGTGGGGCAACCATGTTAGGTAACGTGTTACCTCTGGGTCACTAGCCCAGTTGCGTAGCATTTGTGGGGCGTCGCTTAGGGTGGTGGGGCGCAAGGTAAGGCGGGCGGTTTCTATTATTATGCTGCCAGTGTGGTTTAGGGGGGTTAGCTCTGGCATTTTGTTGCCTCCAATTCTATTGTTTGGCCGTTATAGTGAAATAAATGAGAAACGGTCTCGCCCGAGCGGCACTTGAAACGCCGAAACAAGGCGTTTCAGGCGCTTCTGCGCGACAGGCGAGATCGATTTCGAATTATTTCACTGTATGCAAAAAGCGGCAGCTGCAGCCGAGATATGCTGCGGCTTTCATTGGCATTTTGTAGAAATTCCCGGTTTCGCTAAGTAGCATCTCCATGCAAAAACCTTCTGCGGTGATGCAATTGATTGTTATGTTTTTGCCTGTTATATCCAGGTTCACAGCTTCTACTTTAAGCAGGTTTTCGTGCCAGTGGTCTCGTTTTGCGCGAGGTAGGATTCTGTGCTTCGAGATATCTAGCTTGTCTGCCATTAAAACCGCTGCGCCAATGGGGCTGGATATGTTATCGCCGCCGGAATGGTCTGCAATGGCCTGGATTATCATTTCCCGTTCTGCCGCAGAAAATGGCACTGTGCCGCCCAGGAAAACTTCGGCAAGGGCTGCGCTTTTTTCTGCATGTTTCCAGCGGCCAGCGATATTGCCAATATCATGCAGCAGCGCCGCAATTTTGCCAAGCTCAATGGTGCGGCCATTGTAGCCCAACGCCGTAAGAATGTACTCTGTCATGCTCACAACCGCCATGGCGTGGTACTTGCCATGGCAGGCCGAAAAAATCGTGTACATGTCGTTTATGCTGTCCAAAATCCTGTTTATATCGCCGTCGTTGCGGTATATTTCGTAAGCTTCCAATATATTTGCCTCCCTTAATTTGGAAATCACTCGTTAACCAACCACCAAAACCCATCTTCTTGCGCCAGCATAACAAAAATCCCAAACCGCCGCAATGTAAACGCCAGTTATAGCAATTTCGCTGTTTACAAAACGTTGAAATGGTCAAACTATTATGGTAGACTAGCCATATCAAGAGGGAGTAGCGGATGGCCACGGCCATTGGCAGTATTCGTCATCACGGCCTAAAAACCCGGATACTGCACGATATAGTGAAATAAATGAGAAACGGTCTCGCCCAAGCGACATCTGGAACGCCGAGATAAGGCGTTCCAGGCGTTTTTGCCGCGACAGGCGAGACCGATTTCGAATTATTTCACTATAAATCGGCGCGAGACTTTTGGCTTATTAGCCAATGTCTCGCGCCTTTTTTTGTGTAAAGTTCGCTTCGCGAACCAGGCACGACATGCCGCCCGATTTCTTTCGGGCTACATTAAGAAAAGAAACAAAACTTTAACGTAAAAACAAAAGCCCCATGTTTAGCGGCTTTACGCTATACACCACTGCCAAAAACAGCCCTTTTTCACCAAAAAGTGGTACCATACGGTACCATTTTCCCCTAATTATGGTACCGTATGGTACCATTTCCAACCAAAATTTAAGTTTTTGAAGGCACACCCGGCGAAGCTGGCGATGCGGAAGCATCGGGCCGCCCGGCCAGCAAACGAAGCTTGCGAGAGGGTGTAGTCGGCAAAGCCTCTAACGATTTCGGTTCTAACAATCAGGAGGATAAAATGCGAATAATTTTAGATGTTTTTCTACTTGTAATCGGGTTTGCCTTGCTTATCAAGGGGGCAGATTTTTTTGTGGATGCTAGTGTTAATGTGGCGCGGTGGTTGAGGGTGCCAGGGGTTATTATTGGGCTTACGGTGGTGGCCATTGGCACGAGTATGCCAGAGATGGTTGTCAGCTTGTCTGCGGCGGCGGGGGGCGCTACGGATATGGCCGTGGGTAATGCGGTGGGGTCTAATATTTTTAATTTGATTTTTATTTTGGGAGTTTGCGCGGTCATTAGGCCGGTTTATATCCGGTTTGCGGATATTCGGGTGGATTTTTTTGTGGGGGTTGGTGCGGCGGTTTTGCTGCTAGGTATGATGTTTTATTTTGCAGATGTTATACCAAGGGCTGGCGGAGCGGTTATGCTGGGGCTGTTTGGGCTGTATATGCTGTTTACGGTTAGGAAGGCTTTAGCCAGCAGGCAGGAAGATGAAGGGGCTGGGCAAGTTACGCCAATTTCGCGCAGCGTTATTTTTATTGTTTTGGGGCTGGTGCTTATTGTGGCTGGCGGGCAGCTTGCGGTGATGGCAGCCATAAATGTAGCCCGAACCATGGGCATTACAGAGCGGGTTATCGGCCTGACTGTAGTTGCCATTGGCACTTCACTGCCAGAGCTGGTTACAGCCTTGGCCGCATGCAAAAAGGGCAAAACAGGCATGGATATTGCCCTGGGGAATATCATCGGCTCTAGTATTTTTAACATTTTGTTCATCCTGGGCTTGACAGGAGTTATTTTGCCATTAACAATAGATGCAAACTTACATTTCGATTTAATATTTTTAATCGGCGGCAGCTTTTTGTTTATGGTTTTTGTCCTTACCCGCAGCAAAATTGGCCGGATGGAAGGGGCTTTGCTGGCGCTGGCATATGGGGCTTATATGGCTGCCATCACAATTTTTTAAGGAGCGGGAAAATGAACAATTTACCATTTAACGACGATATCTACAGGGTTTTGCTATCTGCGCCGGTTAAAAAAGCCGATGGCTACACCCGGGCAGAAATTCTATCTAATGGGCAGGCGTTCCAAGCCAGCCTCTACACCAAAACCCAGGTGTTTCATAAAAACCTACAGGCCAGCGAAGTGCTGGCCTTCATAGAAAGCCATCTAGGGGAGAATTTCGCCCAATACACGGCCTGGGATGGGCAGCGAGAGTACTCTGCCCGGGTTACCAAAAAGGGCAAACTACTTACCACATCCAAGGCCTGCGCCCAGGCCGCCATGCTTGCCAGCGAAGATTTTAACCGCCGCAAAAACCATATAATAAGCGAAGGCGCACAAATTCCGGCGCTGGTGGATATGGGAGTTTTCAGCAAAACATACAAGGTGGCCATGTACGATAAATTCCAGCAGATTAACCGCTTCTTAGAGCTGCTGGCAGACGAAACTAAGCAGATGGCAGCAGGCGCGCGGGTTAATATTATCGATTTTGGCTGCGGCAAGTCATATTTGACCTTTCTGGTGTACCATTATTTTGTGGAAATGCGCGGGCTGCATGCGAATATCTGCGGGTTAGATTTAAACGAAGATATAATCCAAACCTGCCGCGCCGCCGCAGAAAAATATGGCCATAAAAGACTAACCTTTCAGCGTGGTGATATTGGCCAGCAGCCCGCACCACCGCTGCAAAGTTGGGGCGAGCCAGGCAGCTTTAACATAGTAATATCGCTGCATGCCTGTGACACCGCCACCGACCATGCCCTAGCCAACGCCGTAAAATGGCAGGCAGATTTAATCTGCGCTGTACCATGCTGCCAGCACGAGCTACGCAACCAAATGAAACCCAGCAAACTGTAGCTTTTCTCCGAATACGGCATTATAGAAGAGCGGATTGCAGCCCTAGCCACCGATGCCATCCGGGCGAAGTTGCTAGAACATATGGGCTACCGCGCACAAATAATCGAATTTACAGACATGGGGCATACGCCCAAGAATTTGCTTATCCGTGCGCGGCGCAGTACGGCTAATGGAAAGGCCTTGGGGCAGGTGCAGGAGGTTGTTGGAGAGTTTGGGTTCGCACCTATGCTTATGAAACTGCTGGGGGTGGAGTGACGGCTTCTGCCGCCTTTGGGGCTTTGGGTTAGCGCTGCCTGCGCAATACTTGCGCTAGGCTACATAGAACATGATACACCATCGTGGATGGCAATTTCCCCAATGGCGGCTGGGCCGGATGGGCTACCTGTTGGGGCGTACCCATTATTATGGTTGCAGTCCTGCTATTTTTGGGCAAAAGCGTAACCATAGCCCTGTCATGATTTTTCATACCACACGGCCGCTTCCCAGCCGATATAGTAATTTCGCCTAAAAACACTCGCATATATAGTGAAACAAATGAGAAACTGTCTTACCTAAACGGCACTTAACTCGCCGCAACAAGGCATTTCTGGCGTTTTTGCCGCGACAGGCGAGACCGTTTTCGGAATCGTTTCACTATAAAATGTAAAACTGTATGGGGGAATGCTGCCCCAAAATTAAAATAGAGCTCTTCTGATATTGCAAAAAACGCAATTTCAGAAGAAGCAAAAGATTGAAAATGTAACTCTTCCGAAATTAAAAAATGTAATTTCGGAAGAAGTCTAATGAACTTATTACAGATTGTAATTAGTTCATTTTCGTTTGGAGAATCCCATAGCAATACCACCTGTTCACGCCGCATTGTTGCCATAGCAAATTGCAGTGAAATAACTCGAAATCGGTCTCGCCTGCCACGGTAAAAACACCTGAAATACCTTATCTCGGCGTTCTAGACACCGCTCTGGCGAGACCGTTTCTCATTTATTTCACTACACTATAACTTTACAACCAGCGCATACACATGTAGAATCATTCTAAGCTTTTGCCACCAAAGGAGGATTTCTATGAAATTATTTTCAGTTCTGATTATATTGCTACTGCTGGCGGCATGTGGCCGTGGCGGCGGCGAAGCCCCCGGGCAAGCGCCTACACAAGACATAAACGGCGAAACCGCCCCCATTATTCAGCCTGGCGGGCAACTTCGCCAGGAAGGAAGGCTAACCATCCTGGCCCCCGCGCATTATGCTAGGATGATAAACCAAGCTGCCCGCAATATGGGTATTACAATCGACCTTACCACCTACAACCCAGACACCCATGCAGAATACTGGGCAGAACATGTACACAATTTTGACATCTTCTTCAACGACCCTAGCCAGCCTCTGCTGGAGCTTGCCAGCGCTGGCCTTATGGCAGATTTTTACGAGCTAATAAACGACTGCCCGCGCTACAACTTTGCAGATTTTTACGGCCAGGCTTTACATTCGCTGTCTACAGACGGGCGGCTATACTTCTTCCCGCTTGGGTTTGGGCTGCAATATGTAGGGATAAACACCCGCGCAGATGTGCCGCCACATATCATGGAGCGTTTCATGCAAATGGAATCAATCACCCTGCGCCAGATGATAGAAATTTACTACGAAATGGGCTTCACCGCCGCCATAGCAGCAGACCCTTGGGCAGAGCAAAACGCGCCACCGCTGCGGCTGGCCAACTGCCGCGACATGACTTTCCCTGGGTTTATGGCCTGGCAAGGGGTCAATAGCTTTGTAGATTTCCACAATTTTACCGCAGATTTAACGCATCCGGGTTTCATGGAGTTTTTAGAAGGGCTTTTGCAGCTATATCCCGTGCCAGATTTAATTGCGCCAGATATTGATATGTGGCGGCATTTTCGCTTCAATACCAGGCGTATACCCTGGGGGCCAGAGGGGGAATGGTTTATAAGCCTGCGGTATTTCGACCAAATGTCTTCGAGGCGAGTTATCAATAATTTAATTAGTTTTATAGATTTAGGCTACGGCGTCACCCCAAACACCATGTGGGTTGGCTCATTTCATTACCTTTTTGCGGTTCACAACGAGTTTAACGCGCCTATCAATGCAATCCTGCCATTTTATACCCAAGCCTTTGATGGTTTCATCCCCCTGGCAGACCAACAAGGGCGGCTGGTTACAAACATGGCAACAACTTTCCCATGGAAAACCCTAAGCATAGTGGACAACGCAAACGCCCACCTGGCCTGGGATTTTGTCTCGCAATATCTGCTGCCTGCCAGCGTTTGTATTGATACCATCCAAGGTACAGTGCCCATTACGCCTGCACTTTTTGCCAACCCCAACATAGGCACAAACAGTTTCGACATGCCTATTTTGCGGCATTTAATGCCCGGGCATTTCGAGACAATGATAGAACTGAGCCAATACATTTCTTGGATGCCGGGCTGGTTTCCGGTAACCGGAGAAGTAACCATTGAATACAGTGACGATATCTCGTATTTCCTAGCAGAAGATTTAGGTGAAGGCCTGCCCATAGCCGGCGTGTTTGGCGCAGACAATATCACTCAGGCCGAAACAATCCAAGCCGGCATATCCCGAATGGCCGCCCTCCACGACTTACCCCTCTCCCCCATGCCCCTTGTGCCATACTACTTGGTAGAAACCACGGTATTAAATATGCTGCGCCGCTATATTTCCCCACAGGAAGCCGCCGCTGGGCTGCACGAAACCATCAATATATGGCTATCACAATTCCACTAAACCGCAGCCAAAGGCCAGCCACTGTACGAAAATACGGCTTTAAGCCCGCCGATAGCGACATGAATATTTACTTACAGTAAGGAGGCAGCCCATGAGTTTCCCAACCCATATACTGGCCGCAGCAGGTTATGTTTTTGACCACAACGACAATATTCTGCTGATAAAAACCCAGCACCGGGGCTACGAACCGCCCGGTGGGCAAATTGAAACAGGCGAAAACCTGGAAGAAGGCCTGCTGCGTGAAATAATGGAAGAATCCGGCATAACCGCCACCGTACAAAACCTGGTTGGCATCTATTCCAACGTAGGCCAACATCTATGGTACGATGGCAAAACCCCTGTACCCACCAAGATAATGATGGATTTTATATGCCGCTACGAAAGCGGCCAACCCACCACCAGCGATGAAACCAGCGAAGTAATATGGCTGCCAAAGGCCGAAGCCCTGGCTGTAGTCACATCTCCGCCTGCTCGCTTTAGGCTGGAGAAGGTGCTTGGCTTTAGTGGGAATGTGAATTATACGTCATATTTAAGCAAGCCCCAGTTTCAGGTTTTGTTAGACCGATTGGTGTAATGCAAAGACGCTATTTGCCGCGCTGGGGCTTTAGTCTTTACAGCATCTTTAATAATGCTATAGAAGCGGAGGAGGAGTAATATGCGAAGGCGAGGAAAGTTACTACGGCTGCGGCCGTTTAATATGGCCAATTTTTCTAGTGGGGCAGGATATATTGGTTTTTTCGGGTTCTTTTTGGCGATATTTTTCATTTTGCCGCCCTTGCTTTTGGTTTGGGCTGGGTTTGCGCTTCCGCTTATAAAAAAAGACGGTAATATTAATTATCCCGTGCTGGCCAGCCGCCTCAATTTTGTTTTGCTGCCTATTTGTATTGTGTTTTTTGGGTTGCTTATGTGGTTTTTGTCTGATCACGGATATGACAGGGAATACAATACCTTACTGCCGGTTTGGATTTCGTTTTTCCCTACCATTGGTGGGTTTATTGCTGCCAGGGCGTCTGCGGCTTTGCTGGCTTTGGCCAGGCCTTCGGGCTTTACGCCTGCAAAATGGCTTGTAGCGATAATTATTTCTGCTGTGGTTTTGTTTGTGGTTGGGATTTTTGGCATGTTTATGCTTGGTTGATGAGGTGGATATGAGACAGCGAGGGAAATTGCTGCGCTTGCGGCCTTTTAATATGGCTAATTTTTCTAGCGGGGCGGGGCTTATAAGCTTTTTTGGCTTCTTTTTTGCTGTGTTTTGTATTTTTCCCTCTGTAGTTATAATTTGGGCGGGGCTTGCGAGGCCGTTAATGAACGAGAACGGCGTCATAGATTATAATGTACTTGTGCGGCGGCTTAAAAAAATCTTGTTACCTATTTGTATATTAGCCTTTGTTGTGCTTACGCTTTTTTTGTTGATGTTTCTTGATGGCATAGCTTTCGTATTTTACTGCCCATTTTGGTTGCGTTTTTCCCTACCATTGGTGTGTATCTTGTCATCCGACTTGCGGCATTTGAACTTAACAGGCATGAACCATGCGGCTTTACACCTAGGGAGCTTCTGTGGGGGATAATCGGCGGGACAGTAGGGCTTTTTATTGTTTCTATTGCAATTTTATTTATTTCTATCTAGGGGCTGGCATGAAAAAATATCCGATAATAACTAAATCTAGGCGAGAGCATTTCGGCGGGATAATTTTTAGAGAATCTCCTGCTTTTGTTGCGTACATAAATCATGCCAGTACAGATTCATACGGCATCCCCCACATGGAAGGCGCAATCCTAAAAGAGGACGTTTTTACCGCGCCGCTAGACGCTCATCTGGCACTTACCACCAGATGCAATATGTATTGCAAAGGCTGCTACAGCACCCTGGATGGCGACGCACCGGCAGACATCCCCCTTGGCCTGGCCAAAGCTATTATAGATACGCTGGCCAGCCTTGGGCTACTGTCTATTTCCTTCGGCGGCGGCGAACCTACACTCCACCCACATTTGCAAGAAATTGCCGCATATGCCAGGGAGAAAAATGTTTTGCCAAACATGACCACAAACGGCCTTAACATAAACCCAGAAAACGCCAACGACTACGCCATTTTTGGCACGGTGCATTTTAGCATACATGCGTTGAAGGACATGGAGCATATTTTCAAGGCCATTCGCCTATACCGAAAAAAAACCGGCAAACATCCGGGCCTAAACCTTCTGCTAACCACCGAAACCCTACCAGAGCTTGACAATATCCTAACCCAGGCCAGGAAAGCCGGCATAAAAAAGGTTCTTTTTCTGCGCTATAAAATAACCGACAAAAACAAATCCATCCAGGGCATGGAAGTTGACCAGCAGCTAAAAAACCTGCCCGCTATCCTAAAAAGTCTATCTTGGCGCAACCGGCAGATGATGTTCCTAATCCAATGTTCCCTTTTTGAAGAACTAGCCGAAAACAGCACAGCCAGCATAAAAACCTACACCAAGAACGACCTAAACGGTTGCCAGGGCGGAAACGCCTTCATAGCCATAGATATCCACGGCAACTTCAAGCCTTGCTCCTTTTGGCACGAGGCCATGGGCAGCGTGCTAGAATTAAATTTTGACAACTGGATAAGCAATGAAAAACTAAATAACTTCAGAAAAATGCGCCGGGACGATGGCTGCCACAGCTGCGAGTTTGAGGAGCTATGTAATGGTGGGTGTCGGTTGCTTTATTGACAAAATTGTAAAAAGCTTTGCCGGCCATACCTACAAAAATTTTTTATCAGGCTCGCTTCGCGAACCCACACGGTTTCTTTCAGTTTATAGTAATCCACCTAAAAACACTCACATGTAGGGAGCGCGCCCTGCACAGCGCGCAACCATCGGGTGATTTTAAATTGTAATGGAATAAGTTGAGCTAATCATCATTCTCTGCTAATATGATAGAAAATGTCATTATGCCGTTACTCTTGAATTTAGGCTTCGTATGTTGCCAACAACGCGCCATTGGCCTAGTTCAAAGCAGAACGATTGCAGTTGACGTTAAGGAGCAAACCATGACAGGAAAATCTCACAAGGCAATAGGCACGGCTGTGGGCGCGGCCATAGCCATATATGGGGCTAGGCAGGGCGAGTTTGTGTATGCGCTGGCGCTGGTTTCTGCACCGCTGGCGGCAATGTTGCCGGATATAGACCATGGCAGCGCCAGGATGGGCAAGCTGCGGAAGCTGGCCGCCAATATAGCCGTGACCGCCATAGCAGTAGCGGTTGTGCTTGCGGCATGGATATATGGGCGGCTTATTTTGGAGAATTACCGCACAGTGCTGCTGATAGGGCTGGTGCTGGTAGTGCCCACAATTATACTGTTTAAGCTAAGCCAAACCCGCTGGGTGCGCGACACCTGGGGTTTTGTAACCAAGCATCGCGGGATAATGCACACGCTTATCATCCCTATTTTGGCAGTGGTTGCTACTGTTTTCATACAGGACAGATATTTTTTGATACTTACTTATGGGTTTTTTGCAGGGTATATGTCGCATATCCTGGCGGATTGTATGACAACATCTGGTTGCCCAATCTTGTTCCCATTGCTGCGAAAAAACCTACGTTTTATGAATATTAAAACCGGCAGCAAGATGGAGAATGTACAAGCCGTGGTTTTGGTAGTTATAATTTTACTGGCTGGCGTTTTTATGCCGCTATAATTGAACATAGCGGCTTTGCCGCCTTGCAACAACCCAAGAACTAGCAGTTTCCTAGTAGATGAAAAATTGTGCCGATATCACTTTTCAAGGAAATATGTTCTTATGCCAAAAAACAAAAAAAGCCCAAAAATTGGGCTTTTTTGTCATCTATCTTTATTTTTTAACCTTCTTCAACGCCTCGGCCGCAGCGTTTTGCTCGGCTTCTTTTTTGTTACGGCCGGTGCCTTTACCTAGGGGTTTGCCCTTGTGGGTTACTTCGGCCACAAAGTTTTTTTGGTGAGCTGGTCCGGATTCTTCTACTATGTTGTAGATGGCGGTTTCTTTGCTGTTTTTTTGTAGCAACTCTTGTAGGGTGGATTTGTTGTCTTTGATTTTTTTTACGTTTCTGGTGGCTATTGGTTTAATTAGGGTTAGTATTACGTTGCGTACGGCGTCCATGCCGCCGTCTAGAAAGATTGCGCCGAATATAGCCTCCATTGCATCTGATAAGATTGAGTCCTTTTTGCGGCCATTTTCTTGGGCTTCGCCCTGGCCTAGCAGAAGGTAGTTGCCCAAGCCAATTTGCCGCGCGATTTCTGCAAGTGTGGTTTCGCAAACAAGGCTTGCGCGCCTGCGAGAAAGCTCGCCCTCGGCTAGTTCTGGGTGACTATGGTACAAAAAATCGCTAATGCAAAGCTCTAGCACTGCATCGCCCAAAAATTCTAGCCGCTGGTTGCATTCGCTGGATTCTAACGCTTGCTCGTGTGCAAAAGAAGAATGTGTAATGGCCTGTCGCAAAAGCGCAGTGCGCTTAAAGTCGTACCCCAGGCCTGTTTGAAGTTGATCACTCATGCGCCAATTGCCTTCTTTACATACTCCGCGGCGTCGCCTACGGTGTTAATTTTTGTGGCATCTTCGCTGTCAAATTCCATGCCGAAAACTTCCTCAAGCTCGGAAATGATTTGAAAAATGTCTAGTGAATCTGCGTTTAAGTCGTTCTTAAAGGAGGTTGCTTCAGTGATGCTATCGGGTTCGATATCCATTTGCTCGGCTATTACATTTTTAATTTTTTCGAATTCCATATTGTAAGTTCCTTTCTTAATGGGGTGTTGCCTATGCTTCCCCAAAAATAAAATTTTAAGTTTTTGCTTCTTTTTCCAAATGTAACCCGGAAGAAACTGGGCGGCATGTCATGTCGTGTTCGCGAAGAGATCCTTATGAAAAGAAGCGGTGTGTGTCCGGCTGTCAAAACCTCTGACGGTTTTAACTCAATACCCATCTCTTTCAAACTTAACACATTGCCCTATCGCGTTCTTTATCGCGTAAGCATCTGACGAGCCGTGGGCTTTTACTACCAAGGAGGTTAACCCTAGGAAAGGTGCGCCGCCTATTTCGCGGTAGTCGAAGCGTTTTTTTAGGTTGGCGAATGATGGTTTGGCTAGTAGCGCGCCTATTTTGGATAGGGTTTTGGCCATAAGCTCTTCCTTTATTATGGCCATTAGGGTTTTTGACAGGCCTTCCGTGTGCTTTAGGATGATATTGCCAACAAAACCATCGCAGATGGCTACATCTACTGTGCCGGCTGGGATTTCGCGGCCTTCAATGTTGCCCACAAAGTTTAGGCCGCTTTGTTTTAGCAGCTGATGGGCTTCTTGGTAAATTGGTGTGCCCTTTTCTTCTTCTGCGCCAATGTTTATTAGACCGACCTTGGGGCTTTTTATGCCCATGCAGCGCTGCATATACTCAGAACCTAGCTGGCCAAATTGCAGCAGGTATTCTGGCTTAACTTCGGCGTTTGCGCCGCAGTCTAGCAGCAATGTGTGGCCTGTTTTGTTGGGCAGAAGCGCGCAAAGGGCAGGGCGTTTAATGCCTGGCTTGCGTTTTATGAAGGTGAAAATGCTAACCAAAACCGCCCCGGTAGAGCCAGCGGTAACAAGGCCGTTTGCTCGGCCTTCTTTCACGGTGTGAAAAGCCCGCACCATAGACGAATCCTTTTTTGCCTTAACGGCCACGGTTGGGGTCTCGTTGGTGGTGATAACTTCTGAAGCATGCAGGATTTCTAGCATATGGGCATTTTTGTTGGGAGATGCTGCTTTTAGCCTGGCCAGTTCTGCCTGGATCGTTTCTTGTGGGCCAACCAGCAGCAGCTTTACACCTTGGTATTCCCGTGCGGCATCCCATGCGCCTTCCACCGTGGCGGCTGCGCCTAAATCTCCACCCATAACATCCACGGCGATGGTAATTTCCTTCATAATCAACCTCCGGCTGGCAATTTATTGCATAATATTAGAATTCTTCTGAAATTGCAAAAAACGCAATTTCAGAAGGTTCGCTTGGCGAACCCGGCACTTCGTGCCGCCCGGTTTCTTCCGGGTTACCTCAGAAGAAGCAAAAGATTGAAAATGTAACTTTCCCGAAACCCCCTATAGAAATTTCGGAAGAAGTCTATTAAAAAAACAGACTCAAAAACGGGAACGCCAAAAAGACTACCCGCCAAAAAGTCCGTGTTTTAATAAAATAATTTTGGGCAGATTATTCTGCCAGTTTAAGAACATCGCGCTTGTTGTATGTTCCGCAATCTTTACATACACGATGCGAATGTGCAAGAACGCCGCATTTTGTGCATGGAACTAGGTTTGGCATGGCGATTTTCCATGTTTGCCTGCGCCTTTTATCCCGGCGTGCTTTTGAGTGTTTTCTTTTTGGGCTAATCATTTGACATTTCCTCCTGACAAATTCATCGAAATGCATTATAATCAATTCAAATACATGCTGTCAAGGAGAGATTTGAAAATGCGTAAATTTTTACTAGTTTTTTTGTTGCTGTTTTTTGTTGGATGTGGCTCTGCGCCTGCTGTCCAGGGGGGCGGGGATACTATTGTATCTATAGGGCCGGCAGTGACTGAGATTTTGGCAGAGCTTGGTGTGGGGGGGCGCATTGTTGCCAAGGATAGTTTTTCTGTGGGGATATATGGGGTGGCCGAAGATGTACCGCTGATAGATATGATGGCGGTGGATGTGGAAACCCTGATAATGCTACAGCCCAGCGTTGTTTTCGCCACAGATATGATAGTGATTGGTGGCGTAAACCCACTGCAATTGCTGGAAGACAACGGCACGGAAGTGATTTTCGTACCCGTAAGTGACAGCATAGAGCAGATAGCAGAAGATATCCGGCTTATTGCGAACAGGCTGGACATGAGCCTTAGCGGCGCAAGGGTTGCTAACCAGATGCTGCTGGAAGTGGAACGAATAAGGGAAATAGCTGCAGAGATCCCGGAAAATGAACGCCGCAGCGTATATTTTGAAATATACTCCGCGCCGCTTATAACCGTAGGCAGCGGCACATTTTTGAATGAGCTGCTGGAGACAATTGGCGTAATTAACATATTTGCAGACCAAGAAGGCTGGCTGGTTGTCTCCGACGAGCAAATAATCGACCGCAACCCCGATGTGATTCTAACAAACCTAGAAGGCCCAGGCCCGGTAGCAGATATACTTAGCAGGCCAGGCTGGGGCGGCATTGCCGCAGTGGCAGATGGGCGAGTGTTTATGGTTGACCCCGATGCATCTGGCCGGCCTTCGCAGAATATCGTCGTTGCTCTGCGGGAGATGGCGGCATTTGTTTACCCAGAATTCTTTTAAATGCAGGGAAATTGCTTCGTAATTTCCCTGCAGAGTATCGGAAAACAAAGGTGGTAAATCCGCTTTGTTTAATCAGGGGCTGCTTTAGTATATGAAGAAACTTGCAATTATAGTCCTGGCCTTGCTTGCGGTTTTTATGCTTGCAATCGGGCTGGGCAGCGTTTATATACCGCCGCTGGAGATTGTGCGAGCGGTCTGGTACAGGTTTTTTGGCGCGGGGGAAGATATCTCCGGTGCTTATATTATCATGTGGGAACTGCGGCTGCCACGGGCCTTGCTGGCCTTTATTGTAGGCGCGGCGCTGTCTGTTAGCGGTGCTGTGATGCAAAGTGTGTTGCGTAACCCGCTGGCCTCGTCGTTTACCCTTGGGGTAAGCAGCGGGGCTTCACTTGGTGCGGCGCTTGTGATTTTTGCCGGGATGTCGGCCCTATTTAGCTTGCCCACCGCTGGGTTTTTGTTTGGTATGGGGGCGATTGTACTGGCCATTGCCCTGGCCTCTAAAATGGACGGCCGGCTGGAAAACAACACGATTATCCTAGTGGGAATGGTGCTTAGCTTATTCGTTAACGCCATCACCACCATGCTGATGGCAATGCGGCGCGAGTACATGGAGCGGCTTGTATTCTGGCAGATGGGTAGTTTTTCCATGCGAGGCTGGGAGGCAGTGGCAATACTAGCGCCTGTGGCTATTATTGGCATAATATTCATATTATTCTACCACCGGGAGCTTGACATAATGACCTTCGGCGAAAACGAAGCCCAGCTTATAGGCGTAAACATGCGCCGCGTAAAATGGGTTTTGCTTGTAGCCTCTGCCGCCCTAACCGGCAGTGCAATAGCTTTCGTGGGCATAATCGGCTTTGTAGACCTTGTAGCCCCACATGTAGTGCGCCGGGCCTTTGGCGCGCGCCATCGCCTGCTAATCCCCATGTCTGCTGCAGTAGGCGGCGGTTTCATGATGCTGTGTGATTTAGTGGCGCGCACTGTTTTACCTGTGGGCGAGCTACCCGTGGGCGTGGTAAGTGCTTTGGTTGGCGCGCCGTTTTTTGCTTATGTGTATTTTGCCAAGCGGGGGTAAAAAACGTCAGAAATTTTGCCTGCCACACGCCCGGAAATTTTTACTAAAAAAATTTCATGAAAAACCTTTAGAAATTTTTCATAGAATGCGCCTATTTAGCGGGCTTCTTAAATTTGCCGGAATGCAAATGGGGCAAAAATGAGCAAAAAATGGTACCATACGGTACCATAATCACGTAAAAATGGTACCGTATGGTACCACAAAATCCAAAATTGAAGTTTTTGTAAAACTTTTTTCAAAAAAGTGTTTGGAGGTGTGGTCGGCAAAGCCTCTGACGGTCTTATCTCAAAGGAGAAAAAATGCTGATATTAAAGGACGTATACGCAGGCTACGGTGCTGGGGATGTGATAAATGGTGTGTCGTTTACGATAAACCCAGGCGAGAATCTTTCTATTATTGGGCCAAATGGTTGTGGCAAGTCTACTTTGCTGAAAGTTATGGCCGGGTTGTTACCATATCGTGGGGAGATTATGCTTGGGGGGCAGCCTTTGCATAGGGCCAGCCGGCGTGTGATCTCTGCCAAAATTGCCATGTTAAGCCAAATGCCGCCGCTTTATTTTTCTTACAGCGTGTACGACACGGTGATGATGGGACGGTATGTACACAACAAATCACGCTGGCTTGGCCGCCCCAGCGATGGCGACAGGAAAATCGTGGACGATGCGCTAAAAGCCGTAAATTTGCTGCATGAGAAGGACAAGGATATTACAAAGCTGTCTGGCGGGCAGCAGCAGCGGGTTTTCTTGGCGCGCACATTGGCGCAGCAGCCGGAAATAATCCTGCTAGACGAACCCACAAACCATCTTGACCTAAAGCATCAGATAGAGCTAATCCACTATCTAAAAGCCTGGGCAAAGGACGGCAACCGGGCCATAGTAGGCGTGTTGCACGATATAAACCAAGCCCTAAACCTAAGCAGTAATGTACTGGTGATGCAAAACGGCAAAGCCGCCGCCCATGGCGAAAACATAGTAACCGAAACCCTGTTAGAAAAAGTATACGAGGTAGATGTGGCAGCCTACATGCGCCAAAGCCTAGAAATATGGAGGAAATAATATGTACGAAGCCCTACTATTTTTAGCAGAAGGTTTTGAAGAAATAGAAGCCATAGCCCCGCTAGACATACTGCGTCGCGGCAATGTAAAAGTATCCAGCGTATCTCTAACAAACAACCACCAAGTAACCGGCTCCCACCAAATAACCATCACCGCAGACAAAATCTGGGACGAAGCCAATCCGTCTCCCGGCACAATGCTAATCTTACCCGGCGGCCCAGGGGTGGCAAATTACAAAACCCATTCCCAGCTACTAGGCCTGCTAAAATCCCATCACCAAAACGGCGGCAAAATAGCCGCAATCTGCGGCGCACCAACGCTACTGGGCGAACTAGGACTGCTTGCTGGCAAAACAGCCACATGTTACCCAGCCCTGCAAGGCCAGCTTAAAGCCGCAGAAATCGTAAACCAAAATGTAATCACCCACGGCAATATCACTACCTCAAAATCCGCCGCCACCTCCATAGATTTCGCCCTAGAGCTGCTGCGTATAATAAAGGGAAGCCAAGCCGCTGCCGATGTAGCCCAAGCAATTGTACAAAAGGAGGCCATCCAATGACCATAAGCTGCCCAGGCTGCCAAGCCAACCTACTGGCCCACCACACCCTAGACGACTTTGAAGTAAAACCAGCCCGCAACAAATCTCGCATAATCCACCCAAAATGCACCAGTTGCGGCCATATAATCCAGCTAAGCGAAGTATCTACAAACATCACCCCTGCCACAAAAATCCTGCTGATAACCGGCACATGTGGCGCAGGCAAAACCTCCATAGGCCAGCTAATAGAAAGCAAATCCGACTATATTTTCATAGACGGGGATTCCATCATGCGCCGTGACAACCACTACGCAAGAAAACACGGCAAGCCACAACATAGTAGCGACCTATGCACCGACAGTGTAATAAACACCGTGCTAACAATAGCCGCCCTAGGCCACAACGTAGTAATAGGCTACATAATAAACAACCCCAAAACCCTAGCCCAATACGAAACCCCCTTGAAAAACCACGGCATAACCCCAACCCTGCGGGTACTAATCCCAAAAAGAGATATCTGCCAAGAAAGAAATATCCAGCGAGATTGCTGGACGGCAGACGAAGAATGGATAGACAAATACTACGAAGAAATGCAAAACTTCCAAGCAACCCACCAAGCATGCTGCATAGACACCTCCAAAGAAACCCTAGAAGAAACCTTCGCCAATCATTTTGCGAAAATTTTATAAAAAAATGGAGAAGCGGCTAACCAGCGCTTCTCCATTCCCTACTGAACTCTAGTCAATTAAAACGCAAACAATCCACCAGAGTTGCTTTGTTTTGCATTTGTGAATTCAGTTGGTCGGATTTTCCGACCAACTGAATTTTTCGCCAAAATAAAACTGCAATTCCCAACTTTTTGCGGTTTGTTTTCGGTTTGACGGACTGTATAGTGAATATTTTACTGAAACTCGGAAAAAATCTGGCTACATGTCGCGCCGAATTCGTGAAGCGAACCATATAAAAAAAGCGAAAGCACTGGAAACAAAGCCTCTTATGGTCTTAATTTTTCCGCACAGCCAGCCAAATTTCAATATATCCAAACTCGTCGTCGCCGCCGTATAGCTCCATGTCTAGGCTACCTACTTGTTCGTAGTTGGATGTGGGTAGCCATTCGGAGAAAATCCGCTTGTATAGCGAGCCTATGGCTGTGTCTGCGTCTTCCCATTTAAATTTTTCGGATGGGAAGATTGCCCATGTATGGGCCGGGATATTCGCAATTGTATAGCCATCAACCTTACTGCCCGGGCCGCGAAAGGCGCATAACATGTATGGAAAAGTGTCTGGGCCTGTCTCTTTGTAGTCGCATACCGCATGGACTTTGTGTAGGTTTTGGCCTACGAAGCTAGGCAGTTCGCCGGCGTCGCTTTCTAGCTTGTCATTTGTGCCGTTTTCCATGCTTTCGGTCCATAGGTCACTGGGTTTTCTTTTTGCCAAGCCATCATCAATATGTGCGGCCTCTGCGTCGAAAATTTCTTCAATGCCAAAAACTTGGAAGGCTTCTCTTGTTTCGATACGGTAATTCATTTCCTTCTCTCCTTTGATTGAAATTTGAAAGGAAACCCGCGGGTAGGCCTTTAGGGTCACGCCAGCGGCGCGCGCTTCCGTTGGGGTGACGCCATGCAGGGCAGCAAATGCCCTGGCGAATGAAACCGGCGAATCATAACCGTATTTTGCGGCCAAATCTACTACTTTAATGTCGCTGTTTTGCAGCTCTAAAGCCGCCAAAGTCAGTCTTCTTCTGCGAATATAATCAGACAATGAAATATCTGCAATAAACGAGAACATCCTGAAAAAATTATGGGAAGAGCAGCATACGATTCTAGCAATTTCGTTATAATCGATTTCCCCGGCCAGGTTTTCTTCTATATATTGCATGGCGAAACTCATTCTGGTAAGCCAATCCACGTAAATCCCTCCTTTCGTGTGAAATACTGATTAACCACAAAAGCTGTGCATATCGCAGGAAAAACGCGGCAGTTGGCGTGTTTCTGTGAAGTGTCATATGCGAGCGGCGGGTTAACCTGCACTTTCAAGCAAAGTATAGAACAAAGCATAATACCTGTCGCAACTATTCTTGCCCAGTTTTGCATGGCAGTCAATAGACTTTTTCCGAAATTCCCGTAGGGGTTTCGGAAAAGTTACATTTTCAATCTTTTGCTTCTTCTGAGTAACCCGGAAGAAACCGGGCGGCAGGTCGCGCCGGGTTCGCCAAGCGAACCTTGTGAAATTGCGTTTTTTGCAATTTCATAAGAACTCTAATTTTAAAAAACCGCAAAAACAAGCAAAAATGAAAACTACCCTTGACAAAGTCATAATAACAAAACATAATGGTGACATATTCTAAGATAATGTCGGCTATCGCCAGTTAACCGTGTTTGCACAAAAGTATCCGCGCTAGTAAACTGTTTTAGCACTCGTTGACGCAGAGTGCTAATAGAGAAGACAAAGTGGCCTAGCCGTCTTTGGTTTCCGGCATATCGCAGCGAAATTGCATAGCAATTTCCTAGCATACAATAAAATAGGAGGAACAGCATGAAACTTAAACCCCTTAGCGACAGAGTTGTGCTTAGGCAACTAGAAGCAGAAGAAACCACCAAATCTGGCATTGTATTGCCAGGCACAGCGCAAGAAAAACCACAACAGGCAGAAGTTGTAGCAGTAGGCCCGGGCGGCATGGTAGACGGCAAAGAAGTTAAAATGCAAGTAAAACCCGGCGATAAAGTAATATATTCAAAATACGCAGGTACAGAAGTTAAACTAGGCCAAGATGAATACATCATCGTGAAGCAAAACGATATTTTGGCGATAGTTGGCTGATCCCCCGCGAATTATATGTAAGGTAAATCGTATGCGCAGCATACGCCCGCAGCGTAGCACAGAAGCGGGATTCACCCCTGCGTAGTGGCGGGGCTAGGGGCTGCGCCCCATTTATATAGGAGGTAGCTAATGGCTAAACAAATTAAATACGCAATAGACGCACGCACCGCTCTTGAAGCGGGCGTAAATAAACTGGCAGATACCGTAAACATCACACTAGGCCCAAAAGGCCGCAACGTGGTGCTGGACAAAAAATACGGCACACCACTTATCACCAACGACGGTGTAACAATCGCAAAAGAAATCGAGCTAGAATGCCCATTTGAAAACATGGGCGCACAGCTAGTTAAAGAAGTTGCTACAAAAACCAACGACGTAGCAGGCGACGGCACAACAACTGCAATAGTGCTTGCCCAAGCAATGGTGCGCGAGGGCCTTAAAAATATTGCAGCAGGTGCAAACCCAATCATCTTGCGTGGCGGCATGCAAAAGGCTACAGATGCAGCAGTTGAAGCCATCAAAGGCATGAGCCAAACAATTGACGGCAAAAACCATATAGCAAAAGTTGCTTCAATATCTGCTGCCAGCGAAGAAGTTGGCGACATGATTGCCGAGGCCATGGACAAAGTATCCAGCGACGGCGTTATCACCGTAGAAGAATCTAAAACAATGTTCACAGAGCTGGAACTTGTGGAAGGTATGCAATTTGACCGCGGCTACCTATCACCATATATGTGCAGCGATATGGAAAAAATGGTTGCCGAGCTAGACAACCCATATATTCTTATAACAGACAAAAAAATAGCCACAGTGCAAGAAATCCTGCCATTGCTAGAGCAAGTTGTTCAAACTGGCGGCAAGCTTCTTATCATTGCAGAAGATGTGGAAGGCGAAGCTCTTACCACTTTGGTGCTTAACAAGCTACGCGGCATATTTAATTGCGCGGCCATTAAAGCCCCAGGCTTTGGTGACAGGCGCAAAGCCATGCTGGAAGATATCGCAGCCCTTACTGGCGGCCAAGTAATTTCTTCCGAGCTGGGCCTGGAACTAAAAGAAACTACCTTAGAAGCCTTAGGCCGTGCAAAGGCAGTTAAAATCGACAAAGAAAACACCATCATAATAGATGGCGCAGGCGAAAAAGCAGCAATAGACGCCCGTGTGGCACAAATAAAGCTACAAATAGAAGACACAACAAGTGAATTTGATAAAGAAAAACTCCAAGAACGCCTAGCAAAACTAGCAGGCGGAGTGGCGGTTATAAAAGTTGGCGCGCCAACAGAGACAGAGCTAAAAGAAAAGAAACTACGCATGGAAGACGCCCTAGCAGCAACCCGCGCAGCAGTTGAAGAAGGTATAATCTGCGGCGGCGGTAGCGCATACATTCACGCCCTGCCAAATGTAAAAGCCATAATTGACAAGCTAAAAGGCGACGAAAAAACCGGCGCAGAAATCGTATACAAAGCCCTAGAATCACCAGTTCGCCAAATCGCCTACAACGCAGGCCTAGAAGGTGCAGTTATCATAGATGCCCTAAAAGCTAAAAGCAAAGGCAAAGCAAAAGGCGTAGGCTTCGATGTTCTAACCGAAACCTTCGTAAACATGGTTGAGGCCGGCATAATCGACCCAACAAAAGTAACCCGCACAGCCTTACAAAACGCCAACAGCGTAGCCGCAACCCTACTAACCACCGAAGCAATAGTAACAGACATAAAAGAACCAGAACCACCAATGCCTCCAGGCGGCGGCATGGGGATGATGTAAAGGAATTAAAACCGTCATTTGAAAAAAGCTCCAGCATTGGGATATTTTATTTATCCTAATGCTGGAGCTTTTTATTTCACTGGATGACAACAACGGCAGTAAATCCGCTTTGTTTTTGGGTATTGGAAAATATTTTTCAAATTCATTCTACCAAATGATACCTTGCTGGGTCTATATTTATGAAAGGCCAAGCGGCGGGGAACTCGGGGGAGGTTCACAGCCGCGCACAGTTGCAGCATCACTGGGGAGAATGATGCAACTAGCCAACTGTAGTGATTGCACCACTGCAAGGGGAGACGCAAGGGGCAAATTACTTATAGAAACATAAACAGCACGCCATGGAAGCTGAGCGATAAGCTTCCGGGCGTGTTGTTTTTTTGTACTTTGTGGCGGCATTGAATGGCAATCATGCCCGTGATATAATTGCGGAAGCAATACCAATCTTAAATCATAGTCATTTAAACCGAAAGCAAGCAACAAAAACTTGAGGGCTGAAGTTTTATCTTTGCGAAAAATTCAGTTGGTCGGAAAATCCGACCAACTGAAACCAAACTCAAATTATATTCAGTTAAATTGAAAACAGCCTGCCGGGCGAAGGGATTTTACTGTAATGTGAGGAAACAACGAAATTGCCGCAGCATTCTAAACGCCGTGACGAGGCGCTCAATGGCTACTGCTGCGAAAATGAGGCGATTTCAATTGAGATTCGGTTAATAAAAAATTGAATAGGCGGTGCGATGTGAGTAAAATTGCGGTTGTATATACATCTAAATATGGGGCTACAAAGCGATATGCCCAGTGGATTGCAGAGGCCCTGGATGCGCCCATTTTTGAAAGCGCAGGGTTTAAGCCCAGCCAACTTGATGATTATGATGTGATAGTTTATGGTGGCGGGCTGTACGCAGGCGGCATTGATGGCGTAAATTTGGTTACAAAAACCCCTTGCAAGGCACTTGTAGTGTTTACCGTTGGTTTGGCAGACCCCCAAATTACAGATTACGCTGCCATTTTGGCAAGGGCATTTAAGCCAGAACAATTGGCAGAAACCAAGGTGTTCCACTTGCGCGGCGGGATAGATTACAGCAAACTTAACATCATCCATAAGGGGATGATGGCCATAGTGAAAAGAGAGGCCGCAAAAAAAGCGCCAGACAAGCGCACAAGCGAAGATGCTGGCATTGTTGAAACATACGGCAAGACTGTGGATTTTTCAGACAGGGCTACTATTGAGCCTTTAGTTGAATTTGTAAGGGCTCTATAGGGTTGCAAAAATATTTTTTAAAATTGTTCTACCAAATGCTACCTTACTGGGTCTATATTTATGAAAGGCCAAGCGGCAGGGAAACTCGGGGGAGATTTCGCGGCCGCGCACAGTTGCAGCATCACTGGGGAGAATGATGCAACTAGCCAACTGAAATAGCTACACCATTAGCAGGGGGAGAAGCAAATGGCGTAGTTCCAAAGAAATATGACCAACGACAGCACGCCTGGAAACTGAGCGACAAGTTTCTGGGCGTATTGTCGTTTTTTTCAGCGCCCATACATAACATAGCCTCTCGTATTTAGGTTAATAACCCAACATCACCACACAAAAATTAAAGTTTTTTGCCGCGCTTTTTTTAAAGGTATAGCCGCTCCACCTAAAAATATTCGCATAGGGCGCAGGAAATTTTTCGCAAGGCGAGAAGCTGAAAACCGCCGCGCACTAGCGGTGCGCAAGGTTTTCAGCGACGAAGGATTGCGGGAAATTTACAAGTTCTATGCGAATGTT
>Ga0123355_10003218_pt1 | contig 23331 bp, 15 predicted proteins | sample TergutEmb28metaG_3_FD_89872 | JGI IMG/M metagenome (GOLD analysis project Ga0123355, IMG submission 89872) | Embiratermes neotenicus P1 segment gut microbial communities from Petit-Saut dam, French Guiana - Emb289 P1 | ecosystem: Host-associated > Arthropoda: Insects > Digestive system > Gut ... | reverse complement strand
GAACCGCTTTTGTCGGTATCATCAAAACCGGACGGCTTGCCGTCCGGTTGCGGCCTAGATACACCTTTGTCGGCACCCTCAAAACCGGACGGCTTGCCGCCCGGTTGCGGCCAGGAGAAACCTTTGTCGGTACCCTCAAAACCGGCGGATTGCCGCGGTTGCGGCCTGGATACACCTTTGCCGATACCCTCAAAACCAAAAATAGAGCAAGTACATGTAAGAAAAACCATAGCCGCAGAAGCCGGAATAAGCGAAGAAAAATTACACAACTACCTACAAATAAAAAAACACGGTAGCCCGGCCTTACAAGAGTTGGTCCAACAGGGTGAGCTTAAAATCGGAACAGCCCACCGCCTGCTTTCAAAGGAAATATTAAAGCAACTCAAAATAGCCAATAAAATGGCAAGGTTTGTTGCAAAATCCATTCCAAAAACTGGATGTGAAATATCAAACCCAAAAGTACACAACAAGCTAACCCATGTGGTAGCATTGTTAAACGAACTGCAAATTATATTATCAAAAAGAGGTGACCATGGAGCCGCTTAAAATCAATAAGACTTTCCAAAACCTAATCCCACCATTATCCAGAGATGAGTTCCATAGCCTTGAAGAAAGCATACTTTCCCAAGGGTGCCGCGACACAATAAAGCTCTGGAGAAACACCATAATAGACGGCCACAATCGCTACGAGATTTGCCAAAAGCATGACATCCCGTACACAACACAAACCCTCCGCTTTTCATCCCAAAAAGATGCCGAACTATGGATAGTCCAAAACCAGTTAGGACGGCGCAACTTAACAAACGCCATGCGCATAAAGCTAGCCCTACACAAAGAGGCCCTGCTACGTGAAAAAGCAAAGGCAAACCGAAAAGGCCACCAAGGAAGCCCAGTACACGTACGTAAAGCCATAGCAAAAGAAGCCGGAGTAAGCGAGCAAACCGTTCACAAATACATGAGAATACGCGAACTAGGCACCCCAGAGCAAATTGCAAAGGTAGACACAGGTCAAGCCAAAATAAGCACCGTCCATCGTGAGCTGGAAGTAACTACAAGAATAGTAGAATGCTTTCATTCCCCAAATCTCACCCCAAATATAACCAACGCAAGCTACGAAAAAGCCACCCTTAACAACCTAGAAAAATTAGAAAAGCTATACAGCTTCATAATAGATAACGCCGCAATAATAGATATTAGCAACGATATGGCACGAGTCAAAAAGGCATTAAGCTACCAGCAAACCCAATTTCAAAAGCGAATCTAAAACCACATATCAAATCCCCGGAGGGTTATAATGCGCCCCGTCAAAACCGCACCAAACACCTGCGAAACTATATTACACGAGTCCGGCCTATCCCCAGTAGCCGGTGTAGACGAAGCCGGGCGCGGCCCATTGGCCGGCCCGGATGTGGCCTGTGCGTTGATATTACCAACTGGACTAATAATAGAAGGTGTGAACGACTCAAAGGCACTATCTGCAAGCCGCCGGGCCACGCTTGCTTGTAAGATAAAAACCGCCGCTGTCGCTTACAGCTATGGTGTAATAGATTCGGTAACCATAGATAAGATTAATATACATAATGCCGCCCTCGAAGCCATGGCGTTGGCAGTAAAAGGGCTGGCCACCCAACCAAAAGTAGTATTGGCAGACGGGAAGTTCTCTCCACCTGTTCCCTACCCTACTTTGCACCTTATTAAGGGTGACGCAATGTGCCACTTGATTGCCGCGGCTAGCATACTGGCTAAGGAAGAACGCGATAGAATAATGCAAGAATTACATAAATCGCACCCTCAATACGGCTTTGATAGGCACAAGGGTTATGGAACAAAAGCGCATCGGGAAATGATAAAGCAGTATGGCGTATGCACCGCACATAGGGCAAGCTACAAGCTGGTATAAACTGCTTTGTCGGTGGGAAACATGCCCACAAACGAAATTTCGAGCTTTCCGTTGCTCGCACCCGTTAAGCGAGCAATAATATCACGTTTCCCCTGTAATCGTGTAAAATGTTGATAATATTTCAAATTTATGTGAAAGTATCGTTGATACTTTTTTTGGTGGATTTCATATTGGACTTCCTCGGAAATTCCGAATGAGCGGCCAATAAATGTACTAAAGCCTACATTTGTTTGGCCGCAAGTGTAATTTCCAAGGAAGTCTATTGATATGCAATTTTGCTACCCAAATTATATAAGGTTTCGGAAGAGTTGTGGTGAGTAATTGTCAAGATTGAATACAATTTGTGCCCCTAATCCTGTCTGTACAGCCATTGAGACACCGATAGTCAGTGTCATTATGGCGGCATACAACGCGGAAACAACGATAGAAGCTAGTATCAACTCCGTACTATCACAAACATACCCTAATTGGGAGCTAATCATTTTCGACGACTGCTCCACTGACAGTACGGCCTCTATTGCTGAAGCATTCACAATAGCCGAACACAAAATACGCTTATTTAAAGGTGCTAAAAATTCCGGTGTAGCCATGGCACGTAACCATGCTATAGAAAAAGCGCAAGGCCACTGGCTCGCCTTCCTTGACAGTGATGACCTTTGGCATGAGGACAAGCTAGAAAAGCAGCTGCGTTTTGCTGATGAAGCAGGTGCGACAATCACCTACACAGGTACGGCATATATAAACGAGTCTAACATTAGGTACAATTATGTTTTACCTGCTGAGGAAATGCTGTCATATAAATCACTGCTTAGGCGCAATATAATGTCGTGTTCTTCTGTAATGGTTCGCCGTAGTGTAATGATTCCGTTTCCACAAGGTTATATGCATGAGGATTATGCCGTGTGGTTACAGCTTGTAAAATTAGCAGGTCATGCATATGGCATAAATGAACCGTTACTGGTATATCGCATGAGTGGGCAATCTAAATCAGCTGGCAGAATACGTTCTGCGAGAATGATTTATAATGCTTACCGGTATGTAGGGTTTAATAAATTTATTGCATCGTTTTTCACTATAAGATACGCACTTCATAGTATTTCCAAGCGTACCCGGGTGAAGTTAGGAACTAGCTACTCACAAACTGATTAATTTTTGGAGATGTATGTATATGACCGGGGTTATATCAACAATAAAAAGCTACGCATATACCAGAACCCTCCCCTTGTTAAAAGCGCCCCCTCCTTTAGAAGTAAACATCCCAAGTGGTAAAGAGCATGACCAACCCATTGCGGCAATATGTGACCCCATGACATGGCAAGATTTATGCCAAAACTACTCAGCTATAGCTCTAACACCAAAAAAATGGCAAAATGCCTTCGCCAATGAAGCTGAGCATAGAGTTAAATTTCTTTTCTGCGAGGCTACATGGAGTGGAACGGCAAACGCGTGCTGGAAAGGCCAAGTATACAAAGATGGACGAGTTTATTATGAAAACAGGCGCGCCCTTATAAAAATTCTTAACCACTGCAACACAGAAAAGATACCAACTGTTTTTTGGGCAAAGGAAGACCCTGTATATTTCCAAGATGCCGTGTACAACTTCACAGACACTGCACTAAAGTTTGACTATATATTCACCACAGCCAAGGAGTGCATCCCCAAATATAAAGCACTTGGGCATAAACAGGTACACCTCTTGCCATTTGGTTTTTCACCAAATATTTACCGCCCACCTTCAGATTTAGAAAACCCAAGAGAGAAGGTTTGCATTTTTGCCGGTAGTTGGTTTCCGGATCACCCTAAGCGCTGTACGGATTTAACTAAAATATTTGATATGGTTCTTGCCGCTGGTATCCCCCTTCGCATATATGATAGGCATATGAAATCTGGACGTTCGCGTAGGCCCTTTCCCACAAAATATCAGCCATTTGTACAAAATGGTGTTTCATGTGGAGCACTTGGGGAAATTTACCGCAATACAGAATATGTAATCAATGTCAACACCGTAAGCACATCAAGTACGATGTTTGCACGGCGTGTATATGAGGCAATGGCCTGTGGTTGCATTATTATCAGCAACGAGTCTGTCGGGATGCGGCAACAATTTGGAAATAACGTATGGTTTATAGGGCAAGAATTTGACCATAACCTCATAAACCGCATACGTTTAGAAAATATAAACACCGTTTTCTCAAATCACACATGGGAACAACGAATGAACTATTTATACACATTGATAGGAGCGAAACAATGAATGAAGTATGTGTTATAGGGCTAGGATATATAGGGCTTCCAACGGCATTAATGCTAGCTTCTAACGGCAAACAAACTGTTGGCATTGATATTGACGAAAAACTTCTTGCACAGTTATGCGCAGGCAAAGTGACATTCAAAGAAGACGGGCTAGAGGAGTTATTTACTAGAGCACAAGAGAAAGGTATTGCCTTCCAATCCTCTATACCACAGGCACAAATATATATTATAGCAGTTCCCACGCCTTTTGATAAAAACACTAAAAAGATTGATCCTTCCTATATAATTACCGCAGTGAACAACGTGTTGGACGTTTGCCCCAAAGGTGCAATCATTATTGTAGAATCTACTGTCTCGCCAGGCACTTTAGATAGGTTTGTACGCCCGGAAATAGAAAAACGCGGATTTAATACAGAAGTGGATGTTCACTTAGTGCACGCGCCAGAGCGCATTACCCCCAGCAAGATGATTCGTGAACTACGAGAAAACGCGCGAGTAATTGGCGCAGATTCACAAGCTGTAGCAGAGACAGTTCGCGATATGTACGCATCATTCTGCGTTGGCGAGATTGTCCTAACCGATATCCGCACAGCTGAAATGACAAAGGTTGTAGAGAATACTTATCGCGATATAAACATAGCTTTTGCAAATGAGCTGGCAAAGATTTGCCGTCAAGACAATATTAATGTATATGAAATTATAAGAATATCGAATATGCATCCACGGGTAGATATTTTGCAACCCGGGCCTGGTGTGGGTGGGCACTGTATTTCTGTAGACCCATGGTTTTTGGTTGGTGATTATCCAAGATTGTCGCTACTGATACACGAAGCTCGGAAAATAAACGATTCCATGCCTGGGTTTGTGTTACAAAGAATTCAAGATATTATTAAAGAAAATAATCTTCCAAATACAGCAAAAGTTGGCTTCTACGGCATTACCTACAAAGAAGATGTGGACGATACAAGAGAAAGCCCAACCTTGCAACTTTATGATCAAATGAAATTAAACCTGGGTGGAAGCTCAGCTGTTTTTTATGATCCCATGTGTGAAAATAATGTGCTTGATGGGCAGGTTAGTTGTTTTAATGAGTTTATTGGCATTAGTGACATTGTAGTGATTATGGTTAAGCATTCACATATCTACAAACATATAGGTCAGCTAATGGGCAAGATTGTGCTAGATACGAGGAATATTGCTCAGCTTGATGGATGTTACAAGATGTAGCCCTTTGAACGAACCAACAACCACAAGCAATGTATTATCAAAGACCACAAGATAAGGAAGGGGATATTTCATTGGACACATCTAAGCTCCAGCAAAGTCTTTCTATACCTAAAAATATAGACCGTATTACCGAAGCTTTCAAAGGTGACAGGGGGCCAGCAATGCAGGAGGTTAGCCGTAATCGCATTCATTGGATGTGCTCTAAAGCCGCAGGTGAAACAATACTAGATGTTGGTTGCTCACAAGGGATTGTTACCATTATCTTAGCCCGCGAGGGTAAACGTGCGACAGGCATAGACATATGTAAAGAAAGCATTGATTACGCCAATACATGCTTGGAATCTGAAGACGAAACTATTCGTATTTTTGCAGAGTTTAAATATACCGATTTTATATCACACATTAATGATACAGGGCAGATATACGACTGTATAATTATGGGTGAAATATTAGAGCATTTGGCTGACCCCCAACGTTTTGTAAAATACGCTTATGACTATCTCCAAGAAAACGGAACACTTGTTGTTACTGTTCCGTTCGGCATTAATGATTACCACGACCATAAAAGAACCTATTACTTAACAGAAATATATAACACCGTATCCATGTATTTTTCAGTTACAGAGGTAGAGTTTTTGGGTGGATGGATAGGTTTAGTATGTGCTAAAGCATCTACAACCTCTGTTGCGTTAGACGGAGCTCTTTTTGCTGAAGCTGAACGCGCTTTTTATGTTCATGAGCGTAAATTGCTTGATCAACAGCACGGTTATACCTCTGACAGAGACAATCAACTTATCAAGCTCAAGAGCGAAAAGGACTCTATCCTCACACAATTAGCGGCAATTTCAAAACAACAAACCGATACGCAAATAAAAATGGCAGATGCTTTGGCCAAGCATTCAGCCGAACGCACAGAGTTGCTTCAAAAAGTATCTTTATCTACTACTGAATTAGGCAAGGCATTACAGCTACTAGAAAAAGCCGAAACAGACCTTAAAACACTAAGAGAAAAAGCAAGTACCCTACAAAAGGAAAATAGCAAGTATCGTTGGCAGATTGGGCGAATTACAGATACATGGTATGGAAAGTTTGCGATACGGTGCTATAGGCGACTCAACAAAATCCGTCGCAGAATTACGAGATCTCGCTAGAAAAAACAAAACAAAAATCCCGCAAAAAGTGATGTGTTTTATTTAATGAATGATGAAATCAAACGCCTACAGGCTGTATTTAATGAGCTTCAGCAGTATCTTGTCTCAATGGGTGTAAAGTTAAAACTGACGCAACCCCATGGGACTATGTTGCCTTTCAATCGTGTAAACACTCATACAAGCTCTTCCATAAAACTTACAAAAGGCAAAAGCAAGTTTTTCCCGAAAATAGAAAACCGCATAGGGTTTATCGCTGACGAGTTTCTTTTCGATACTTGGAAAGATATTGCCAACATGGTAACGATAACACCACAAAATTGGCAAATCGAGATTGAGGATATCTCTATCATGATTATCGTTAGCGTCTGGCGTGGGTTGGAAAATGAGTGGCTTGGGCTTGGCAACCCAAACCCAAACCATCCGCCAAATGTTGCAATAGCAAATATAATCAACGCATGCAAAGCAAAGAACATTCCAGTTATATTTTATTCTAAAGAAGACCCTCCGCACTATCAAAGATTCATCGCAACCGCAAAGCAATGCGACTATATTTTCACAACTTGCGTTGAGAAAATAGATGATTATAAAAAAGATTGCGGACACGATAGGGTTTGGTCATTACCGTTTTCTTGTAATCCTTTGGTTAATAATCCTATTGGCATAAAAGAGGGCAGAAAAGAGAATGCCGTTGTTTTTGCAGGCTCATGGATGAAAACATATCCTGAGCGTTGTAAAGATATGACTGAAATATTTGACGGTGTCATTGAGTCCGGTAATGAGCTAATCATCGTTGACAGAAACTCTAGCCATGGCCCAGAGTATAGATATCCTAAAAAGTATGCCACAAGCATTGTACCTAAAATGGACCATTTAGAGCTAATGAAATATCAATCACGCTATAATTGGGCAATAAATTTAAACAGTGTAAAAGATAGTTTCACGATGTTTGCCCAAAGATTATATGAACTTGAAGGACTTGGGGTTCTTGCTATATCCAATTACTCGAAGGGGGTTGCAAGTCTCTTACCTTTTACATTTCTTGTACGCGACAAAAATGAAATTGCAGGAATTTTAAATAGTATGACTCGTGATGAAATGTACGAGCGTCAAATCTGTGCGGTTCGCCATGTCATGAGCAAACATACCGCATTTGACCGCTTTTTATTTATGCTTGAAAAAATAGGTGCGAAGCAATTCTTTACCCCGCGCAAAGTTGCGGTGGTATTCGATAAACTTACCGACGACTTAAAAGAGATGTTTAAGTCACAGACCTATGACAATAAAGAACTCATATCCATTTCAGAGCTAGAAACGCGTTTCACCGAGTTTGACATAACTGCATTTTTTTCTGCGGATATGTTCTATGGTGCATTCTATTTGGAAGATATGGTAAATGGTTTTAAATATACAGATTGCGATTATATAACAAAAAATATGCGCGAGCATACATTTGTTGATATTGTGCTCTCTAAGCATTGCACCATTTTTTGGAATAATGCATTTACCTTTGCGCAACTTATGGAAATGAGCGGAACTGTACCGCTTAAAAATGGGTATAGTATAGATACATTCAATTATAGTGAAGTACCTCCTGCCGCAGAAAGCTCCAATAGTGCTAATAAATATAAGCTTTCTGTTATTTTTCCGATTTTTAATAATGGATTGCATCTTTATGGCCGCTCTTTTTCAAGCTTGCGCCGAAGCACGATGTTTGAAGATATGGAGATTATTTTAGTAGACGACGGTTCAACAGATAATATAACAAACGCATATATCAACTTAATTGCCGCAAGACATTCCAATGTGCGCGTTTTCCGATTCGGTGATGGCGGAAGCGGTGCCGCAGGCAGGGCACGTAACAAAGGGGTAGAGCTTGCGACTGCGGAATATATAGCATTCCTTGACCCAGATAATGAAGCAATCAATGATGGGTATTCAAAACTTTATGAACATGCAATAGAAAAAGACTGTGATATTGTTCTTGGAAGTTTTTATACAATGGGTCATGTTGAAAAGCATACTGACAACTATGCTAAGTTTACAAAGTTCGCAAAAAATAAAGCTATTATTACTGATACACGAGGCTTTTTGGAAAGTTGCGAATTCTTCCCATCGGCATTACAAGACTCTGTTTTTAAGAAAAGCTTAATCACAGAAAATAACTTAAAGCAAATTGTAGGTGCGGTGGGGCAAGACACCTTTTTTGTTATGCAAACTTATTTTCATGCGAAAAGTATTTCCGCTATAAAACTACCTATTTTCATTTATTATAACGCAATCCAGGACTCTATAGTAAATACTGTTGGACCAAAATATTTTCAAAAATTTTCGCTTTTACAACAACCTATGTATGATTGGGTCAATAAGAATGGATTACTTAACGCCTTTATGGCAGGTTTTTGGAATACGTACACACGTGCACGATTAGGATATCTTGCCAAAGTAGGCGAGCATAGCCATGAGTATGCTAAATGTGTTTCGTTAGTACAAGAAATACTTCATCCATTTATTGCCTTTTACAATGGTAAAGATAAAAAAATCAATGAGTTCTTAAAAAGACTTCCATTTACAAAAACATTGAATAACAAACCCATCACAGACAAAGAAACAATGATTGTATGCACACGCTACCCTTCAGAAAAAAACATTTATGCCAATATGTTTGTTCATTCCCGTGTTAAGTCATATATGGAACATGGACGCAATTTCGAAGTGTTTTCTAGTGACGGTAGCGGTGAACGATTAAATAAACGCATATACGACGGTGTTAATGTTTTTCACGGCTCAAGTGGTGTGATGAAGCAACATCTTGCCAAAACAGGAAAGAGATTACTACTTGTTCACTTAATGCGCCCAGATATGTGGGAAGCGATAAAATCATTGGGTTCAGAAATTCGCCTTATCATTTGGGTACATGGTGCAGACGTACAACCACTGCATCGCCGTGAGTTTAACTACACGACAGAAATAGAACTCTTACAAGCGCAAGCGTCATCTGATGATAGAATGGCTTGCTTTCGAGAGTTATTTGAATTTGCCCTCTCTGGAGCACAAGATATTCATTTTGTATTTGTTTCACAGTATTTTGCTAACGAGATAATGGAAGATTATGATATTGTTTTGCCTAAAAACCTCTATTCCATTATTCATAACCCAATAAACACCAAGATTTTTAATTATCAAGAAAAGCCTGCCGAACAGCGCAAAAAAATATTTTCTTGTCGCTCGTGGGAAACAAGAAAGTATGCTAATGATTTAAGCGTAAACGCTATACTCGAATTGTCTAAACATCAAGAGTTTCGTGATATGAAATTTCATATATCTGGCACAGGAAAATTATTCAAAGAGCTTACCCACCCTCTACGTAAGTTTAAAAATGTTGTATTGGACGAACGGCACTACACACATAGTGAAATAGCCACACTTCATAAACAATACGGCATTTGCCTTATTCCAACCCGCATGGACAGCCAAGGCGTGTCACGCGATGAAGCCATGGCATCCGGCCTTGTTCCAATCACAAACGCCGTTGCCGCTATTCCTGAGTTTTTAGATACAGATTGCGGTATATTAGTTCCTGCCGAGGACTACATGGGATTATCTGAAGGAATACTCAAACTTTACCGAGAACCAGAACTGTTTTGTCAAATGTCACTAAATGCATCACAACGGGTTAGGATACAGTCGAATGCAAGCATGGTAAGTGCCAAGGAAATTTCCTTAATAAGCGAAAAAAGTCGTATAGGAGGAGAACATGAGATTAATACTGAAATTGATCTGTTTATTAAAGATTATACTAAAAAAAAAATTAAAATAGATAATTTAAGTGAAATGCCATATTACGAAAATCTCAACACAAAAAAACCAGTGAATTCCGCCGATGAAATTTTAAATGGTGAAATTACTGTGTACCCAGGAATTTCTTTTCTGTTGGACGAATCGGGGAACCCCTTTGAACACGATTTTAAAAGCAACCCAAAAACGTCATATTTATATTTATATTCATTCAAATGGATGGCTAACCTAACGGTGGCTTATAAAGAAACTCTTGATGAAAAATATTATCATACATTTAGCAACTTTTTTGAAATGTTTCTCTCAACAAAAAAAAGAGACAAGATATGGTTTTGTGATCACGCATGTTATGAGCGCACACTTGCCTTAATTCAAGCACTTATGGTCTTTCCGGAAACGTGGCACTGCAGAGCTAAAGCGATTGAATTATTGTATCTACAAGGATTATGGTTTTTTGACGATGTGAACCATGCCAAAAATAACCATGGGCTGATGACAGATATAGCACTATTGCATTTATCTGTATTATTCAGTCAATATGATTTTGCAAGTACATGGCAAACAAAAGCAATGCAACGGGTTCTAGAGTTGCATGAGAACAGTTTTGACAATGATGGTGTAAATAACGAAAATACAATATTTTATTTTTTGTATAATATAACATTCTATGAAAAAATCCATAGGTTTGCGTCATATTACAACATAATCGGCGCAGAAACATTGCAGGAAAAGATACAATTCACTAAAGATGTTATGGGCTATTTTTTATGGCAAGATGGAGGCTATCCACCTATTGGTGACAGCGGCGTAGGCAAAGAAAGCGCATTATCAAGCATTAATGCAACCAAGTTTTTCGAAGAATCTGGTTTTTGTATAATCAAAGACCACGATGTTTATTGCTCTATCAAATGTGGATGGACATCCGGCGTGCATAAACACGCAGACGATGGAAGTGTCACACTCCGTTACAAAGGACATGATATCCTATTAGATAGCGGTAGCTTTAACTATGACAACACAAGCCCCATACGTAAATTTGTAGCCTCTACTGCTGGACATAGTGCATTTTTTCCCGTTAGCTTTGATGATTTGAATAGAAGCAAATATTTAACCAATGTTTCGAATGCGAATCTTTCAAATTTTAAGGCTGATGGTGATACTGTTTCCGTTTTAGCCAAATATGAAATAGTGAATGGGAAAATCACAGTTTCGCGGCGTTTCGAATATTCGCCAAATATGCTTAAAATAACCGATACTTTCCAATGTGATAAAGGTGATGGTGAAAAATTCCGACAACGATTTATCTTCCCTGAAAGTTTTAGAAAAAACGCATCACTTAAAAAGAATGGCGATACAACGATAATTGAAAGTTGTAATGAGTTCCTATCTTTTAATCTAAATGTACATGCTAACGCCCCAGCAACAGCGGAAATGGGAACTGGACACTACTCCCCAGAGTTCCAGAAAAGTGAGGATTCATTGCTTTTAGATGTATTTGTAAAAGGAGGATACGGCCAAATCACGTCATCTTTAACATGGTGCGAATCCAAAAACAATAACGTTAGGTCAAAAATCGATAAATGACATGATAAAAGAAGCCTACATTTTCCAAAATCTATTAGTACTTGGTGAGTTTAAATGAAAATAGTAAACGATTTACGGCATATATTTCCACGAGCTGTAAAAATTAAGTTGCTTTTAATGTTTATTGGTGTAATTGCTGGGGCTCTAATAGAAACGATGACGCTTTCTATAATCCAACCATTAATTATGGTGCTTTCAGACCCATCTGTCATTTATACCAACGACTTGTTAAGCACCGTATATGCTTTTTTTAATCTAAATGAAGTAGCACATTTCCTTGCTATCATGGCAGTTGTTGTTGCGGTAGTGTATGCATTTAGAGGGCTTTATGTATATTTTTTTACCCGGATACAAAACAGATTTATTGCCGTTCACACAGTAAACTTGTCTAACCGTCTTTTGGCGCAGTCTCTAAGACGGTCATACCTTTACCATGTAAACCACAATGCAGTTCAGTTACAACACACTGTTATCAGAAATTCCGAACGTCTTTTTGGCTTTATAAGTGCCGTATTTTCATTTCTAATTGATGCATTTATGGCTTTGTTTATTTTGGCATTTCTAATGATTTCATCGTTTCCTATGACAATGATTGTACTTTTACTTGCGGCAATTTGTGTAATTGTATATTTCAGAATTTTCAGAGGTCGGATGCAGGCAAGCGGCGATGATGAGATACGTGGACAGATACAAGTAAACAAGTCTCTTTTACAAGCCCTTTATGGAATAAAAGAGATTAAAGTTTCGCGTAGCGAACATCATTTTGCGAAAAAGTTTAAGTCCGTTAGTGCCTCCACAATTAAAATTAAAGAGGTACTGCAATCGCTGCGTCAACTGCCTAAATTATTCATGGAATCACTATGCTTCAGCGGTGCTTTTATTGCACTTGCGATTGTGATGCTAATTGGCGTGGATTTACAAGAATTACTACCTTTGCTTGGTCTTTTTCTTGTTGCCGCGTTTAAGCTACTTCCCGCTATTTCTCGTCTTACGAACAATGTAACACAAATCATCCGCCATAAACGCTCAGTTAACCAAGTATATGATGGTCTTTTTGATGTAGATAGTGACCACGTTGATGAAGCCCCCACAATACAAAAAGCATCAGACGGTATTGTTGTTTCTGGATTAACATTTAAATACCCTAACAATCGAAAGCCTGTATTAAGAAATGTTTCATTAACGATTCCGCTTAATAAATCTGTAGCTTTTGTTGGCCCCTCAGGTGCAGGCAAGACAACTTTAATAGATATTATATTGGGCATCCTATCGCCTCAAGCAGGTTACATTACATTCAATGGAGAGTCTATCCATCACAATTTTAGTAATTGGGCCCCCAAAATAGGCTATATCCCCCAATCTATATACCTTATGGATGAAACATTGCTTGAAAACATAGCTTTTGGCGTGGATGTGAAAAATATCAATGAAGACAAAGTCTGGACTGCGTTGGAAGAAGCCCAGCTAAAGGAATTTGTCTGTTCCTTGCCTGATGGGCTAAAAACACAAATCGGTGATAGGGGTATTCGCCTTTCTGGTGGGCAACGTCAACGCATTGGCATTGCCCGTGCGTTATATGGGGAGCCAGAAATTCTTGTACTTGACGAAGCCACGTCTGCATTAGACAATGATACTGAAAAAGCGGTAATGAGTGCGATACAAGGTTTTAAGGGGCGCAAAACACTAATTGTCGTAGCCCACCGGCTAAGCACTATCGAAAGTTGTGATATTATATACAAAGTTGAAAATCGTACTGTAACAAGAACGACTTTGTTAGACATATCTACTAAAAAAGCTGATAGTTCTTGTGAAAGACCTTAGAATTAAATATTGACCATCAAAGCCTTGAATGGAGGACAATATGCCTAAACGAAAGTCGAGTAAAAACCACAACAGAACTACGAGGCAGAAAAAAGGATCGCAACTTTGGCGAAGAGAGCTACGTGAATTTAGCGGCTTTATATGGTCTCACCTAACAAGTGATACACGCTCCACAACTCAAAGAATATTATTTATATTAATGCCTGTGTTACTATGCTCGTTTGCTTTGTTTTTTTGGGGCGCAATGGATACAATCGTTCATAATCAAGATGTAATAGCTATAAACCCGAGAGATGCATTTTTCCCGCTACTTGTGGCTTTTTTTGTTGCGACAACTTTATGTACAAGTGTTTTAATAATTTTGCGTGGAGCTTTATTGGATTCTATCGTTAGTGTAATATTGTCATTAGCCGTTGCCGGTTGGATTCAAATTATGTTCCTAAACCGCAATATAGGTCTAATAGATGGCGATGAGTTATATTTCACTACATGGCAAATCATATCTAATATTGCAATATGGGTGATAGTATTAGTTATTGTTTTTGCTACAAGATGGTTTTTCAAAAACAAATGGACAAAGTCTGTCATATACATTTCGGCACTGTTGTTTCTGATGCAGTTTATAGCTTTTGTAAGTGTGATTCCAAGCATCCTTGATAGTGAAAGACGCTTATTTAATACGGGGCATTTTTTATCAATGGAATATGAATTTATGATGTCTAACAACGAAAACACACTTGTTTTTGTATTAGATGCAATGAGTGTAGACCGTCTTAATACAGCCTTGAATGCGTTTCCTAATCTTCGCGAAACATTCCAGGACTTCACAAGTTTCGAAAACTCAGCAACATACTATGATGGCACCTTCCCATCGATGGGGCTTATATTAACAAATCAACACTTTGATTTTTCTCGTCCAACCCGCGAGTATCTTGAAGAGTTGTGGACACACCCTGAAACATTAGACTTTTACGATGCTTTAAATGAAGCCGGATATAGATTTCACTTGTTTACAACTACCCGAGATATTTCGCTTGATATTAGCCAAATTGAAGGTATAGCAGACAACCTCGTTTACGGCGAAATGGGAGAGATTATTACCAGTGCACTTGTAAGAGAAATGATTAATTTATCAGCTTTTAGACATGCACCATTTATTTTGAAATCAAGGCTTGTTCCATATGACGGTAGCTTTTACACTGTTGTAAGAGAATTTCGTGGTTATTCCTTTTCCGTTATGAATGATATATTATTATATCAGCGGCTAATAACTAATGGATTGTGGGCACAAGATGACTGCAATATATTTCTAGTTAATCATATGCGCGGTTCACACACTGGCGGCGGTGCAGGCGCAAACATGGATGAGTTCGCAAATCATAGGCCAGAGGGCACAGAGCAATACCAGCAAACAGCCGGTGCACTATGGATTGTAGGGGAATTTATTAACCAAATGAAGCAACTAGGTATATACGATAATTCAAACATACTAATTATGGCAGACCATGGCGCGGCGCTATGGCCCGATAGTGCATTTTTAATAAAGCGAGCCGGTGAACGACACGAGTATATGCAAACATCACAAGCACCTATTTCACACACCGACCTATGGCCAACGTTAGTTGACATTATGGGGTTAGATAACTTAGATTTTGGGAGATCTGTATTCGATATTCCCGAAGATGAAGAACGTGAGCGAACTTTAATGTCCTGGATATGGTATGAAAATTTTGAAAACACCCACCACACATACAATGCCATTGCATCGTTAACATTTACAGAGCATGTATTAGACGTTGCCCCACATATTGTACAAGGGCGGCGCAGGCAAGGGTCCGGATTTGCGGAGAGGTTCCCACATATTCAACTCCACCCTATATACGATTCGTTTTATGGTGGTGGATGGACAAGGTAATTAATAACAATAGAAAGTTCCAAGGAGCGTGTAAACAATGAAAAGAATTCTATCTGTACTTCTTTTAACTGTAGGAATATCATTGGCAATGGCTGTTAATGCGGCAGCATATCTAGACCCTTCGGCCATGACATTTATTATTCAGATAATAGCGGGGATTGCTATAACCTGCGGCGCAACTTTTGCAGTATTCCGCAGAAGAATAGTTCTATTTTTCCGAAAAAGATTCGGGAATAAAAAGCCTAATCAGTCGTTTTTAGATGATTTTGAGGATGATGACGATAACATATAGATATTATTTTTGCCTAATTAAAAAGCATAGTTTGTATATTGCTGTCATCATGCTAATTGTATGGGCAAACTTATTTGTGCTACGCGTAGGAATCATCCATGGCAACAGCATGTATCCTGCACTTAGAAATAGAAGCATCGTTCTGTTTTGGCAGTGGCGTTATACCCCTCAAGTCGGGGATATAGTTATGCTAGGTTCGGATACTGATTTTGGCAGTCGCATTGTAAAACGTATAGCCGCTATTAACGGGCAGTATGTTTATATTGATGAGATGTATTTTTATGTTCCCAAGGGGTATGTATTTCTTATAGGCGACAACCGCGACGAATCTAGAGATAGCCGCCACTATGGCCCGGTGCGGGAAGAAGCAATTGTTGGTCGTGTTTTTTTAGTTTACAACGTTTTTCGAGGTGACAATGAATCTGATTAACACATTTTTGGGCATACCCTTAGGGCATGTAATGCGTTTCATTTATGGCCTTGTGCAAAACTATGGTCTTTCAATAATTTTATTTGCACTTATTGCCAGAGCCATACTATTTCCCGTGTCTGTGATAGCACAAAAAAACGCTGTAAAAATGGCCAGAATGAAGCCTAAATTAGATAATATCAAGCGCCGCTACGCTGGGGATAAGGACCGTATCTCAGAGGAACAATATGCTATATTCAAAAAAGAAAAGTATAGTCCCTTGTTTGGTACAATCCCATTACTATTACAAATCCCTCTTATCTTGGGGCTAATTAACGTCATATATAACCCTCTTCAGCATTTACTACGTTTACCAAGTGAAACTATCTCTCTTTTTGCCCTAAGAGCAGAGCAGGTACTAGGTGAGCCTCTTGTAAGCTGGGGATGGCAACTACAAATTGTGGATTTAGTTCAAATGAATCCGACTTATTTTAACACTTTGCCTAGCGTAGAGCAGATATATGGTTTAGATTTAAGTTTTTTTACCTTTAACCTCTCTTTATTCCCACATATAACAACGTTTAACTCATTGATTCTTTTTCCAGTATTTTCGGGGCTTAGTGCTTTAATTATGTGCCTTGTGCAAAATAAGGTTGATGTTTTACAAAGTCGACAATCTGTAGGGGCAAAGTTGAGTATGACTCTAATAATGGTCGCGTTTTCTACTTATTTTGCTTTTATAGTTCCCGCCGGTGTAGGGTTGTACTGGATAGTTGGCAACATAATTGCCACAACGGTGATGGTTATACTAAACCGTATGTACACAGTTGTGGATATGGGTAGGCATACTCAAAAAGCCACTTTAACTAAAAAGGAAAAGGCTGAAAAAAAACAGCAAGCAAAGGATAATCGTAAGCGCGAAAAAGCCGATAGCATACGTTTTTTCAATGCAGAAAACACAAAAAGACTTGTATTTTATTCGCAATCAAGCGGGTTTTACAAGTACTTTGCAGGTATTATTGAGTATGTAACAGCGAACTCAGATATCATAATTCACTATGTAACAAGCGACCCATATGATAAGATTTTTGAGACATTAAACCCTAAAATTGCCACTTATTATATAGGCGATAAGGCTTTGATTCCATTTATGATGAAAATGGACGCAGATATAGTTGTCATGACTATGCCAGACTTAGGGTTATTTCATGTAAAACGCTCTTTGGTTAGAAAAGATATTGAATATATATTTCTAGACCATGGCATGACTAGCTTTCATCTAATGTATCGCGCAGGGGCATTAGATTACTTTAATACAATTTTTTGTTATGGCCCAAACCATATCGAAGAGGTTCGCGAAACAGAAAAAGCCTATGGGTTAAGAAAGAAAAGGCTGGTTTCTACCGGCTATTGCTTGCTAGATGAAATGCTTGAAAAGGTAGCCGATTTAGATGAAATTAAGCGGAAAAGAAAACAAATATTAGTGGCACCTTCTTGGCAAGCAGATAACCTTATGGAACTGTGTTTTGATGAGATAGTAGAGCAGTTGGCAGGCAAAGAATTTTGCTTGATAATAAGACCACACCCAGAATTCATAAAACGCTTTCCTGATATGATGACGAGTATTATACAAAAATACGAGAACCGCTTGGATGAAAACTTTATAATACAAACGGATTTTTCATCCAACGAAACTGTATTTCATTCCGATTTAGTTATAACTGACTGGTCATCTATCGCGCAGGAGTTTTCATATGCGACTAAAAAACCATCTTTATTTATTAATACACCAATGAAAATTATGAACCCAGAATACAAGCGTATTCCTTGTATTCCCCTAGATATTTCGTTGCGTGATGAAATCGGGATATCTTTGGATACAGACAACCTACACAACTTGTATGATACTGTAAAACAACTTTTAAGCGAAAAGGACATGTATCATGATAAAATTAAAGAGATACTTGCTAAAAATATTTTCAATATTGGGCACAGCAAACAAGTAGCAGGTGACTATTTAATAAACTCCGTGATTATCCGCTGTATAGCTGAGACATTAGAATGTAAACCCTCTGAAATAAAGGAGCTAACAGTCCAAAAGAAGGGTATGACAAACCGCTCTTACCTTTTCACCCGAGGTGATAAGCGCTACATAATGCGCATACCTGGAGAAGGAACAGGAAGGCTAATTAACAGAAAAAAGGAATACCGGGTTTATAAGAAAATTGCACATTTGAACATAAGCGATGATGTTGTATATATTAATCCTCAAAATGGGTACAAAATCACCACATTTTGGGATAAGGCAAGAGTCTGTAATCCTTTTGATGAAAATGATGTAGTTGCCTGCATGACGAAGCTACGTGAGTTTCACGCATCAGGGCTCGAAGTTCCGCACAATTTCGATATTTTCGAGCGTATTGAGTTCTATGAGAGCCTTTGGGATGGGCCATCAAGATACAAAGATTACGCCGAAACCAAGGCTAATATAATGACGCTAAAAGATGTCTTATCAAAATACCCAACACCACTGGCTTTAACCCATGTTGATGCTGTTCCTGATAATTTTCTATTTATAGAAGCGGATGGACACGGCACTGAGGAGTTGCGGCTTATTGATTGGGAGTATGCCGCAATGCAAGACCCCCATGTTGATATAGCCATGTTTGCTGTATACGCAATGTATGACCGTGCCCATGTCGAGAAGCTTATAGATGCATATTTTCTTGAGGGATGTATAAAGCAGATAAGACACAAGATTTACGCATATATTGCCATGACGGGACTTTTGTGGAGCAATTGGTGCGAATACAAAGGACAGTATAATATAGAATTTGGAGATTATGCTTTGAAGCAATATCAGTTTGCGAAGGAATATTACCAGCTTTTCCGGAAGGAACAGGATTAGACGTGGATGAACTCAAAAGATATAAAGCAACAAAAGCCATCATCATGGCCGCAGGACGAGGAAGCAGGCTATCCCCCATCACTGATACTATTCCTAAGCCTTTAATAGAGGTTAACGGCAGAAGGATGATTGAAACACTATTAGATGCGTTAATTCAAAATGGAGTTTCAGATATCTATATAGTAACAGGGTATTTGAAAGAGCAGTTTGATTATCTACCGCAAAAATATAGCTATGTAAATATTACGTTACTTTTTAATCCTTACTATCTTTCATGCAATAACATATCATCTTTATATATCGCGCGTGCCTACTTAGGAAACTGCATAATCGCCGATGGTGACTTGATTATTTATAATCCCCATATCCTTGAACCATACTTTGACGCTTCAGGATATTGCAGTATTTGGGCCGAAGAAACCAATGAGTGGTTGCAGACAACAGACGGCGAAGGTTATGTGGTATCATGTAGTAGAAGCGGAGGCAAAAAAGGTTGGCAATTGTTTTCTATTTCATTTTGGAGTGAAAACGATGGACAAAAATTATGTAGACATATCGAGGAAATTTTTGTGGAAAGAGCCATAACAGATATATTCTGGGATGACGTACCCATGTTTTATTTTAAAGACGAGTATCGGCTAAAAATAAGACAAATCCAACATAACGATTTAGTTGAAATAGATAATTTGAGTGAATTGTCAATTATAGATCCTAAAATTGCGGAGGTTATAATATGAAAAACACACAGGTTGATTGGGTTTCGATGATTGTACCTATGGTATGTATTATTATACTAGGTACCGTGTTTATTGTGGTTCCAGAAACCTCACAGCAGACACTTGATACAATCAGAGGTTTTCTAGGGGATGATATCGGTGTTTATTTTATTCTGCTTGGCTTAGTTTCGTTTGGTATAACACTATTCATGGCTTTCTCGAAATTTGGAGCCATAAAGCTTGGTAATGTTGATAAGCCAGCCTATAACTCATTTGCTTGGGGTGCTATGATTTTCACTGCTACGATGGCCGCAGACTTAATTTTCTTTTCTCTTTCTGAGTGGGCTATGTACGCTTCTGAACCTCGTGTTACTGAGTTGGGTGACCCTGTGCTTTGGTCTGCTACATTCCCACTATTCCATTGGGGGCCTATTGCCTGGAGTTTTTATATAGTACTTGCAGTATCACTTGGCTTTATGCTTCACGTAAAAGGGCGTACGAAAAAAAAGTTCTCTGAAGCATGTAGGCCCATTTTTGGTAACAAAATTGACGGGATTCTTGGAAAGACAATAGATTTAATTGCCATTTTTGCACTTTTGGCAGGTACAGCTACAACATTTTCTCTTGCGACACCATTAATTGCGGCGGCACTGGCTCATGTAATTGGTATTAGCACTTCGGTGGCCCTTACAATTATTATTTTATTACTGGTTGCATTAGTTTATACAATAGCTGTTTTGGCCGGAATGAAAGGCATTTCCAGGCTAGCTAATTTTGTTGTTTATCTATTTTTTGTACTTCTAATTTATGTACTGATACTTGGAGGAGAGGGGCGCTTTATATTAGAAACTGGCGTGGCCTCCATTGGTAACCTTTCACAAAATTTCCTTGGACTTTCAACTTGGACAGACCCATTGCGGCGAGATTCTTTCCCACAGAACTGGACAATTTTTTATTGGGCATATTGGATGGCCTGGTGTGTAGCCACACCTTTTTTCATAGGAATGATAAGTAAGGGCCGTACTATAAAAAATACGGTGCTTGGTGGATATTGTTGGGGCTTAGCAGGAACATTTACATCTTTCATAATATTGGGTAACTACGGACTTGCACAGCAAACGAGACATGGCCTTGACACAGTAGGCGCAATTTACGCAGGTACAGATATATCTGATGCTATAATTTTGATTTTTGAAACATTACCATTATCAACACTGGCAATTATACTGTTAGCCGTTAATATGATTATGTTTTATGCCTCTACTTTCGATGCATTAACAATGGTAGTTTCAAATTACTCATACAAAGAGCTTAATGAAGGCGAAGAACCTAGTAAAAGGATAAAAGTTTTTTGGGCAATATTGTTTATCATTTTCCCCATTGGGTTAATTTTCTCAGAAAGTGCTCTTAACAACCTACAAAGTGTTGCTATAATTGCCGCATTTCCCATGGGGATTATTATCTTATTAATTATTATTAGTTTCTTTAAAGATGCGAAAGCACATCTCAAATTGATATCAAAAAGAATGAATAACTAAAGATCTAACCCCACTAACATAACCAAGTTATTTGATTATGCCTTTTAAGGAGTGTCAAAATGGAAAAATCCCTAAAAAAACACTACGAATGGCGCGGCAAATACGAACTAACCCTACGCGCCCCCCTAGAAACCAAAGAAGACCTAGCCCTAGCCTACACCCCAGGCGTAGCCCTACCCTGCCTAGAAATCCAAAAAGACCCAGCCAAGAGCTACGAACTAACCCGCCGCTGGAACACAGTAGCCGTAATAACAGACGGCACAGCAGTACTGGGCCTAGGCGACATTGGCCCACTAGCCGCGATGCCGGTAATGGAAGGCAAAGCCGCGCTTTTCAAAAAGTTCGGTGACGTAGACGCTATCCCCCTATGCCTAAGCACAAAAGACCCAGACGAGTTTGTAAACGCAGTAGCACTACTGGAGGGCAGTTTCGGCGGTATAAACCTAGAGGACATTGCCGCACCAAGATGCTTCGAGATTGAGCAAAAGCTTAAAAAGCGGTTAAGCATCCCTGTATTCCATGACGACCAGCATGGCACGGCAATAGTGGCGCTGGCGGCTGTTAACAATGCGTTAAAGCTTACCGGTAAAACCCCAGGCAATGTTAAAGTTGTGGTAAACGGCATAGGCGCGGCAGGCACGGCCATTATCAAACTATTACTAAGCGCAGGTTTTACAAATATAATCCCCTGCGATAGGGATGGCGTAATTTACCGTGGCAAACCAGGGCTTTCGGCCACACATGCCGGGCTTGCGGAAATAACAAACCCGCACAATATAACAGGCTGGCTGGCAGACGCAATGCAGGGCGCGGACATTTTCATAGGCGTATCAGGGCCAAACTGCGTAACCCCGGATATGATACGCTCTATGAACGAAAAATCTGCCGTTTTCGCAATGGCTAACCCTACGCCGGAAATTATGCCGGATATAGCCAAAGAAGCCGGTGCATATATAATTGGCACCGGCCGAAGCGACTTCCCTAACCAGATTAATAACGTATTAGCCTTCCCAGGTATATTCCGCGGTGCCTTGGACGCGCAAGCCCGCGAAATCAACGATAGTATGAACCTAGCCGCCGCAAACGCAATAGCAAGTTATGTAAACGATGAGGAACTATCACCAGACTATATTATCCCTAGCGCACTAGACAAAAAAGTAACAGATGCCGTAGCAAAAGCAGTATTCAACGCAAGCAAAACCATATAATTACATTCCAATCCCAAAACCGCGCAACGCGCGGTTTTTTATAGACTAGGAAACTTGTCTGACATCTATCGTTAAAAGTGGCAAAGCCACTTTTTATAGTTTTTGGTCAAGCTTTTTTCAAAAAGCTTGCGGGGCTGGTCGTTCCGCTAAGCGGAACTGCTCGCCCATGCAACCAGGGTGTGGGGCAGAGCCCCACGGTTTTAATCTTCCCCCTCCGTAACCGTCAACGCCTCAATAATCCGCTGATAAAGCACACTGGCATTGGCCCGCCAGTTGGACTGGATAAGCTTGGCCTGTTCGCGGGTGTCTACTGATACGAAAAGTTCCAGTAGTGCCCGCTTATCTTCGTATACGCCGCATTTGACTCGAAACTCGTCATTTTCCACGTTTGGGAAGTAGGTGGCGGTGTTTTCGTAGTCTTTTTTTATTTTGCCTCTATTTTCGGTTATATAGCGGTCTATGGCCTGGCGGCGTGACCAGGGTATATGCTTTTCAAAATATTCTAGGGTGGTTTGGCCTTCTTCTGTTACTACATATATAGTGGTATTTTTGTCTAGAGCGTTTTCCTCGGTAGCATCTAATAACCCTCCCTCTACCATTACTGCCAGGGTTTG
>Ga0123355_10003217_pt1 | contig 23340 bp, 19 predicted proteins | sample TergutEmb28metaG_3_FD_89872 | JGI IMG/M metagenome (GOLD analysis project Ga0123355, IMG submission 89872) | Embiratermes neotenicus P1 segment gut microbial communities from Petit-Saut dam, French Guiana - Emb289 P1 | ecosystem: Host-associated > Arthropoda: Insects > Digestive system > Gut ... | reverse complement strand
CCCATCGGCTTAATTTTGTATATCAGTTCACCAACCGAACTATTATAACACACTTTCCACTCTTTGGGTAGCCTTTTTTGCGAATTTAAAAAGTCCCATCGACCTCCGCCGGAAGAGCTCCGAACATATCGCGCGTTTGCGGAATTCCACAAAGGCGAAAGATTATTCGTTTCCCACACCACTTGCGGGTCGGGACGGATAAGAAGAATATCTCCCCATCGCTCTAACTTCTCTCCGTTATTCGCGTCAATAATCTCAAAATCTTTCCAATTATTTGATATAAACATAATTTTTGCTCCTTTACTGTTCACATACGCTCGCATACTCACACCACTTACATGGATCAAATCCTTTAATCGTTCTTGCCGAAATCGATATATCGCCGTCAATCATCCCTTCAGCGGCACGCTTAATTATTCTGTTCGCTTTGTCAAGTTCGCTCGCCAAATCTTCGTATAAATTTGACGGCGCGGTTGGAATAAATTTCAAACTCTCATCCAATGCCAATTTCACATTGTCATCATCCAAAATCCAGCCGTTCATTTTTAAGCTTTTATCCAACCCGTCCTCAACATCTTCCGCACTAACTTGCGCATCACACTTTACTATCGGTTCACTCATGGGCATATAAAGAAGTGCAGCCGCTTCGGCATCAAGTGCTTCGGACAACATATTTGCATACACTAACGGCTGAATTTGAACTCCTGCATCAACAAGGGTTTGGTCCAGTTTTTTTGCAGATGATTTATAGTCCACAACCGTGATATAACGTTTGTCGTCAACTTCTGCAACGTCAACCCGATCAACGCTTCCTACCAAACTGCCCGCAACTTCGCCGTTAATATTAACGGTTGGCGAAACATAATCTCCGCCGGCAGGTTTAAAGCTCACTTCAAATCCAAGCGGACGGAACTTACTTTGTTTATAAAATTTGACAATATTCCACGCAGTGGCGCATGCGACATTTTCAATTCGCCGCGCAAAATATCCGAAAGACGGCGATAAACTTATCATTACCGCATGATCGGCAAGCACCGTTGTTTTAGTGAGCTCTCGTATTTCATGTTCGCAATCACTTTTGCGAATACTTCCGTATGAAATATCGTTTTTCGCGATATTATCAAAATACTCCGATAAAATCTTATGAAGAAGAGAACCTCTTGCATTCTGTTTAAATTCCGCAGTTGCGCGCGGCTTTGCAATCAACCCGTATTGCAAAAAATAAGAAAAGGCGCACCCGTTGTATTTTTCTATTTTCGAAATGCTAAGCCACAAATGTTCGCCGTATAATTTTTGCGCTATTGCCTTGGAAATTTTCATTGGTTCGGTCGCAATTCCCGGCGGAACATTTGAAAATTGTGGGACGCCCGGGTGTACGTCCCCTACACGCAATTCAGGAAAAATTCTCCGCAACCGTCCACAAATAAAAGATTGTGCCAACGCCGTCCCATCCCGTTTCGCAAGCGGCGAAAACAGCAACAACTGCTCACTCGGCGCAGTTAAACAAGCATAAATCAAATTTTGTTCCTCTATTTGTTTCCGAGTTTGGGTTTCGGCTAATGTAACTCCAAGTTCTGATAATTCTTCACGTTCAGTATCGCTTAAAATCCCTTCAATAGTGTGTGCTTTCGGTAAAACACCGTCATTTAAACCTAATACTAAAACCGCCTTCGCGCCATGGCTGCGAAATCTATCAATTTGAGTAACTAAAACTTCATCTTGTGTTGGCGGCGTAACATTAATTTTCAACCCTGAAAGTCCCGCTGAAAGAAGCAATAAATAAGCTTCATACGTCATTTGCTCATCGCCGAAAATTTGTGAAATTTGAACAATCACCGAATTTAAGCCTTTCCACGCAAGAGAATATTCATCAATCTTACCATGCTGCCCGTTTACGGTAAAACTTTCCATTTTAGATTGTAATCTTTCAACCATTTGAATTTCCTTAAAATATTCAAGGTAAGCATTTGAAATCTCCCGCGCCGATTTTCGCCCGCTAATGGATTTAATCAAATTATAAATCGGCGCTAAAACGACACCTCCGGCAAAGTTAATCTCTTCCATAAATTCTTCAGGAATATCCGGAACCGCTTTCCATTCAGCATCTTCTTTCCACAAACGATATGAAATATCAGCCGCCAAAATATAATTTTCCAATAAATCTGCTTGCCGATTAGACAATCCGCAAAAGCCGGATTTCATAACACAGCTCACTCGTTCATAAGAAAATCCAAACGCCAAAATTTCCATAACGCTGATTGCGTGCCGAATTAACGAATTACTCAAACACTTCTTTGAATTGTCACAAAAATATGGAATTTCATATTTCGCGAACAACGCAGGTAAACTTCCCTCATAATTTTCAAAATCACGGTATAAAACACAAATATCTTTGTAATGATAATTTTTTTCTGCAACCAATCGTTTGATTTGGCGACACGCCTCATCAATTTCTGCATAATGGTTTTGCGGCTCAAAAAGGGTAATATTTTCTGTTATTTCGTTATAAATTTTAGGTTTTTTCGCAAAAAAGTTATGTTTTAAAAATTCAAGTTCGGCATTTGCAAATTCGCGGCCGGCATTCAACATAATATCGTCAGCAACCGAAACGCCGATTTCGTTTGCTATGTCAATCAATTTTTGCCGAGTAAAATTTGCGGAAGAAAATACAATATTATCATTGTCATCATCGCGAGTAAGGGAAACCACCGTATTTTCAGTATATTTCAAAACTTCACGTAACATATCATATTCAACCGAAGAAAAGCTTTTGAAATTATCTATATAAACTGTTGCGCCTCTTAAAAAATTGCATTTTGACAATCTCATAGCGGCAAGGGACAAGTTATCTTCCATATCCATATATCCGTTGGACAATAACTTTTCATACTCATCAAAAACCCTTGAGAAATCGCTGAGTTTTACCGACAATTCAGCGTTTTTAGTTTGTAAACTTGCGGTTGTAAGTGTTTCGGAAGTCACTCCGTAACGTTTGAATTCAGCAATAGTTTTTTGTACCACTTCCGAAAAACCCGTATTTTTTGCCGCACGCCGAAGAATAGATAAATGTTTTAAACTAATGTCAAGCGCACGTTTAGTGAGCATAAGTTTTGCAGAACTGTCTGCAAAGTTCATGCGAAGCGGGCCTGCTTCAGAGAGGATACGATTGGTCAAACGTGAAAAGCTTAAAACCGTAACAGTTTGCTGACTTTTCATCCCAAGCATATCAATCAACTGTTTTTCACAGAACATAGAAAACTGATCCGGAACAAGGAGGAATGATTTTTTACCCTTTGCGCAGTTAGCTAAAATTTCATTAAATATATGACTTGTTTTGCCTGCTCCCGAATGTCCGCAAATAAATTTCAGCACTTCGCAACCCTCCTGACAGTATAATTATTAATTATACATAAAGTTGCTGAAAAAATCAATAGGCGGTTGACAAATTTACGAATTAGATGTAAAATATAGAAGATTGTCGCCGCAAGGCGGCAGGGTTCCCGAAAAATGAGAGCCTAAGCTCGAAATTTTGCCCTCTTCGAGGATAATTCCACTACAATTTTGCAAAAATCAGCAAAATCAAGTGTCATTTATGGGATAGAGGAGCACACGCCCATAAGGTGAGCTTTTGACGCGCTCTGTTGCGGCAAAACGAACGGAAAGGGCGAGGTGCGACGAGGCTCCTTAGTTAAATGGATATAACAGACCCCTCCTAAGGGTCAGTTGTGAGTTCGATTCTCGCAGGGGCTGCCAAAATTTTAATAAAAAGAGAACAAAATATGCCTAATATACTAACCTTAACAATAATAGACTACAACAGTAGCGGTGAAGGGGTGGCAAAACCCGATAACTTCGCTGTTTTTGTGCCGTTTGCTTTACTCGGCGAAACGGTTAGCGCAACAATTGTAGAACAACACAAATCATATGCTCGCGCCGAAATTGTGGAAGTTTTAGAGCCATCACCTTATCGAATCACGCCTGAATGTCCCCATTTTGGCGAATGCGGCGGTTGCAATCTTCTTCATATGTCATACGATGAAGAACTTCGCTTCAAACAGCGAAAAGTATCCAATGCATTACGTTTAGATTATGTCGAAATTATTCCCTCTCCCATTACAAAACATTATAGAAACAAAACTGTTTGGCAAACCGATGGCAAGAAAATCGGATTGTTCGCGCGGAAAACAAATGATGTTGTAGATGTTGAAAACTGTTTACTACAAAGTGAAGAAGCAAACGCAACTAAACATGAACGGCTTTTCTATCGTGAACGCTTGCAAATTCTTTGCGGCATTGAGTTTGAGGTTGACGACAAATCTTTTTTTCAAGTAAATAATGCCGCGGCAGAAAAGATGCTTGAATCAGTTAAGCAAAATATTAAACCTACCGACAAGGTTTTGGATTTATATTGCGGCGTTGGCGCAATCACACTGTGCGTTGCAAAGGCTGTAAAAGAAGTGGTTGGGGTTGAAATCAACAGACAAGCAGTTCAGGATGCAATTGCTAACTCTGAACGAAATGGAATTTGTAATGCCGAATTTATCGCATCACCCAGCGAAAAAGTGTTTGACAAAATTGATTTTGCTGCATTTGACGTTGTGATTTTGGATCCGCCGCGAAACGGGTGCGATAAAAAATTGATTGAAACGCTGCAAAATTGTAACGCCAAAAAAATCATCTATATTTCCTGTAATCCGGCAACATTAGCGCGAGATTTGAAATTACTCACAGAGTATAAATTGAAGTCAGTGACAGCCATTGATATGTTTCCGCGAACCGCACATGTGGAGGTTGTTTGTGTGTTGGAAAAATAAAAAAGGAGATGATTCCATGAAAAAATTGATTAGTAGTATGTTAGTTTGCTGTATGGCGGCAACTCTCATATTGTCGCTCGTTGCCCGTGGGGAAATTCCCGATATAAACCCAATAACATACGAGCCAAATGAGTCTGCCAATCAACTGCGCGTTACGGCGGTGTCTGCAGGGACTTGGCACACGCTTGCGATTTTGGATGATGGCTCGTTGTGGGCGTGGGGGGACACGGACAAACCGTCCGAGGAAGAACGTGAAAGAATGTATAACAGTTGGGGTTTTATTTGGGCAAGCAGACTTGGCGACGGAACAAATGAGCCGCAACTTTCGCCTGTGAAGATTATGGATAATGTCGTTCATGCCGTTGCGGGGGAACATCATTCGTTGGCGATAGATGCTGACGGTGTGTTGTGGGGTTGGGGCAGAAATCGGCATGGGCAAATCGGCGACGGCACAAACGAGACCCGCCTTTCGCCCGTAAAAATTATGGATAATGTTGTATCTGTTACACCGACATTTAACGGCGGTTATGCTGTCACATCAGACGGCGTTGAATGGTGGTGGGGTGAAAGGCGAGTGTCCGCCGAAGTTGACGGGCAGTGGGAATGGTGGCAAGACATACAGCTTTATCCAATAAGAGTGAGTGAGCGGATTGACCCGCCGTTCCAACGAGAGCCTCGTTTTAACTATAAAATTGACGAAAACGGCACGCTGTGGACTTGGGGAATAAATGAATTTCTCGATATGCGGGGCGGAGGTTCACCACTTGTCGGCGACGGAACTGCAACAATATTTGAATATAATCGCAGAGAAATTGATGGGAATCTTTATGACGTTAGAGAAATTATTGGCGAGGACAACGCTCGCCATACGCCTGTGCGGATTATGGATAACGCTGTATCGGTTAAAACGGTTCGTGACACCGTTTTCGTTATCGACAGCAACGGAACATTGTGGGCATGGGGTTACAATACTGTCGGGCAACTTGGCGACGGAACGACAGATCCGCGTTTGTCACCGGTACGGATTATGGAAAATGTGGCGTATATTTCTTCGGGGCGAACAGACGACCACGGACGAGTTGGTTGGATGAATACATTTGCCATCACAACTGACGGCGAGCTTTGGGCGTGGGGTGGCAGTCAAGGTTTTGGCGGTTTGGGATTACTCGGTGATGGCACGGGCGGAGTTAGCAACTCGCCTGTGCGCATATTGTTTACTATTCCTACGATTACCGATGAAATAAGCGTTTACATTAACGGTGAGAGGTTGGAGTTTGATGTACCGCCGCAAATCATCGACAACCGCACAATGGTTCCAATGAGAGCGATATTTGAAGCGTTGAGGTATGAGGTTGAGTGGGACGGCGAAACGCAAACAGTTATAGCGACAATAGGAAGGTCAACAATTACTATGCAAATTGATAACGACGAAATAATCGTTGAATGGACGGAATGGATAACGTCACAGCCAGTGACGCCGGGCGGAGGCGCACACGGAGGAATGATACCAATTCCGAGAACAACTACCGTTGTATTAGATGTTCCTCCAATGATTGTGAATGACCGCACACTTGTACCACCACTCCGTGCGATTGCCGAGGCAACAGGCGCAGATGTTGATTGGGTAGCGGATACGCAGACGGTTATAATCATTACGAATTAAATTCAAGTCAAAAAGAGCGATATTTCCAATTGTGATATGATACCCCTGAAGTAGACAGTAGAAATAAAAAAACTGTTTGCGGAAAGGGGTATCATTTTTATGCCGCAGAAATCTAAAATATCTGTAGAAGAAAAAATCAAACTTGTTCAAGATTATCTATCGGGAGAGTTGGCACCTTCAATCTTTACACGAAAATACAATATGCAAGAGCAAAGGTTGTATGAATGGGTTAGTTTATATAAAAGACGAGGAATAGCGGGATTAATACCCGCAACAACAACTCGCAAATATTTGGCGGAGACAAAGTGTTTAGCGGTTGAAGAATATCTGTCAGGTACAATGTCGCTAAATGATATTTGTGACAAATATGATATAAGTCGTCATAGTATGTTGCAAAGATGGATTTTATGGTATAATAGTCATGGAGGATTTAAGCAACCTAATACAGGAGGTGCAACCCGCATGACTAAAGGACGTAACACCACATTGGAAGAACGAATTGAAATCGTCAGTCATTGTATATCCAATAACAAGGATTACGGTAAAACTATTGAAAAGCATAGCGTGTCGTATCAGCAGATTTACGGATGGGTCAAAAAATATGAAGTAAGCGGAGTTGATGGACTCGCTGACCGTCGCGGCAAGCGTAAAGACGGATCAACTATGAATGAAGTCGAAAAACTTCGTGCTCAAATTAAGCTCAAGGAAGCGGAAAATTTACGACTTCAAATGGAGAATGAGTTGCTAAAAAAGTTGGAAGCTCTCGAAAGGGGGCAAAACATCGACTAAGTTTAGTTCGTCTTGAGAATAAATATTTGGCAATCAAGAATCTACATAAAGAAAAGAATTATCCAATCATTACACTTTGCGACATTCTTGAATTGAACCGCTCGTCATACTACAAATGGTTACGGCGCGACCAATCGGCTCAAGAAGCCAAAGATAAAGATTTGATTGATAAGATGTGTTTTCTTTACCAAGAATCGAATGGGATTTTGGGATATAGGCGTATGCAGATTAGTCTAAAACGTAGGTTTAATTTGCATTGTAACAAGAAACGGGTATATAGAGTTATGCGAGCAGTTGGGCTTAAATCCGTAATCCGCCATAAACGACCAAATTACATAAAATCAACACCCGAAATCACTGCTGAAAATATCCTTAATCGTAATTTTGTCGCCGAGAATTTTAACGAGAAATGGTTGACAGATGTTACGGAATTCAAGTGCGGGAATGGCGTCAAACTCTACCTAAGTGCCATACTTGACCTAAAAGATAAGAGCATCGTTTCTCATGAAGTTGGACGCAACAACAATAACAAGCTCGCATTTGATACATTTGATTATGCTATTCAAAAATATCCTGATGCGAAACCGTTATTCCACAGTGACCGAGGCTTTCAATATACCAATAGAGTATTTAGAACGAAGTTGGACGCTCAAGGTATGACACAAAGTATGTCCAGAGTTGGGCGATGTATTGATAATGGTCCGATGGAAGCGTTTTGGGGAACGATAAAAGCCGAGATGTATTATTTACAACGATTTAGCGATTATGACAGTTTGAAAACGGCAATTGACAAATATATGTCTTTCTACAACAATCACCGCTATCAAGAACGGCTCGGTGGATTAGCTCCGTTGGAGTATAGAGCTTCGCTTGAGGTTGCGTAAGTTGAATTTTGTTTGAAGTTTGGAGTGATAATTTATGGTTATTATTAATAAAAGAGGTGTAGTTGCCACTAAGGCGACACGCCACATATCAGTAGAAGAAAATCTGAAAAAATTGGGATTGAAAAAGACGGCAAAACACGAACATGAGAAACTCTTGAAAAACAACTAATATCATGATATAATAGGACTATCTTTATATTAAAGGTGGGCTGTGTCATGAAAAATGGAATTGAATTTATTGATTATGCGGGGCAAATATCAACATCAAATCGTGATATAATTGAAAAAGCAATTTATAGTTGCCTTTCTAATATTGCTGGTGATTATTGTAAATACATAAGAAGTATAGTCGTTACTGACGACTTGCCAAAATTTTGTTCTGAAACTTACAACGACATACAGGAATATATTTCCCCGAAAACGCAGGCGAGAGTACAAAAAATAAACTCCAAACTATTTGATATAGTGATTAATTATTGTCTAATCAGTTTTGTCGCGAATCGCCTGACATTAGATATTGATGAACTTTCGCAGCACAATATATATCATGAAATATATCATGTAATCAATAATATAGAATATCTTACATTAGTTGACAAGTTGCCTGAAGATGAATCTGGTTGTTGCAATATGAGCCTAACCAAACTATTCTTTAATGAATTTGTTACCGAGTATAGGACTGTTCAAATAATTAACCTTCGCTATGAGGAGTGGCGTATTAAAGAAATGTTTAACGAGTTTTCAAAAAAGTTTATAGAACTTGTGGAGCGTTGCAAAAATACCACGATTAAAATCAGAATGACATTGCGTGAGCAGGAGTCCTTTTATAGCCTTTGTTCGGATATTGCATTACTTAGCAAGAGTGTGGTGTACGACTTTGCATTGATTTCGGCTACAGAACTCTATAATTGTCTTTTAACCAATCAAAAAGAAGAACTCCGCCTAATTGAAAAACTCGATATTGACGCAGATTTTTCCATGTTACTCAAGGAAACCGAAGTCGGTATAAACCAATCTCTCAATGACTTCACGACATTGCTTGTAAATCTTCCAAGTTCTATAGGGAATGTATATGACCACTTGAAAAACTCTATCAAAATGGACAACTCTTAATAATAAGCATATGGCATACACAACAAAAGCGTCTGGAATATTCCAGACGCTTTATAATATCCCACGATTATGAACAAATTTTTAATATTTTGCCTGTCTACTTGACGGGTAGCGGTTCATTCATTGGAAATATCGCTCTTTTTTATTTCTATTTTACATATTACATAGCATTTGCTTTCTTCTCGCGGCGGCGGATGAAAAATTTCAAAACTTCAACCGCAAACAATTGCATTGACGCAAGACCTGCCATAATCGCCCAATGCCAACCACTTACCGCAACCACATCAAAGATGTTCATAAGCGCAGGCGTTGTTGCTAATATAATCGAGAATCCCAATACGCCGACAACAGCGAAGAATACTCCTTTGTTTGATAAAAATCCTGCTTTAAAGATTGACTGTTGTGTTCTTGTATTGAATGTATCAATAGTTGACGCCCAACTCAATACCATAAACGCCATAGTCGCTCCAACCGCGAAATCACCTTGTAGTAAGCTTCCAAAGCTTCCGTCAAAAATAACCAAATCCGGATTCATCGGAAGAATATACGACCCGATTATAAACGCTCCCAAAGTCAAAATTGAGAAAGTAACGGCACGAACAGCTATAAACAATCCAACATTTTGTGCAAATACACCTGAACCTCTCGGAAGCGGTTTACGTTTCATAACCCCCGGCTCCGGCATTTCAAACGCAAGGAAGAATCCGGGAATACCGTCCGCAACAACGTTTATCATAAGGATTTGCAAAGCTGTAAGGGTTTGCACTCCTAATGCCAGCATACCAACCAATAATACGAAAATTTCCGCAAAGTTTACACCGAGAAGGAACTGAATAGTCTTACGAATGTTATCATAAGAAGTTCGACCTTCAGATACAGCATCAACGATTGTCGCAAAATTGTCATCAGTAATAATCATATCAGCCGCATTTTTGGAAACCTCTGTACCTGTAATTCCCATTGCCGCACCAACATCGGCGGCTTTAAGCGCGGGCGCGTCATTTACTCCGTCTCCGGTCATGGTAACAACCGCATCGTGCTCATTCCACGCTTTTACAATTCGCAATTTATCTTCGGGACTAACACGCGCGTAAACCGAAACCCCACGAACAATAGACGCCAATTCAACATCGTCCATTTCAGCAAGTTCAGTTCCCGTAATTGCTCGGTCACCTTCTTTCATAATACCGATTTCTTTTGCAATCGCTTTCGCAGTCGCAACGTGGTCACCAGTAATCATAACAGTTTTAATTCCCGCTTCCGCCGCACGAATAACCGCTTCTTTACTTTCAGGTCTCGGCGGATCAATCATTCCGACAATTCCACGGAACTCGTGATCGCACTCTAAGTGTTCAAGACTCATATCTTCCGGTTTTTGATTTCCGAATTTTTTGACAGAAACAGCAATAACCCGCAAAGCTTTATCAGCGAAAGAATCATGGATTTCTGTCGCTTTTTTATGTAGCTCAGGGTTCTTGCTCCAATCCACAGGAATACGGTCAAACGCGCCTTTTGTAATCGCGATGTAACCTTCTTCGGTGTGGTGAACAGTAGTCATACGTTTACGTCCCGAATCAAAGGGCAATTCGTGGATTCGCGGGAACTCGCGTTCTGCTTTCACACGATCTAATCCTAAATCGTGCAACATTCGAACAATAGCGATTTCGGTAGGATCTCCAATCGCCGTTTCTGAAGCTGAACTTTTACCATCTACATATTCATCGCTAACTTCAATAGTAGCGTTACTGCATGAAGCCATCATTCCGATAAGTTTCTTTTCATTATCGTTAAATTCGTCAGTTGCGTGAATGGGGTCGTGCTCCATATGCCAAACCCGTTGAATTTTCATTTTGTTTAAAGTTAGAGTTCCGGTTTTATCAGAACAAATTACAGAAGTATTTCCAATAGTTTCAATTGCAGGAATTTTGCGGATAATCGCCTTTTTTGAAACCATATTAAACACGCCGTAAGATAAAATCATTGTTACAATAATAGGAAGTGTTTCCGGAACCGCCGCAACCCCCAGTGCAACAGCTAGCAACAGCATTTCCAGCGGCGGATTTCCCCAAAGCATAGGCAATGAGCCAACCGCAAACATAACAACACCGGACGCAAGCGCAATTACAGAAATACGCTTCGCTAACTGTTTAAGTTTTATTTGCAAAGGCGTTTCCATCTTTTGAGTTGTGTTAAGTGAGTGCGCGATTTTACCCATTTCAGTGTTCATCGCGGTTTCAACAACAATTGCTGTTCCACGCCCCGCAGTCACCAAACAACCCGAATATACCATATTAAATCTATCGCCAAGCGGCACGTCATCGGTAATCACAACAGTGCAATCTTTTTCAACCGGTTGACTTTCACCTGTCAACGCCGCCTCTTCAACTTGCAAAGAACTTGTTTCAATCAACCTTGCGTCAGCGGTAATAACGTCTCCGGCATTAAGCTCGATAATATCGCCGGGCACAAGTTGGCTTGCTTCAACGATTTGTTTTGTTCCGTCCCGAATAACGGTAGTTTTGAACGCATTCATTTTTTTCAAGGCTTCCAAAGCCTTTTCGGCCTTACCCTCTTGATAAAGACCTAAAACAACATTGATTATAACAATTGATAGAATTACAACTACTTTCGCGATGTCGCTCGCGCCGCTAAAATAATCTCTGTAACCATATTGCATGTAATTCATTATTGCCGCCGCTGTCGCAATTATTGCCGCCGCTATCAAAACCAAAGTTGGAATTTCTTTCAAATGGTGCAGAATCTTTTGGAAAAGATTTTCCTTTTTTTCCTCTTTAAACTCATTTAACCCATACTTTTCAATCCGTTCTTCAACTTGCTTGGTAGTAAGCCCTGAATTAGGATTTCCTCCCAACTGTTCCAGCACTTTTTCTACCGGATCTTTAACCCATAACATTACACACACCATCCTTTAATATAGATTTTTGGCAATAAAACGCCGAAAATATTATATTCCGACAATTCCATCCTTTCAATTATACACTAAATTTATCAAGCCGTCAATATTTTTTTATTGAATAATTTTTCGTTTTTCTTGCCAAAACTATTTAACATAAAGGAGTGAAAAACATGGGAAAAAATAAAAAGCCAAATGAAAAAACAACAAATCGCGAGGGCGAAAGCCAAAAACTTGAAAACAAGAAAAATGTTCCGATTGGTTCTGACCGGCGCGGCGGCAAAAATACGAAGTAGTATTGGAATAGAGTATACAAAAACCCGCTGAATCCTGACCGATTCAGCGGGTTTGATGTGCGATTTTGTGTATTGTAATAATATTTTGAGGGTATACATTCGTTCATTCTATTAGGTTTTTTCTTTAAATTATGCTGTTTCGTATTTAATGTTTAGGGTTTTCCACATTCGTTTACATTCCCCAATGAAATCGTCTTGATACATACGGTCGGTCATATCATATAATATTCTACCTTCATTAGTCAACCGTATATTACCTATACTAATTCTTTCATCAGAAGATAATTTTATCATCGTTTTTCCATATTTCAATATAGGCACTTCTGTCGGTAAAACAAATCCCTTTATTTTGTCATACTCAATAAGTCCCAAATTTGCTAATGAATAAAGATGGTATCGTCTTATACCATGCGAATTATAATAAGTTGGAAATTCAACGATATATGTAAAAGGATATTTTGAACGTTCTCTACCTGTATGCTCAAATGTCATTGAGCATATTTTGCAAAAAACATCTATATCTTCATCTTCAATTATAGATAAGATATGAACCATTTTTTTAGTAATTTGACGATCTCCATTTATCTTGTTTGCAAGAATTTTCCCCCAAATTAACTGTACATCTTCTCGACTTATATTTTTTGCGTGTTCAAAAAAGAATGCTAACCAATCAACGCCCACGTTTTCAAAATCAGCATCAGTATTTATATTATTTCCTGCAAATCCAATAATTTTCCCGGTATTTATGTAATGAAGCAAATCTCTTTTAGCCGTAGAAATATATGCTCCCTTTTCTATTCCGGACAGAGACTGATCATCTTCAATTGATTTCTTATATGTTTCTAATCCTTCATTAAAGTCTTTTTTGGTTCCTTTGGGAGAAATTACCCAACCAATAGATTTTTCCACCATATTAAGTAGTTTAATTAAAACATCACTTGCTCCCTTAAAATCAATTAACAACTTAAAACCTCCTCATTTGTCACAATATTCAATAACCCATAATATTCCTTGCGCAATTTTACCATAATAGTACAAAATTGTCAACATTTTTACAAATTTTGCATCATCTTATATCCCAAATAAAAAATACACCGACAACGCAAGAAACCTATATATCATAAGTGCTCATACAAAAAAAGCAGTCGATATCCAAACCCGACAGGATTCAGACCTCAACTGCTTTTCATATGGGGTGAGTAACCGGAATCGAACCGGCGACCTCCAGAGCCACAATCTGGCGCTCTAACCAACTGAGCTATACCCACCACAATACTGTGGCAATCTTTCTTTGAACGAACAAAAGATATTATATCATACAAATTAAAATTTTGCAACACTTTTTTTAATTTAGATGTGACAAAATACGTTGATTTGTATTGTAGGGGACGCACACTGGGCGACCCGAAACTTTAAAAACTAAGGGACGCCCAGGTGTGCGTCCCCTACAATAATCAGTTCTTTTTGCCCACTCCCTTTAATTTTAACTAGTATTCAGCATTAGATTTGACACCATTTAAAGATTATCCGCTTAATAACTCTCGAAATTATCTTCATTATTTGCCGCCATATCAACATCTTTGTCCTTATCCTTATTTCTTAATTTCTTCACACTTGCAGTCACTCTGTCAATCGCATCAGGAATAAAGTCAAGAAGTTTGTCATAAGTGTTTGCTTCCGGATTTACCGGAATCAGACGAATTTGTCCGTTACCCACAACCATAAACGCAACCGGCGAAATTGATACCCCCGCTCCTGTTCCGCCACCAAAAGCATTCGGCGAATTATCCGGAACATTGCCGGGTTTAAACGGTTTATAATCCCCGCCGCCAACGCCGAAACCAACGCCAACCTTTGAAATTGGAATAATTACCGTTCCGTCACTTGTTTCCACCGCGTCACCCACAATGGTATTTACGTCAATCATCTCTTTAATGCTCTGCATTGCTGTGTACATCAAGCCCTGTATTGGATGTTGGTTATTATCTGCCATAAATATCGCTCCTCACTTATTTAATTTTATTTGGTATTCCTATTTGTTTTCATATTTTTTGTATAGCTTAATTGCCATAATTCCCGCAATCATAATATGCACAAGCCGTGTTCTGATTATACCATCTATATACAAATCAAGCATTTTTTGGTTAAACTCCGGCAGAACATCAACATCAACAGGAGTTTTTACAACAAAATTGTTGTTTAAAATCGCAACAAGTCCGCCAACAAGTCCCCAAATAATTCCCGTTTCAATTCCTGTTGTCGCTGCATTCCCGTCACCAAATCGAATTTTCAACACAAATCGCTCAAAAATTATTCTGCGGAATAGTGATTGGCGAAACTCTTGCAAAATATGGCGAACCATATAAATTTTCCGTTTAACGTCATGAATTTTTTCGCGAATTGATGCGTTTTCGTCCTTTACCTCTACCGCAACCTCTTTTTCAACCTTTTTTTCAGCCACTTTTGCTATTTTTTCAGGTGAAAATCGTTTGGTTAAATTTATTCCTAATATTTTAAGGGAAAAGGTTGATTTTTTATCCTTTACCATAACCTCTAACCTAATAGGCACGATAAGTAACACTGCGATTATCGCAATCACTCCCGCCAATATTCCCAAAATCCACCAAAGAATAATCATAAAGTTTCCTCTGTAATTTCATCATCCAACGCCAACATTTCAATTTGCGTGGCTTCATTAAAGTTGCTGATTGTATCGAAATCAGGCAATTCATTTAGAGATGGAATTCCGAACGCGCGAAGGAATTCATCTGTTGTGCCGAACAAAATAGGACGTCCGGGCGCGTTAAGCCGCCCGACTTCCCGGATAAATCCGCGCGCCAATAACTTATCAACCAACTGGTGGCAATCAACGCCGCGAACACGTTCAATTCCGCCGCGTGTAATAGGTTGCTTATACGCGACAACCGCAAGCGCCTCCAATGCGGCAGGCGACAAAGTTGCAGTCCGCTTCGCGTCAACCAATTTTTGAATATAATCAAAATATTCATCACGAGTACACATTTGATAGTTTTCGCCCAAACGAATGATTTTTAAACCTCGCCTATTATAATCATAATCATCAATTATATGAGTAATAACAGACTTTGCGGTTTGCTCGTCCGTCTCCAAAATTTCACGTATTTTAGTTAAACTTACAGAATCGCCGGCGGCAAAAAGCACCGCTTCGACAATTGAAACCGCTCTACTCAGTTCCATCGTTACTCCCCGCTCTTTGTAGGGGACGCACACCCGGGCGTCCCGTGATAATATATATCCTTCCAACAACGGGTCGCCCGGTGTGCGACCCCTTACATTGGCTGTGTCTCTTCCTCAACAAAATCTATGTCTTCCACTTCACTATCGTCCAGTCTATTCAGCATAAACGATTTCTCTTTTTTTACATAATCCACATCAATTTTTTTAAGTTTTACAAGTTCTAGCACCGCAAGGAATGTCGCAACAACTTCTCCTCGTGATTCGCATTCCTTAAAAATATCAATAAATTTTATTTTCACACCGAATTTCAAACGATTCCAAACATTTGAAATCATCAAACGAACAGAAATTTTTTCCCGCGATACAATTTTTTCAAAGGGCGCTTTGCTCGGCGGCAATTTGCGCTCCGCCCGCGCAAATGCGCTTTGAAAAGCTGAAAGCAGGTTCGCGATCGTCAAATTTACTGTATCAAATGCAGGTTCGGGCGGTTCAATAACATCAGGTGTTTTATAAAATGAAAGATAACCTTTTCCGTGATTATCTTCCAAAAACAGCGATGCTTCCTTATATTTTTGATATTCCAAAAGGCGTTGCACAAGTTCTTCCCGCGGGTCAATTTCCTCCGCATTTTCGTCAACAGGTTTAGGAAGCAGCATTCGGGATTTAATGCTAAGCAAAGTCGCCGCAAGCACCAAAAACTCGCTTGAAACTTCTAAATCCATACTTTCCATTTGCGAAATTTCATTCAAATATTGCTCTAAAATTTCAGCAATCGGAATGTCGTAAATATTCACTTTATTTTTGCGGATAAGGGACAAAAGCAAATCCAGCGGCCCCTCATACGCTTGCAACCTAACCGTTAACTGTTCCATAAATAACCCCTAACTAACAAACGGTAACAACCCTATAATCCATGCGTAAAAATTCCAAATGTGATTTACTAAGAATGTCAAAAACCCACCAAGCGGCGACATAACTAAAAGTATCAAAATTAAAAATCCAAACCGTTGAATTCTCATATATTGATTGTGCATCCTATACGGCAAAAATGACGATAAAATCCACGAGCCGTCTAACGGCGGCAAAGGTATCAGGTTAAATACCGCAAGTCCGATATTCAGTCCGGTAAGAGTGAAATAAAACGTCAAATAAGTATTAAGCGCGACATCATTCATTCCAAACAAAACTCCCGAATTCCACAAAATCGCATGTGTAAGCATAACCACAAACGCAAACAATAAGTTTGACAAAGGTCCCGCGAACGCGGTGATTGCCATCCCTGTTCGCATAGTAACTTTTCTTGTGAAATTTCGCGGGTCAATAGGTACCGGCTTCGCCCAACCAAATCCGCCAAATAACATTAAAAGTCCGCCAATAGGGTCGATGTGCGGAATTGGATTCAATGTAAGTCTTCCCATATTTTTTGCTGTTCCATCACCTAATTTCAGCGCGGCAAATCCGTGCGCAACTTCATGTATAGTCAAACACAGCAGAACGCAAAAAATCCTAATCACCGTTTCAAGCGGATTTGAAAATAAACCAAATAACATAAAAATGTTTCCTCCGATTAAATATCATTCCTAATTATATCCTCATAAGTTTCACGTTTAACTGCCAATTTCGTCTCTCCGTTATTTACCATTACAATAGGTGGACGCGGAATTCGATTATAATTACTTGCCATCGAATAATTGTATGCGCCTGTACAAAGCACCGCTAAATAATCGCCGACATTAACTTTCGGTAATGCTATATCTTCAATCAGCACATCCCCCGATTCACAGCACCGTCCGGCAATTGTCACCGTTTGCTCCGGCTTGCCGTTCGGGTTATTAACCAACTTCGCGTCATATTTCGCACCGTACATAATATACCGCGGATTGTCGGTCATTCCGCCGTCAACTACAACATATGTGCGGACGCCCGGAATTTCTTTCACCTCACCGACTTTGTAAACGGTAATTCCGGCGTCTGCAACGATTGAACGCCCCGGCTCCATAAGGATAAACGGACGTTTAATATTCCGCTTGCCGCAAACATCGTCAACAACTTTTGAAATCGCCGCAATATAATTGTCATACGAAATCGGGGTGTCGTCATCGGTATATTTTATGCCGAAACCGCCGCCAAGGTTAAGTTCCGACATTTCAACGCCGTATTTTTCCTTGACGTCAGCAATAAAATTAAGCATAATTTCCGCCGCAAGCTCGAACGGCGCGCGATCAAAAATTTGTGAACCAATATGGCAGTGAACACCCACAATTTCGACACCGTTTAGTCTGGAAGCAATTTTAACTATTTCTTCCGCCTCGCCGGTTTCAAGTGTAAACCCGAATTTTGAATCAATTTGTCCCGTCCTTATAAACTCGTGCGTATGCGCTTCAACGCCCGGTTTTACACGAAACACGATTTTGGCAATTTTCTCTTTTTCAATTGCAAGTTTGTTTAATAGTTCAAGCTCGGATTTATTGTCAACAACAAATCTTCCAACGTTCGCGTCAAGTGCTTGAACCAGCTCTTCTTCAATTTTATGATTACCGTGAAAATAAATTTTTTCCGCTGGAAATCCAACGCTGAGCGCAGTATAAAGTTCACCGCCGCTTGCAACGTCAATTCCCATATTTTCTTCTTTTATGATGTTAAAAATATATTTACACGCCAATGCTTTTCCGGCGTAAAGAGCTAAACCATGGCCACCATAATAATCGTTAATCGCCTTAGTATAAACGCGGCAATTTTGGCGAATTCGCGCTTCATCCATTATGTAAAGCGGTGTTCCGAACTCGCGCGCCATGTCTGATACATCAAGGTTGCCAAGTTCGAGGTTGCCGCTGTTATTCACTTTCAAGTTGTCTTGTGCAAACATTTCCGGAACTCCTCTCTTTAATTCTCTAATTATACATTATATAAACTAAAAATGCAAGTCCTATTTGCGGATTTTGACAAAAAAGCGTACACGCCCAAAAACGCATTTTTTATTACAAAACACTTGCATTTTATGAAAATTCATGATATACTACTTGGACGGACGTGACCATACCATCGGAATACGTTCCAATCCTTGGCTTTACGGGATTATTTCGCAAAAGGAAGTGTCTATACATATGTTAGAAAAAAAATGGTGTATTCAAGAGTTCGACAAGGCCAGAGTTGTTGAAATCGCCGGCAAATTTAAAATTTCTCCGCTTACTGCCGTTGTTATGTATAATCGCGGAATTCGTGAGGATAACGATGTAGAAAAATTCCTTTCAAAAGACTTTAACAATTTATATGACCCATTTTTATTGAAAGATATGAAAAAAGCAGTAGATCGTATAAATCTTGCGATTGAACGCAAAGAAAGAATTACCATTTACGGCGATTATGACGTTGACGGAATTACCAGTATTGTTATTTTACACAAACATCTTACCGAAATGGGGCTTGAAGTCGGATATTATATTCCCGACCGAACCGAAGAAGGCTACGGAATTAATAAAGATGCTTTGAAAAAAATCAAAGAGGACGGAACATCTTTAATAATTACCGTTGATACAGGAATTACCGCTTGTGAAGAGGCAGTGTTTGCGAGCGAGCTTGGAATTGATTTGATTATCACCGATCACCATGAATGTAAGGAACAAACGCCGAATGCGATTGCAACAATTGACCCGAAACAAAAAGATTGCGCTTATCCTTTTAAAAATCTTGCGGGTGTAGGGGTTGTTTTCAAACTTATTCAAGCGTTGCAAGAGGAAACAGAACTGCCTGTTTTGATTGAAAAATATTCGGATTTATTATGCTTAGGAACGGTTGCTGATATTGCTCCGCTTGTTGACGAGAATCGAATTATCGTTACCGAAGGTTTAGCAAGATTTAAGGAAAGCAAAAATGTCGGGCTTAAAACTTTAATGGAAATATGCGCGAGCAATGTTAAGAAAATAACAACCACAACCATCGGTTACACAATCGCTCCACGGATTAACGCGTCAGGGCGGCTTGGTTGCGCTTCACGAAGCGCGGATTTGTTTTTAACCGATGATTCTTCCGAGGCTGAATCTCTTGCTCAAATGATTTGTGGTGAAAATACCGTTCGCCAGGAAACAGAATATAAAATGTTTGCCGAAGCACTTGAATATATCGAAAATAATCCTGAGGTATTAAACGATAAAGTTTTAGTTATCGCTCATGAAAATTGGCATAATGGTATTGTAGGAATTGTTTCGTCAAAGATTACCGAAAAGTTTTATAAGCCGTCAATTTTGTTTGCGGTTGATGGAAAAATGGCAAAAGGTTCGGGGCGCGGATTGGTTGGTTTCAATCTTTTCGAAGCTTTGGAAAACAGTGCGGAACTACTTGAAAACCATGGCGGGCACGAGCTTGCTGCCGGACTTTCCATCAAAACCGAAAACATCGAAGCGTTCCGTCAAAAAATTAATGAATACGCGAAAGTTAACATGATTGAAGACGCGAAACCGGTTATCAACGTTGACGCGGTTGTTAAGGCTCCGTTTATCACTATGGAAATGTATCACGAGTTAAACCGCCTGCAACCATACGGACAGGGTAATAGCGCTCCGATTTTCGCTATCAATGGAATCAAAATTCATAGAATTAGCCAAACCGGCGAAGGGCGGCATTTGAGAATGACCCTTTTGAAAGAGAAAAAATACTTCGACGCAGTTGGGTTTGGAATGGGCGAATGTATCAAGGAATTTCACGAAGGTGACTTTGTTGATGTTGTTTTCGGAATTGACATCAACGATTACCGCGGAATGGTGAATTTACAATTGGTATTACGAGATATGCGAAAGGCGCAAATGCAATAATGGACAAAAAGCTCAAAACCTTAATTAAAAAAATAAGAAATTACAGCCCTTTCTCCAATATAACGTTGGTGGAAAGGGCTTATAACTATGCTGTTTCAAAACATGAAGGGCAGGTTCGAGCCTCCGGTGAGCCGTTTGTAAGCCATCCCATTGAAGTTGCCAACATTCTTGCGGATATGGAGCTTGATATCGAATCCATTGTTGCCGCACTTTTACATGACACAGTAGAAGATACCGACTCTACCTCGGCGGAAATTAAGGAAAAGTTTGGCGAACATGTTGCCATGCTTGTTGACGGTGTTACAAAACTTGATAAAATCACATACAGTAACAAGGAAGATGAGCAGGTTGAAAATTTGCGAAAGATGTTGTTCGCTATGGCGAAAGATATTCGCGTGATTTTAATTAAACTTGCGGATCGAACGCATAATATGCGTACTTTAAAATCCCTACCGGAATATAAACAGCGGGAAAAAGCGCGGGAAACCCTGGAAATTTACGCTCCTATTGCTCATCGCCTTGGTATGGCGAAAGTTAAGATGGAGCTTGAAGATTTGGCTTTACGTTACATTGACCCCATTGGATATTACGAAATTGTGAGCAAAATTTCGCAAAAACGAGCGGAACGTGAAGCGTTTATCAATAGAACAATTGAAGTGATTCGCAGCAAGCTTAACAGCGTTGAAATAAAAGGACATATCGAGGGACGCGCCAAGCATTTTTACAGCATCTATCGCAAAATGTTTAATCAAAATAAAGAGTTTGAAGAGATTTATGATTTGTTCGCAATTCGCGTAATTGTTGATAACGTTAGCGATTGTTACGCTGTTTTGGGCGTGTTTCATGAACTTTACAAACCTGTTCCTGCACGATTTAAAGATTATATTGCCATGCCCAAGCCAAATATGTACCAGTCTCTTCACTCAACGCTGATTGGCTCGGACGGTATTCCGTTTGAAATTCAAATTCGAACTTTGGAAATGCACGAAACTGCGGAAAACGGAATCGCCGCGCACTGGAAATATAAAGAGGGCAAAAACGGCGAAAATGAGCTTGATGACAAACTTGAATGGGTTAAACAGTTACTTGAAATTCAGCAGGACATGACAAATTCGGAGGTCATGCAAACCTTAAAGGTTGATATGTTCGGTGACGAGGTATTTGTTTTCACACCAAAAGGCGATGTTCGAAATTTACCCGCAGGTTCAACGTCTATTGACTTTGCATACTCAATTCACAGCGCGGTAGGAAACAAAATGATGGGCGCGAAGGTTAACGGGAAAATCGCGACTCTTGATTATGTTATACAAAATGGCGATATTGTTGAGATTATCACATCAGGGCATGTTCATGGTCCATCGCGAGACTGGTTAAAGATTGCCAAAACATCGCAAGCGCGAAATAAAATTAATCAATGGTTTAAGAAAGAAAATCGCGCAGAAAACATTGAAAAAGGTAAAGACCTGCTTGAAAAAGACTTTAAAAAGGCAGGAGTTCCTTTGTCATTCCTAAATTCGGGAGATGTTTTAAACGCTTTCTTGAAAAAATATAGCTTTAATTCGGTTCGAGATTTTTACGCATCCCTCGGATACGGCGGAGCAAACGCGCACAAGTTAGTCACACGATTAAAAGATGAATACCGCAAAACTATTCCTGTGACAGATGCAAAACTTCCGCAGGATTTGATTACCAAAAAAACAAACAAACCAAACACCAGCGGCGTTATCGTAAGCGGAATTGACAACTGCTTAATTCGTTTCTCCCATTGCTGCAACCCTGTTCCGGGCGATGATATTGTCGGATATGTTACCCGCGGACGCGGCGTTGCGGTTCATCGAACCGACTGCATAAATATTCTTAATACCAGCGAAGACGAAGAGATGAACCGTTTTATTCAAGTCAGTTGGGCAGAAACGGCGGAAGTTGGATATCAAGCCGAATTAACGATTACCGCCAATGACCGGGACGGACTTTTGCTTGATATTGCAGGTATAGTTCGTGATTTACAGGTTCGTATGAGAGGAATAAACGCGCGAACGGTTAAAAACGATATTGCTATATTTGACCTTATATTAGAGATTAAAAGTATCGACCAACTTACAGAAGTTAATAAAAAATTGAAGAAGATTGAGAATGTGGTGTCGGTTGTGAGGAGGAGGCAGTAATGCTATTCAAACGTTTGGTTATTGGAACAATGGAAAATAACGCTTATATCATAGCGGACGAGGATAGCCGTGATGCTGCCGTTTTTGATGCGCCGTTTAATGCCGCGCCAATTTGTGAATATTTGATGGCAAATAATTTGCAGTTAAAATATATTATGCTGACACACGGACATTTTGACCATATTACAGCAGTTGAAGGAATTTTAGAAAAATTCCCCTCTGCAAAAGTAGTCGCACATACAAATTGTGATATTATGTTTGCAAACACGGCAAACAATTTGACCGCCAGATATTGTCGAAAGCCGTTTACATTAACCGCCGACATCAAGGTTGATGACAGTGACATTTTGAAAGTTGGCAATATTGACGTAAAAGTTCTTTACACACCGGGTCACAGTTGTGACAGTGTCTGTTATTTGGTTGAAGATAAGCTGTTTTCCGGCGATACTTTATTTCGGCTTGAAGTCGGACGGGCGGATTTTCCCACAGGAAGTTTGGAGGAAGAAATCAGCTCGATTGTTAATAAGCTTTACACTTTACCGCCTGATACCAAGGTTTACCCCGGGCATGGAGAGGAAACAACTATTGCGTATGAGGTTGCGGGAAATCCGTATACGAAAGGAAAAGTATGAGTGCTAAGAAACGTGAATTTACCGAAAATTGGGGTTATCTCGTTGG
>Ga0123355_10003216_pt1 | contig 23341 bp, 23 predicted proteins | sample TergutEmb28metaG_3_FD_89872 | JGI IMG/M metagenome (GOLD analysis project Ga0123355, IMG submission 89872) | Embiratermes neotenicus P1 segment gut microbial communities from Petit-Saut dam, French Guiana - Emb289 P1 | ecosystem: Host-associated > Arthropoda: Insects > Digestive system > Gut ... | reverse complement strand
TATACGTATGTCGCTGTATACACCACCTTGGTTAATACCAAACATGAGCTGGTTAAATGCATTATTTGACGCGTTCAATTCCTTCACTCTATCATGACTGCGTTTGAGCCAGCGCGATGTACGGTTTACAGAGTCAATAATATACTTTCGCTCTGTTGGAAATGGTGGGCATTCGTCAAAAGCCATTGCTATGGTCGAGCCAAGGGCAAACTGTACGTTCATGCTTTCTTCCGGCCCCATAAAAATTTTTCGCCCATCTATGTGAGACGAAAAATACACGCCTTCTTCTTTTATTTTACGCATTGCTGCAAGCGAGAAGACTTGAAAACCACCAGAGTCAGTCAAAATAGGTCTGTCCCAGTTCATAAACCTCTGCAGACCGCCGAGTTTTTTTACCACACCTTCACCTGGCCGCAGATGTAGGTGGTAGGTGTTGCACAATGCGACTTGACAACCAACATTGCGCAAATCATCTGCGGACAATGCGCCTTTTATTGCGGCCGCAGTAGCTACATTCATAAAAACGGGGGTTTCGACTTTGCCATGCGGTGTGTGGAGAGTAGCACGCTTTGCTCGACCTTCTATTTTTTGTATCGTGTACATTACAATCTCCTTGAGTTTGTGATAAACTATACTGCGTACGGGCAGGTCAATTCCCTCCCCGTTTATAGTATTAGTTTACAGTAAGGGTTTATATATTGCAAACATTAGACCCGAAGGTAGGAACATGCGTGTTAAAATGTTCCTGTTTCGTAAAAGCCTAAAGAAGGAGTACCCAATGTGATAAGCTTAATAGCAACCACTGCCTTCGGGCTAGAATCGGTCGTAAAAAAACAAGTACAGGAACTTGGCTACACAAACTTAAAATGCCAAGATGGCAAGGTAGAATTTTTTCCACCAAACCTATCTGAGGGCATCGCCAGATCAAATTTGTGGCTACGTAGTGCAGACCGCATACAACTCAAGATTGGTGAGTTTCCAGCTGCCACGTTTGATGAGTTATTTGAACATACCAAAGCTCTGCCTTGGAGCGACTGGATTGCCGCAGATGGCAAATTTACTGTAACAGGCAAATCGGTACGCTCGGGGCTTTTTAGTGTGCCGGACGTACAGGCCATTGTAAAAAAAGCCATAGTAGAAAAAATGAAGATAAAATACAAAGTTTCATGGTTTGAAGAAACTGGCGCAGATTATACAGTGCAGGTTGCGATTTTGAAAGATATTGCCACTCTTACAATAGACACAACAGGTGTGGGCAACGGCCTTCATAAACGCGGGTATCGTGAAAAATCTAATGATGCGCCAATGAAGGAGACTATGGCTGCTGCGCTTATTGACCTAGCGCGATACAATGGCAAGAAAGTATTTCTTGACCCATGCTGTGGCTCTGGCACATTGCCAATAGAAGCAGCACTTTTGGCGAAAAATATCGCACCGGGGCTTTCCCGTACCTTTGTGGCGGAAAAATGGGAGCAGATTCCCAGAGCTGTTTGGAAAGAAGCCCGTGCTGCTGCCTATGCCGCTATACGGACAGACTTTGAGCCTCAAATATATGCCGCGGATATAGACCATGCCGCAGTGGAGCTTGCCCGCGCAAATGCAGAGCTTGCCGGAGTGGATGATTGCATTGTCTTTGAACAACGTGCTGTACGCAATACTGTTTTGCCTTCAGAAATCGGTATTGCAATAGTGAACCCGCCGTACGGCGAAAGGCTTGGCAAAATACGTGAAGCAGAACGCCTGTATGCAGATCTTGGCGAGGTATTTAACCCAACAAAATGGAATGTGTATGTGATAACACCCGACGAGTTTTTTGAGACATCGTACAAAAAGCGGGCTAGGGCTAAGCGGAAATTGTTTAATGGGATGATAAAGACAGATTACTATCAGTATTTTTAGGAGTTACCAATGCAAAAATCATACAAACAAACTGTACGAGCCTGTTACATTGGTACGGTCTGCCAAGCAATTATCATAAACCTTACGGCAATCTTGTTTATACCACTAGGCTACCAGTTTGGGCTTTCATACACACAACTTGGCGCATTAGTGTTGGTAAATTTTGCGGTACAAGTTTCTGTTTCGCTTATATTTGGCACTATTGTTGACCGCTTTGGATTTAGGCGGTTTATTCTTGTGGCGCATTTTCTGGCAGTTGTGGGTATGGCATGGTTTGCCGCAACACCGGTTGTGCCAATTAATCCATACATCACACTTATGACTGGCACGGTTATTTTTGCAGTCGCAGGCGGGTTTCTTGAGCTGCTCCTAAGTCCCATCCTCAACTCTATTCCTACGGACGAGAAATCTTCAGCAATGAGTATCATGCATGCGTTTTTTTGCTTTGGGCATTTAGTTGTGGCACTCTTGACCACGTTGTTTCTACTAATATTTGGGCGCGAAGCGTGGCCGGTGGTTGTGTTAGTTTGGATACTTGTACCAATGGTTAATTTGTTTTTCTTCGCCGTATCTCCAATGGTCACCCCTGTTGGGACGGATACTGTATCAGATACAAAAGACAGGAGTCTAGGTTCTGCACGTACTATTCTTCGTAAGCCTTTGTTTATCGTTTTCATTTTCGCAATAATGTTTGCAGGAGCATCAGAGATTACATTTTCTCAATGGACAAGCGCATACCTTGAAGAAGTAATTGGTTTGCCAAAAGTTGTTGGCGATATCGCTGGAGTAAGCATGTTTGCCGCTATGATGGGTGTTTGCCGCATAGGGTATGGTATCTTGCGCCGCAAAGGTGTGCTTTGGTTACCAAGCCAGGCGCGTCTCATGCAAATGGGGGGCTTGCTGGCACTTGCTAGCTATATGCTCATTGCCGCAACAGCTAACCCTATGCTGGCATTGTTGGCTTGTGCAATTTGTGGCCTCGGTGTTGGGCTTTTATGGCCGGGTACATTGTCGCTTGCTGTTGATGCATTCCCAACGGCTGGTACATGGATGTTTGCTGTGCTTGCCGCAGCAGGTAATATCGGCAGTGCAGTAGGGCCATCTGCTTTTGGTGTTATTGCGGATGGTGTAGGCTTGCGTGCAGGCTTTTTTGCTATGACAGTGCTGCCCGTTGGAGCTGTTATTTGCATGTGTCTGTATCATAGGTTGCGAAAAACGTAATAATTTTGACAATCTTATAGCAATGTGTCAAAATTGTTACATAATCCATGGTCAAAGGAGATAAAATGCTAAAACTCATTCGCTTCATAAAGCCATACTGGCCGGCCTTCTTTCTCATTGTTGTGCTGCTTCTTGGACAGGCAATGGCAGAGGTGTATTTGCCCACCCTTATGGCATACATCGTAAACGAGGGTATTGTCGCACCCGTATTGGAAGGCGGCGATGCGCGTACGTACTATATCTTGGAAATTGGGTTGCGCATGATTTTTATTGCGCTGCTTGCGGGTACTGCTTCAATTACTGCGGCTTATATTTCTCCGCGTATTGCGGCAGGCGCAGCTCGTAACCTGCGACGCGAACTGTTTACAAAGGTTGAGAATTTTTCGCAAACGGAATTTGATAAATTTTCGTCGGCATCACTTATCACACGATGTACAAACGATGTCGGGCAGGTGCAAATGGTTGCAAACATTGCCCCGCGCACTCTGCTGTACGCACCACTTATGGCCATTGGTGGTATCACAATGGCGTTTACGCGCGCTCCGCGCATGAGTTGGATTATTATTTTAGCTGTTATTGTGCTAATCTTGATTGTCATTTCCATCGTATCCATTGTAATGCCAAAGTTCAAAGTAATCCAAGAAATGACCGACCGACTAAATAAGGTCTCGCGTGAAGTTTTGCACGGACTAATGGTAATACGTGCCTTTAGCACACAAAATCACGAAAAAAATCGTTTTGACACAGCAAATGCTGAATTGCGAGATATGGGACTATATGTAGGCCGTGTTATGGCAATTGTCGGGCCAGCTATGACATTTATGATGGGCGGCACTCAAATATTGGTAATTTGGGTAGGGGCGTATCAAGTAAACGCCGGTATGCAAATTGGCGATATGATGGCATTTATGCAATATTCCATGCAGGTGATAATAGCGTTTATGATGATATCATTTGTGCTTGTAATGGTACCACGTGCGCAGGTTTCTGCCACACGTATTGTAGAAGTATTGGATACGGAACTGTCGATTACCGACCCAGATATCCCTGTTGATTTCCCTAAAAATGCGACTGGTGTGATTGCTTTATCCAATGTATCATTCCGCTATCCAAGTGCGGAAGCAAATGCACTGGATGGCATCAGCTTTACGGCTTTGCCTGGGCAGACGACAGCAATAATTGGCGCAACAGGTTCAGGCAAGTCTACAATTGCACAGCTTATTTTACGTTTATATGATGTCACAGATGGCGTTGTTTCCATTGATGGCATAGACATCCGAAATGTAACACAAGAAGCTTTACGCGGCAGAATTGGTTATGTTCCACAGAAGGGACAACTGCTATCCGGTACTATTGCAAGCAATATACAGTATGGGATGACACATGGACAAGACGGCATCAATGATGTTGATGAATTCATATCAAAAATTGCCGAAGTTGCTCAAGCCCTTGATTTCATCGCCGAAAAGGAAGATAAGTTCGAATTCGAGATTTCACAAGGAGGCGGCAATGTATCTGGTGGACAACGCCAGCGACTTTCCATTGCACGCGCTCTTGCAAAAAATCCCGAAATTCTTATATTTGATGACAGCTTTTCTGCATTGGATTTCCAAACAGATACAAAGCTACGCCGTGCATTAAAGGAGTATGTATCAAATGCTACGATAATTGTTGTAGCCCAGCGCGTTGGTACAATAATGAACGCCGAACAGATAATTGTACTGGACCACGGCAAAATCGTTGGCCAAGGCACTCATGAAGAGTTGCTAAAAAATTGCTCTGCCTATATGGAAATTGCTACATCGCAAGGCATTGTTAGGGAGGTAAATGCAAATGGCTGATGCTTCCAAAAACAAAAAGTCGCAAGGCAACTGGAATCAACGCGGTGGCGGACACTGGGGCCGAAGGGGTATGCCAACCGAAAAGGCAAAGGATTTCAAAGGCTCAATGCGCAACCTAGTTCGATATATTGGAGCAGAGAAAATTGTGATACTTGCAACCGCTGCGCTTGCGGTATTCTCAACCTCTATGGGCGTACTCGCGCCCCGCGTCCTTGCAATGGCCACCGATGAAATTTATGAAGGCATGTTACTGATGCGTCAAAACATTGGTGGCATAGATTTTTCTCGTGTCGGCACAATTTTGCTTGTAATGATGTGCTTGCATGGTTCGAACATTTTGTTCAACTATTTTCAAGGCTATATCATGGCGGGAGTTTCCGCACGTATAACATACAAACTACGGACAGAAATCAGCCACAAAATCCATCGTCTTCCACTAAAATATTTCGACAAAACTCCGCATGGAGATGTGCTTTCGCGCATTACAAACGATGTGGACACACTATCCAATACGTTAAGCCAGGGCATGGGGCAAATTCTCATGTCTGCCGTACAAGTGCTGGGTATTGCGGTTATGATGCTTACTATCAGCCCCATTCTTACACTTGTTGCAATGCTCCTTTTGCCGCTTTCCGGCATTTGCGTGAGTTTTATTGTTAAAAAATCGCAAAAATATTTCCGCACACAACAAGAGAGTTTAGGTAAGCTCAATGGACATATCGAAGAAATGTTTACAAGCCATGCAATTGTTAAGTCATTTTCGGGCGAAAAGGCTTCGATTGGGGCGTTTGATGTACACAATAATGAGTTATACCGCGTGGGTTGGCGCGCAAACTTCCTATCAGGTTTGATGATGCCAATAATCGGCTTTATCAGTAATATCACCTATGTTGCCATTGTTGTAATTGGAGGCGCATTAGCGATTAGCGGGCGCATAAGCATTGGTGGTATACAGGCATTTATTCAGTATACACGCCAGTTTGGGCAGCCGGTTGCACAGCTGGGCAGCGTTGCAAGTGTATTACAGCAAACAGCCGCTTCTGCAGAGCGTGTTTTTGCATTCCTTGCAGAGGGGGAAGAAACTGCAGACATCAACGAACCTATATCGCTTACTGCAGTACGCGGTCATGTAGAGTTTGACAATGTTAATTTTGGCTACGATCCAGATGTACCAGTAATCCGCAATTTTACCGCACAAGTCCAACATGGCCAAAAAATTGCTATTGTGGGACACACTGGTGCGGGTAAAACTACAATCGTTAAATTGCTCATGCGTTTTTATGATGTCTCAAGCGGCAGTATTTCTATGGACGGTGCAAATATACAATCGTATACCCGCGATGGTTTGCGTTCATATTTTGGTATGGTGTTGCAAGATACATGGCTATTTAACGGTAGCATTGCAGACAATATCCGATACGGTAAACTGGATGCATCCGATGATGATGTAAAACATGCTGCACGTGCTGCACAGGCTCATCATTTCATACGCACTTTGCCGGATGGGTATCAAATGCAGATTAATGAAGAGGCAGATAATATTTCAATTGGGCAAAAGCAGCTACTCACAATTGCCCGGACAATTCTAGCCGACCCGGATATTCTAATCCTGGACGAGGCTACCAGCAATGTGGATACACGTACCGAAGTGCTTATACAACGTGCAATGGATAACTTGATGAAAGGGCGGACAAGTTTTGTTATTGCACACCGTTTGTCTACCATACGCAGTGCTGATATGATTTTGGTTATGGAAAATGGTGATATTGTAGAGCAAGGTTCACATGATATGCTGCTTGCCGCAGGCGGTGTGTATACCAAATTGTATAATAGCCAATTTGACGTAGAAAATTAATAAATTGTTTGACATACACTAACGATTGTGATACTCTTTAGTCGAAAGAAGAAGGAAACTTCTCACCTCTTGGTCGTGATATATTTCACGTGCTGCAAGGTCACAGATTAGAGTTTATATCCTCGCTTTGGCGATGGGTTTGTCTATTTGTGGCAGGTGGGAGTACTCACCTGTCTTTTTTGTAGCCAACGCTCGGGACGTTTACAATAAACGCCCCACATTCAATAAGAAGGAGTGGTACAATATCACCGATTTAATGATCAACGAGCAGATTAGAGACCGCGAGGTGCGCCTTATTGGCGATGATGGAGAACAGCTAGGAATAATGTCCAGCCGCGATGCGCAACAACTTGCGGACGAAAAAAAACTGGATTTAGTCAAAATTTCGCCAACAGCAAAGCCACCTGTCTGCAAGATCATGGACTACAGCAAGTTCAGGTTTGAGCAATCCAAGAAGGAAAAAGAAGCCAGGAAAAAGCAACGGACTACCGACACCAAAGAGGTACGCCTCACCCCCAACATCGATAAACACGATGTTGAGGTTAAACTCAAACGCGCTATAAAATTCTTAAAAGATGGCGATAAAGTAAAGGTCACCGTCCGATTCCGTGGGCGTGAGCTTGGTCGCACAGAGGTAGCGCATGGCATTTTTAACGATTTTGCTAAAAATGTTAGCGAGTATGGTGTTGTCGAAAAGCCACCAAAAATGGAGGCTCGCTCCATGGCAATGTTCTTGACACCTAAGCAGCAACCAGAAAAACCAAAGGAGTAAAAGCTATGCCTAAATTAAAAACAAAAAAAGCAGCTGCAAAGCGCTTCAAAGTTACCGGAACAGGTAAATTCAAGCACCCTAAGGCAAACAAAGGTCACATTCTTACCAAAAAAACCCCAAAACGTAAAATGAAACTTCGTAAAATGGGTATGGTAGACAAATCTAACGAGGCCGCAGTAAAGGCAATGTTGCCCTACGCCTAAAGACAACTTTTTTCAATCAATATTTTACCGAACACGAATTTGTCTAGGTAAAATTACGGTAGATGAGGTTGCCTAAACCCTAAGGAGGAGATTTTACAATGGCACGTATAAAAGGCGCAGTAAATTCAAGAAAAAAGCATAAAAGGGTACTCAAGTTAGCAAGTGGTTATTATGGCGCACGCAGTAGGCAATACCGTGCGGCAAAACAAGCTGTTATGCGCGCAATGGCTGCGGCGTTTTCTGGCCGCAAGCAAACCAAGCGCGAATATCGTCGCCTTTGGATAACCCGTATCAATGCAGCAGCACGTATCCATGGGCTTAGCTATAGCCAGTTTATGTTTGGTATAAAAAAAGTTGGTGTGGATATCAACCGCAAAATGTTGGCTGAAATGGCCGTAAACGATTCCACTGCCTTTGCAAAATTGGCAAAATTGGCGGGGGCTGTTTAATTTATTTTTTCTTAGCCTCAGGCTTGGCAGCACTTGTATAATAAACGCAGAATTTACAAATAATATCAACTGTTATGAAATACAAGGGAGGAAATGTCATGAAAGCTACTGGAATCGTTAGGCGTATTGATGACCTTGGCAGAGTTGTCATACCAAAAGAAATACGAAGAACACTACGTATACGCGAAGGCGACCCACTTGAAATTTTTACAGACCGCGAAGGTGAAATTATTTTGAAAAAATATTCACCTATTGGCGAGCTTGGCACCTTTGCAAAAGAATATGCGGACACACTTTCGCAAACAAGTGGTCATATTGTTTGCATTATAGATCGCGACCAAATTATTGCTGTTTCGGGCGGTTCTAAAAAAGAATTTTTGGACAGGCGCGTTTCAGAAGATTTGGAAAAAGCAATTTCGCAACGTAATGCTTTTAGCGCGTCAAAAACAGACGTGAACTTTGCTTCTGTTTTGGAAGACGATGACGACCCATCATACACCTACCAATTTGTTGCCCCAATTATTGCTGAGGGTGACGTAATTGGCGCAGTTGTTCTTCTTTCGCCAGACAGCAAAATGGGCGATACAGAAGGTAAACTGGCTGTTTGTGCCGCAGGTTTCTTGGGCAAACAGATGGAAGGCTAATAAATTAAGGGCATATGCCCTTTTTTTGTACCATATAGTGAGTTTTGCACTCTACTTAAGAACATTAACACGAAGTGTTGAAATGCTTTTAAGTAGAATGAATGCCCCTCACCGGCATAGCGTAGGACGTTATTTGCTAAGGGTGTAAATAACACACTACTTGTTGAATAAAGCATTTTAGTCAATAATACAAAGAACGCACTTACGTACCACCATAAGTGTGGTACGTACGCAAAAATATATAAGTCTAAAGGCGGACAGTAATGAGCCAGATTTCTATTTCCAAATTGCAAGAGTACATTAAAGGAAAAGACTATAAACCTCATTTGAAACATGAGTATTTCTTAAAGCTTGTTGAAGAAGTAGGGGAACTCTCTCAGGCTATTAGAAAAAATGCGACCCCTGCGACTGAAGCATTGTTCAAAGGGACAGTGGAAGAAGAAATATATGATGTTCTTTATTATGCGTTGGCCATTGCAAATTGCTACGATATTGATGTAGAGAAATGGGTTTACATTAAAGAAAAGCTCAATGATAAAAAATACGGAAGAAATTTCGCTGATTCCTTGCTGCACGACCATTAGCATTTGAAGTGTTATTTCCGCCCTTTACAGCATACATCCTAGGGTGTACTCTGTAGCGGATGCAAATAACACCACGTGAAATAACAGTTCATTGACTCATTCTGGAGGTTTCATGATGTTAAAAAGAACTATGATACAACTTTATTTTGCTCATGGCACAGGTGATTGCGAAGAAGCTATGGAATTTTATCAAAAAGCATTTGGGGGCAAAAAACTTAACGAGCATCGGGCTGGCATCAACGACCCTTATCATATAGAAGGCGATATTGTACATGCGGAAATGGACATTTTCGGTCAAATCTTTACCTTTTCCGAAATTGTATATACAGCAGATGAACTTGTTCGAGGCAATGGAACCGAATTTTGGTTTCATTTTGAAAAGGGTCAAATCGATGAAGGACACAAAGCATATAATGTCCTAAAAGAAGGCGCAAAAGAAATCCCTAAATTTGCTACGGATAACGATGACGGATTTTGGAATGAATGGTGCTTTTGTGTAACTGATAAATATGGAATAACCTGGGGGTTGTTTTGTTGACTTGTATAGTGAAATGAAAACAGTCCAAGGCGGAGCCTTTAGATGTTTTCATTTCCATTGAACGCACCGCACCAACGCAGCGAAGCGAAGGAGGTATGACTGGCAGCATACGCTGGCTGTGTTATATAACTGGACGGTTTTCCTGTTATATGACTATAACTACTCTTTCAATAGACTTCTTTAAGTATTAGCAACGTTATTTCCACCCTTTACAATGCGTGTTGTAAGCGGGGGAAGTGTCGGAGGTGCGTAGCAAATCCAGTCGTTGTACTTGTTTTCAAGTATAACGACCATAATATATATGGAGAAAACAATGTTAAATAGACTGCTTGAAATAATGGACACCTTGCTTGGCGAAAACGGCTGCCCGTGGGACCGTGAACAAACCCACCAAAGCCTGCGCGCAAATATGCTGGAAGAGTGTAACGAAGCTATAGAGGCTATAGATAAAAGTGACATGGAAGCCTTGAAGGAAGAACTCGGTGATGTTTTACTTCAAGTAATTTTCCATGCCAAAATAGCAGAAAAGGCAGGTCATTTTTCTTTACAAGATGTTATCACTGTGCTTGCAGAAAAATTGACCAGTAGGCATACACATATTTTTGGAGAAGATAAGGCCACCACAGCAGAGGATGCGTTGCGTATATGGAACGAGAACAAAATAAAGGCACGACAGGAGAACTAATAGACCTGTCCTATAGCACCAAAATTTTGGTGAAACCGTCGTGTTAGTATATTTACTCATCCTCAAACATTTGTAAAAGGAGCTTAAAGTACGACACAGTGTATGATTTAATAAGGGTTATTTTCCAACATCGTAAAAATCACAACCTCCGGACGTGCAAAAATCCTAGGCGCATTGTAGTACACCCCTACCCCACGGCTCGTAAACACCGGCACACCACATGCTGAATATGCAAAACCATACCCAAACCTCGTCCCATACTGCGTAACAGTACCACGGAACAAGTATATCGGAAACCCAAAAAATGTAATGAGTCCGCCATGTGTATGTCCTGTCAAAACTAGTCCAACATCATTGGTTGTTTGGTGCATCACCACATCCGGGTTATGCGAAACGAGCAATATAAAATCTTCGACATCCGCTCCTGCAATTGCGGCATTCACGTCTGGAGTGCCACGCCATACATCTTGGACCCCTGCAAGGTAGAACCCATCACGTATCATATAACCGCTGTTATCCAATAGGGTTATATCATTTTGTTCCATTGCAGCAAGTAGCCTTATGCGGTTATCGTGGTTGCCGCCAACCCCAAAAATACCGTCTGTTGTGTGGGTTTGAGAAATTTCTATCAATGTACTTTGGTAGTGGTCGCGTGGCATAGAAAAATCCCCACCAAGCAGTAGTAGGTCAATATTACGGTTATTAAGCCCTGTAACAATATCGCGCATCGCTTCATTTGTAATAATATGAAAATCTGACATAAACGCAATGCGGTATCCGTTAAGCTCTTCCGGCCAGCCTTCTGCGCGAAACTCGATTTCTACATAACGTACGATTTTGTCTAATGTAAGCCCATGCACAATATGTATCAAAGGCACAATGGCAATTGCAAGCCCGATTATTACTGCCACTCTAAATTTTATTTTACGTGTTTTATGCCGTGCAAAGCACATGGCCAGAAGCGCGCCAATCCCGCCACCTGCAAGTGTGAAAAAAATCAAGACAGATTCTCTAATACGCCACTTATTATTTATCGCTCGCCTCTTATCTACAACATACAATATGCCAGTAAAAATGTTGGCAAGTGCGAAAAATATTGATATAAACTCGATGGTTCCAAAGTCCAAAATCCAATTTGCCATAAATCTCATTAATATTCTCCATTTCTTATATGGTGAGTCAATCTTAAATTGCCCGACTATATCAAATCTGGTCTTTTTGTTGCTGTACGGGCAATTGACTGCTCATGCCTCCATTTTTCAATGTTACTGTGGTGGCCGGAGAGTAGTACGTCTGGCACCTTGCGCCCCATAAACTCTGCCGGGCGTGTATATTGCGGATACTCAAGTTGAGGTTTTTCACCAGAAAAACTTTCATCTTGGTGCGATTCTGGCTTTCCAAGCACTCCGGGCAACAAGCGAGAAACCGCATCCATAAGCACTAGCGCGGCAGGCTCGCCGCCTGTGAGTATATAGTCGCCGATGGAAATTTCTTCGGTAACAATCTCCTCAATGACACGCTCGTCCAAGCCTTCATAATGCCCACAAAGCAAGACTATTTCTTTATGTTGGGAAAGCTCGTGTGCCTTTGCTTGTGTCAGCACACGTCCTTGTGGGGATAGATATATGACTGGTATTTCTGAACCAGACTTCACATGTTGATATGCATCATAAACAGGCTGCGGCATTAGTACCATACCTGCACCGCCGCCATATGGTGCGTCATCTACCTGCCCATGTCTGTTTATAGCAAAATCTCGAATATTGACAGCACTAACCTGTATGATACCGCCGCGCACGGCACGGCCTAGTATGCTATGAGATGTTGCTTCTATTATCATTTCAGGGAACAGGGTCAAGACATGAAAAATCATACCGTAAGCTCCCGCAGTCCATCCATCATGCGTACCGTCATTTTTTTGTCTGCAACAGAGACAGAAATGACTACTTTTTTTATTGCAGGCAACATAAATGCATCACCCTCTATAGGGTCAATTATATACACATCGTTTGCATTCGTATTCATTACATCGCGCACATGACCGACCAGGCTACCATTTTCGTCCACAACCTGCATATCGACCAAATCTCGTACAAAATATTCACCCTCATCTAGTGGGAGAGCCAGGTTATCAGGTATCAAAACAACACCGCGCACAAGAGATTCCGCCATATTGCGATCATTGACACCTTCCAGCTGCACAAGTACGATGTTTTTGTGCAAACGTGCTGCCAGTAACTTGTGCGATATATCTTTTCCACCCAACCGCACAAGTACGTCTTTACCAACAAGTAGCGCGAACCTTGATGGGTCATCAGTTGTTGGGTACACGCGCAATTCGCCTCGTATGCCCTGTGGTTTTACAATTGTACCTATTTCAAACATATATGCACTATGCCTCCTTGTTGGCTATAAACCCAAACGCCGCACCACAGATACCTCCTACAATATGCGACATATATGCGATATTGTTATCCAAGGTTACAGCAGATACCACTTCCCGGCCTATAAAAATGCCAATTGCCAAAATTAGTGTAAGTGGAATACGCCCACGCTGGATATTGGCAAATGAGCCAAGCAGTATCATCATAAACACAATGCCACTTGCACCAAGTTTGCCAGAATCAGAAACAATGATATGCAAAATGCCAGTAACTAGTGCGGTTACCACCATCATGATAACTATCCATTTACCGCCGTATTTTTCCTCCAACATAGGGCCAATAATTAAGATAATCATGAAATTGTTAAAGAAGTGTGCCATATTTGCATGGCCAAGCGCGTGACCAAACAGACGAATGTACATAAGTGGGTCGGTTAGCGGCGCACGATAGACAGAGAACAACAACCGGTTGCTTGCATCACCAGTGAGGTGGGCAAGCCCCAATATTGCAAGTGATATGATGGCAAATGTAAGAACTACTGGTGAGTTGTACTGTATGCGTTTAACGGGGTTCATCATTACCTCCTAAAAATCGGCAATTGACATCTGCTCCTGTGTGGATGCAAAGCCTTCCAGCCCAAGATGCTTGTATCCAAGCCGTGTAACCATTCTTCCACGTGGTGTGCGCTGGATAAACCCAAGTTGTAGCAGATATGGCTCAGCAACATCTTCCAGCGTACCAGCCTCTTCATCTATACTGGCCGCAAGTGTATCCAGCCCTACAGGACCGCCACCAAATTTTTCGATTATTGCACGCAGGATTTTTTTATCAACGGTGTCCAGTCCAACAGGATCAATTTCTAAACGGTTTAGCGACGAGTTGGACACATCTCCGGTTATGACCCCGTCAAATTGCACTTGTGCAAAGTCACGTACACGTTTTAGCAACCGGTTTGCGATACGCGGTGTACCGCGGGCTCGGCGGGCAATTTCTTGTGCGCCGGGTTGGTCAATTTCAACGTCCAACACATTTGCAGAGCGGATAATTATTGTTGTCAAATCAGCTACACTATAAGGCTCGAGATGTTGCACCAATCCAAAACGGTCGCGTAGCGGCGCAGTCAAAAGTCCAATTCTCGTAGTTGCACCAACCAGCGTAAAACGTGGCAGGTCTAGCCTTATACTGCGCGCACCGGGTCCTTTGCCGATAACGATATCAAGCACAAAGTCCTCCATTGCAGAATATAGTATCTCTTCTACATTACGTGGGAGACGATGTATTTCATCAATAAAAAGGAAGTCACCCTCGCCTAAATCATTAAGAATAGCAGCCATATCACCAGTGCGTTCTATAGCAGGGCCGGAAGTTATTTTGAGGCGTGCATTCATTTGGGCGGCAAGTATCATTGACAGTGTTGTCTTACCCAAACCTGGCTGGCCATATAATAATACATGGTCTAGCGTTTCACCCCTGCCAAGCGCGGCTTGGATAAATACCTGCATGTTTTCCTTAATTTTTGTCTGTCCAATATAACCGTCAAACCCTGTTGGGCGCAGCTTTTGTTCTATCTCTTCGTCTTCTTCATGGTTAAAACCTGTGGTGTTTAAGCGTCCATCCAAAATTATTCACCTCGTATTTGTAGGATGCGTGCTGTGAATGGGGCTTACGTCAAGCCCAAGCTAAACCCTTTTTTGATAATAATGCTTATTCTATTGTGTATAAAAATGCATTTGGGATAAAAAGTATAGACCCTTGTCTTCAAAGTTTATTTTATAATGCTGATAAATATTTGGGGTGACGATTTCAAATGTTTTTTCAGAGTAATATATGATTGGTTCGGAAAAAACTTCTGTCTTAATTCGTGAATCAAGCTGTACCCACGAATCGTCCTCGTTGCTTTTACCAAATAATGACCAACGGCTCGGAACTTTATCCTCTTTGTACGTAACAAGTCCATACCTCATTAACGTAACAGGCTCAGTGGTTGAAAAAATTATTTCACAATCACTTTTGCTATGAAACATTGCATATTTCAAATCAAACAACTTCGCGGCGTTTACTCCGTTTGTTCCGCTTACACCGGTTATATCGGTTTTATTATCTATGCGAACTAAACCATCGGTTTTAGAATCTAACAGCGGCTTTTTCGGCGTTCCGTGAATTTCAGGCAAGTTGATTCTATGTTCAATCAATTTTTTTACGCAGTCTATATCTTCAACCGTAGGGTTTACAAACGAAACAACTATATTGCATACTTTTTTAAACTCACTTCCGAGAATATTATAACTATTACCCGGTTTGCATTTAATACAGCCGACGCAATAATTTACATTTCGCCAAACAGCTTCCTTAAATGCCTTGGTTGAAAAATCCGCATAATCGTGCTTTATGTCAAACGGCGGGAAGATACTCCAAGAATCATCCTCAATATCATTACGCTGCGTAAAATAATCAGCACCCGTCATTCTGATGTAAAGCATGACTTTGCCTTTATGCTTTACATTCCATGTATTGGCAGAAGCCCAACTAAGATTTAATTTATTTTCTTTCAAATGTGCTATAAAATCTAAAGCAATTGCCAATTTTTCACCGCTTAAAATATCACTGACAATATCCTCTATTTTTGGGCGGGTTTTCATTTGACTTTGAGATAATGTTGCGCTCTTATCGTGCATTGTAACTCCTCCTGTTTATCATCGCATAATGTAAATTTTCTACGTTTGGCGCATTATCGACATAACACGCAATTTTCGTTATCAAAATGGCACTGCTTATCAAAATACTACATAATTCGACATATGCTATAAAGGGCGGAAATAACGATACTAACGATTATTGCGCAAACCCGACGTTACTGAATTGATTAGTAAACGTGATTGCCTCAATGTCCTTCTTAGAGGCTGGCTTTCTGAGTTGTTCGGGATATCCAAATACAATTAGATTTGATACCAAATAGCCTTCAACACCCAACAGCACCCCAACTTTTTCGCAATTCATACTGGAAATCCATGTTGAATATACACCATGTTCCATTGCCGCTAATACCATATGTTCGCCGGGTATTTTGGTTTGATGTTCTTCCATTCCGATTGCGGTAATTACATCTTTATCAATTTTTTTCATCCTGTCGAGCATGGACGGAAACCGATTTAGACCAATATCTGCAATAGGGTAATCAAACAGTTGAGTACACAGCACAATAATAAGGGGTGCTTTGGCTATCCACATTTGACAATAATTTTCGCTGGCAGCTTGTGCGATTTTGTTAATTAACTCGGTATCTGTAACAACCCCAAATTTCCACGGTTGCTCATTTCCACCTGACGCAGATAAGCGACCGCACTCCAACATATACGCAATTATTTCATTTGAAATTTTCTTGTTTGAAAAATTACTACAGCTATGTCTTTTCTTTAATAAATCAAGGAGCATGATGCTCTTCCCTTCATAAACATATGATTTTCGCACGTACCACTCTTGTATGATACATAAGTGCGCCATTCAGGTTGTTGGGTTAAGTAAAGATATGTTCAGCCAGTTCCTGCGTTATCTACACACTTCACAGATAATGTTCTACAAAGGAGATGTTATCGCTACCTTGCGAGCTTTTTTAATGCAAGTCGGATAATTGCATCGGCGGTCATGTCATCTTCCGCTACTTCCAGCATAGCCTGCATGGCCTCTGCACGGCCATATCCCAGTGCAAGCAGTGCATCCATCGCATCTTGTTTCTCGCTGCTTTGAGTACTTGCGCCTTTTTGTTGTGCGGCAAGTCCGCCGCTTTTTTCCCATGCATCGGTGGTTTTTATCTTATCTCTAAGCTCAAGTACCAGCCTTTCTGCTGTCTTTTTGCCAACTCCGGGCGCGCGAGAAAGTTGTACAGCATCTTCAGCAACTATTGCCATAATTATCTCCTGTGGGTTTAACGCGCCAAGAATGCCCACTGCTACCTTAGGCCCTATGCCAGAAATAGAAATGAGCAGTGTAAACATTCGCACTTCTTCCTGAGTCAAAAAACCGTGCAGAAACTGTCCACTCTCTGTTATTTGCAGGTATGTGAATAGTTGGATTTCACTGCCACGCGTGGGTAAGCGTCCAATGGTTGCAGGCGAGACATTAATCAAGTACCCTACCCCATTAACGTCAACTACAACAGATTGCTCATCGACAATGGCAAGAACACCTTTTACATATGCAATCATGTAATCACGTCCTATAATAATATAGTCATATAACTGGAAAACCGTCCAGTTATATGACACAGCCAGCATATGCTGTCTGTCACACCTCCATCGCTTCGCTGCGTCGGTGCGGGGCGTTCAATGGAAATGAAAACATCTCAAGGCTTCGCTTTGGACTGTTTTCATTTCATTCCACTATAATTATACCACATTACCCAAAAACACCCTAAAAATATTATTTACAAACCCAAATAGCCCATCCCCGGCAATCAAGCCGGGGGCGCGTACAGTCATGTGCTTTGTACCAATAACCAGCCGTAGCACAATAGCGGAAAGCACTGCAATGCCAAAAACCGCGTTATTAATAAGCAAGCCTGCGGCAAGCATCAAGCCAACACTTTTGCTGCCAAAAGCAGCTTGCAGCACCGCGCCAGGTATCGCCCACAGGAAAAGCTCCTGTAAAACCACACTATCCATTACTGTCTCAACAGTGTATGCATAAAAAATACTCATTGGTGGCAATACATCACTACGCACGAGTGTTGTACCAAAAAACACTGCCATAGCAATGCCTATAACCACACCAAGCTGCTTTATCAAAACTTGCTGCTTGCGCCCATATAACTCGTGCTGTAGGCTTGTCCCGCTACCACGCAACAGCCAACCAGCTTTCAACCCAATGCCAGTGTCTGCAAAACACGGACCAACTGAACCTATGTATCCAACTAGCACCGCAAGCGGCATTGGTGGAAAACCTATAAACACGCCAACTGTCAAGCATATCGTAACAACAGCAAAAGTAGGTGCCCAGCCAGAATGCATAGATGCAGTCCCCACAAGTACCATGCTTATTATCGCACAAATGCTAGCAAAAACTACCCATAAGCTCGCAAGCCCAACCCCCATTTCGCCCCATATGCCTGTTACAAGTGCAATAACTATTGCACCAACAATAAACAGTCCTACAGCACCCAACATCGTTTTCAAAGCCATTCTATCATTAACAGAAAATTCATCACATGTAGTATTTTTACTCCCTTTAGTAATTGCAAGAAAAATCTGTACCAGAGCAACAATGCCCGCACCAATCATAACTCCCTGCGCAATGTTTGATTGGCCTATGTCAAACCCGCCAAACAACCGGATCGAATGGCCGCGTAATATCATGCCAACACCAAGTGCCGACATTGTAAACATGTTGGCAATAAAAACAATACCCACCCCAGCTGCTGGTACACCAAAAATACTTGCAACCACGCCAATTGCAAGCCCTTGCAACAACTCAAACCCTTTTTTACCGCCTTTATCACCAGCTTCAAGGGATGTCGCGACCGCAACACCCAATGGCCACGCACCCTTTGCTGGAAAAATCCTCGAGTCAAATATTCGCCCTGTTACAAAGACAGAAATGAAGCTGCCAATTAACGTGCCAAATGCCATAGGAATAACTAAACCGTTCTGTCCTAATACAAACATGGTGGCAATAGCAACAAAGCCGCAGTTTGCTGCCGCAAATCCCGCAGAAGATGCAACTGATAGCACATAGTTTTGCCGCTCAAGGTTACGGAAACGGCTAACCACTACTAGCGGAATACGAGCTACCACCATAACCAAAACTGCACTAATTAGTGATGTATTGGGCGCGATGCCAAACTGCCCCATTATCTGCATACATATTGCTGCAGATAAAATCGAAAGCAGCAACCCTAGTGCTAAAGTACCCATCTCATAAAATGGGATGCGTTTTTTCATTCGATTTTACCGCCCACTACACCATAAAGTATATTTTTAGTTTGTTAATTGCATCATCAGCTATCAACACATCGCCATGTTCCATCATGCGGTTCTGCAAAAGCAAGCTGCTTGGCTGCCGCTCACCAAACTCGCATAAAACACGTGCAAATTTTCTGGTGCTAAAGCTCCCATTACCTTTGTTTTGCAGTATCAAGTGAAGTTTACCATCCATTTTGTATACTTTACTGCTTCCACTATAGCTGTCGGGCACACGATTTGCCGCCTCTGCCAAAATGTCAAAATTGGCAAACGAAAATACCGACACACCAATCGATATCCTCTTAGGTTGTGTTGCGGTAGAAGACTCTGGTGCAGGCTGTTCATGTTTGGGACTTTGTTGGTGGGGGGAACGTTTGCCGTTCACGTTATAGCCCTTTTTTTGCAGCTCTGTCATTATTTCACTTGCAAGCTGTTGGTAGCCGCCAATACTATTTGGCGGCAGTCCTGCTATGTTGTGTGGGCATCCTGGCATTTTTGTAACCAGTACAGATAGCGTGTTTTGTGACATTGTAGCCTCAAACATAAGCGAACTATCTGCCGTAAAGAAAGCAAAGTCACGTTGTAAGCACTCTGTAATTTCGGCAAAAAGCCCTTGAGTTTTGTCCACAGAGCGAGTTAATATATCATTCACATTTATATTACGTTCCTCAAGGTCTTGTGCTAAAAACACAAACCTGATTTGAGTATCACTTATCTGTTCAACCTTCATGTGTTCGCCACCCTCTATGTATAGTATGGACATGGTATTATAAGTCAAAATCATATTATACATTGTCCGGGAATCAAAGGTTTTTGGTCTCGACTTTAATTATCTCAAATTTAATATGATTACAGTATAATCAAACCAACCGCCATTTGCAAGTTATGCGCGAAAGTTCTATAAATTGGAAGAAGTGTGGTATACTATTGTAAAACGGCTTATATAAATCCAATAGACTTCTTCCGAAATTACCGAACGCACGTTAAAATGTTACGCCCGGCGGACAAAGCACCGCCTTCCTAGAATTAGGGAGCATTTTCGCGTGCTTGATTCCTATTACGTAAGAAGTCTAATGAAAAGAGCGATTTCAGTGATGAACATCAGTTTAAGACTCCCCACAAAAGTTCAGCTCAAAAATTTTGCAGGTATAAACCTTGGTTGCTTTTTGTTTGCATTTGGCGTAGTTGTGTTCCGCAATCCAAACAATTTTGCATCGGGCGGAATGTCCGGGCTTTCACTGCTAATCAGTTCGTTCATTTATGGTACGCCTGTTGGCGCGATAATGATGGTGTTAAATGTATTTGTATTGATACTCGGCTACATTTTCCTTGGCAAAAAAGGCGGTACACGGTCTGTATATGGTACTTTTGCGTTATCGGGTGCGATATGGTTGTTGGAAATCTTCTTTCCAATTTATGAACCACTTACAAACTCGCAATTTATGGAGCTTATATACAGCGTTTTTACACCTGGGTTTGGACTTGCGATTGTTTTCCACTGTGGAGCAACCACGGGTGGCACAGATATTATTGCGCAAATTTTAAGCAAACATTTCAAATGGAAAATGGCAGTTTCACTCCTTGCGACAGACTTGCTAATTGCGCTTGGTGCTGGGTTTCTTTTTAGCACAGAGGCCATGTTATACTCTGCACTGGGTGTTTTTTTACGTACATTTTTAATGGACTCTGTTATGGAAAACCTCAAAACACGCAAAATTGTAGTCGTCATTTCTGATAAAAGCACACAAATACAAAATTTTATTACTACAGAAATACACCGTGGCGCAACAATACACACTGCCCATGGCGCATACAGCCAGCGTGAAATTGATGTCATAACAACAGTGGTTACTCGCCGCCAAGCAATAAAACTCCAAGCATTTATCAAGTATGTAGACCCCGCCGCATTCATTACCATCAGTAATTCGACGGAGATTATTGGGCAGGGGTTTGATGCATTTAGTTAGTCAAAGCGAAAAAAATGATATATGAGCATCTTTCGTTTACTTATTCTCACCTTTTCTCTTCCTCATCATAAACCAAGCCGAACCGGAAAGACATACTGATGAATATGCACCAAACAACAGACCAACCAAAATTGGCAGTGTAAAGTCGCGTATGGCCGCAACGCCAATTACATATAGCATAAACACTGCCATAAACGACGATAGCGTAGAGAACAGCGTACGGCGTAATGTTTGAGTAACACTTGCATTAATAAGAGTTTGCTGGTCAATTTTTGGCATACGAACACGGTTTTCGCGTATACGGTCGAAGATAATGATTGTGGCATTTATCGAATAGCCTAGTGTTGTAAGCATAACGGCTATAAATGCGTAGTTTAGTGGAATGCGTAAGACCATATATATGCAAAGCACAACTGCCGCGTCATGCAACTGTGCAAGCACAGCAGAAGCACCTTTGCGTACATCACGGAAACGGAATGAAATATACAATAACATGAGCAAGCTAGCAAAAATAATCGCACGGATTGCGGAATTCCGCATAGCGGCACTAACTGCGGCACTCACGCCAGAATACGTAAAAGCATCTGCATCCAAGTTATACTGCTCACTTATTGCATCTATTAGTGCGAGTCTATACTCTGCCTCAACACGTGCGGTAAGAATACGTACTTCATTTGTGCCACCAATGGCCTGTACCTGCGGTGCAGACTCGCCGGTTATATTACGCACAATAGCCTCTATATCACTATTATCAAATGGTTGGCCAATGTCAATTGTGAACGAAGTACCGCCAGAAAATTCAACGTCAAGGTTAAAAAATCCATTGCCGTTTATCGAATTTACAATGGCAATCACAAGACCAATTGCTATCACTGCGCCAGAAAATGCAAAGTAGATCTTGCGTTTTTGTATAATCGGTTTTTCATCCAATACAACTTCAGGTGCGCTACCACCAGATGCTTCAAGCGCATCCTTTTGTTTCTTACTTAGTATATGTGATGGCTTGATAACGCCAATATCCATCAAACAAAGAGTAATCAATCGAGTTACTAGAAGGCTAGTGAACATGGATAGCAAGATACCAATAATAAGCATTTGTGCAAAGCCCATTACAGGACCAGTTCCCATTTGGAATAGCACAACACCCGCAATAAGCGTGGTAACATTACTATCAACAATGGCTGGCCATGCGCGACGATAACCGGTACGCATTGCAGAGCGTAGGGTTTTACCGCTTGCAACCTCTTCACGTACGCGCTCGAATACGACAATGTTAGCGTCTGTTGCCATACCTATTGAAAGAATCAAACCAGCGATACCCGGTAGGCTAAGAGTCAACTCCAACCCACTTAATATAAGCAAAAACAATATTACATAAATTGCAAGCGCAATGTCTGCCGCAAATCCCATAGTTTTGTAAAATGCTGCCATAAAAATCAGCACAAGAGCGAGACCAATTATGCCCGCGATAATACTTGTGTTAAGCGCGTCCGCACCAAGTCGCGCACCTACGTTGCTCATGCTTATTACACTAAGCCTAAATGGCAGTGACCCTTGTCGAATTTGTGTCGCAAGCAAACTTGCCGACTCGTTTGTAAACTGTCCGGTAATTACAGCGGAGCCGTCAGAAATAACGGAGTTTACATTTGGGCTACTAATGAGTTCGTCATCCATCCAAATCATAATTGGGCGGCCAATATTGGCACGTGTTGCCTCTGCAAACAGTTGTGTACCCTCACTGGTAAACTCAAGGTTTACTACCACTTCCGGTATACCGGCATGGTTTGGGCTAACTCCGGCAGAAGCACGCGACACATGTTCGCCAGTAAGCAGAACTTCGCCCTCTGCATTAGTGAATTGCAGCATTGCAGATGCACCAATTTGTGCAACTGCCGCCTCTGCATCTTCTACGCCAGGGATATCTACGCGTATTTGGCCACTACCTTCAATAACAGTTGTAGCCTCGGTGTAGCCTCGAGAGTCGAGCCTGTTGCGCAGCAAATTATTTGCGGCGGTCATATCTTCGGAAGAAGGACTGTCTATATCCGCCTCGTATAGAATACTTACCCCACCTTGAAGGTCAAGCCCTTGGCGGATGTTTTCGATACCAAATAAATTGTTGCTGCCAATGCCTTGCGCAATGACGAATACTGAACCTGCCATTGCCAATAAAATGGCAAGTAAAATTAAACTGCTTCTGCCTTTCATTTGTGAGCCTCCAGTTTTGTAAGAAATTTGACATACCTTGCAATTATATCACAGATTCTTGCTTTGGATATACTAACTTGTGAAATCTTTAGATAATGCAGAATATATTGAGAAAGCATTTTTGTAGAAAACATCTT
>Ga0123355_10003215_pt1 | contig 23344 bp, 13 predicted proteins | sample TergutEmb28metaG_3_FD_89872 | JGI IMG/M metagenome (GOLD analysis project Ga0123355, IMG submission 89872) | Embiratermes neotenicus P1 segment gut microbial communities from Petit-Saut dam, French Guiana - Emb289 P1 | ecosystem: Host-associated > Arthropoda: Insects > Digestive system > Gut ... | reverse complement strand
TTTTCTTCCCTTTTTATATTTTTTCTCCCAGTGTGGGGGGTGGGGGGGAAAAAAAACCCAAAAAAACCGAAAAAGGGGGGGGGGGGGGGGGGGGGCAGACCCGGTCTGCAAGCACTGATGAAGAGAAAACTTGTCTCCCCATGCTGGATATCGAAACCATGATTCCACGTTCTTCCTGTTTGTAGCCTCGTCACTGCACTGATTGAGCTACCCACCCCTCCGGTGTGGAGGAAGTACCACAAGCAGAGCGCACGGAATCCTAGTTTTGGATTCAGTGTTCGTGCAATACATAAGCATGGCAAAATCAAGACAGTAACATGGCCGGAGAATGTAGCACGCATTGGAACATTGAATACGTACAGAGAATTTGAGTTGGTAAACCTGAACAGCAAGACCACTTTGAAAACCTAGGCGTAGGTGGGGGGACAATATTGTGTTTATTCTTAAAGAAACGGAATATGACTGCGTGAACTGGATGCGTCTGGCACAAGGTATAGCAGTAGAGAAACAGTACCCTGTTACCGTCAACACAACTTTATTATTGACAAAATAACTTGTCAATCACTACAGCAACATGTTCCGACGTTTAATCTTCATCATCCGGCTAATCTCATTCACTCTGTAGTCTGACTTACGACTGTTCCATAGTCTTTCCTACAGCGAGTTCTCCATACAGTGAGATATATTGTTTCCTCTTTCAATTTCCACTATCTTCCCGTTTCCTTAGCGTCATCCTGTAACTGATTACCTCTTCCTCCTCGTCTTCCCGTCACTTCTATCCTTCAATCAATCTTTCCTTCAATGACATGTTTTAGAAGAAAGTTCCTAGGCAAGATGAGACCAATGCAATTAGCATTCCTTCTGTTTTATTGCCTAAGCTCCTTGACTCCACACAATACCTTCATTTCTCACAAAATCGGTTCAGCTAATCTTCTCACTCCTTCACTAGCACCACATTTCAAAACTTTTCAGGTATAAATGATCAGTTTACATAAGTATCTGAGGTTCCAGGCTAATCTGAGAGTAAAAAATGTAAAATCTGAAACTTTATAAATATAAACACATATTTTATTTTATTTCATCAATAACAAACTGGTGCTGACGGTAGTATAAATTGGTGTTTATTTGAGTACTATTACAAGAAACACAACGGGATGCCAAACATCAAAATTACAACATATTGTAGTAGGGTGTGTCTTATTCACACACCGTAACGGAACTTTGGGTTACATAAAATTCCAGGAATTTCTTACGTAGCTCAGAACTATTAATCTTTCAAGACCAATTCTTCTGCTAAGTAGTTAGTAGGGCTTGGTTGCTGGTAGTTAGGTAGACTGTTTGTTAGTTAGTTAGTTGGTCAGTTAGTCAATCACCCTGTAAGTCAGTCGGTCAGTTAGTTAGTTAGTTAGTTAGTTAGTTAGTTAGTTAGTTAGTTAGTTAGTTAGTTGTCATGCACAATGTTAGCACTTACGTTTTGTGAGTCCACACGCATATGCAGCTTACACATTCCAGAGGCCTTAAGGTTCACGAGTCAGTCAATAAGGAATTTTGGTACTCCAAAAAGAGAAAAGAAACCTTGTGGCTGCGGACAGCAATACGCATGCATAATAAGGATCCTCAGCACATACGCAAGGTGAGAGTCGATTTTCTCATACAAAAGAAATATTATTATGCACTACAGCCAGTGTTTATGCATTGCTTCTAGCATGAACAATTTATAGACAGACTAACCCACGACAGCCGTCTTCAGTCATCCGTGAAACGAAATATCAGTCATACTATAAAGGAACAAATATCCGATGTACTGTCCGGTTTTAAAAGCAAACTTGGACCACTCAAACATCGTAGTAGTGGAATCGAATCTCACTCGGGACAACGATATGAAAAACACCACGTTCTTCTTGTTAACCTCTCTATAGACGCCTTACGATGTGTCAGTCTGCAATCCAAATAATCCTACCAAACATGCGACAAATTAAACTGAATAGTAAATCCTCAATACAGTCAGATCACAAGTCTTCGAACTCTGTCAAACCCTTATGGCTAAACGTCAATTTTCGTGGAAACCCCAGGTAAAGTAAAAGTGTGCAATTGAGCACAAAAGTGAGACAAGACTTATGAAACATAAACCTTTTTTTCTAAAAGTAAAATATTTAAGAACATTTACAAAAAAAAAAAAATACATTATTGCTGATTTACACTGAAAATAAAACCAGCGCAGATTATGCACAGAGAGGGGGACAAAATAAAGAAAGAAAGAAAAAATTATTAATATTACACCTACCGATTTCAAAATAAAAAATATGTGTTTCTGGAATCTCTGAAAGTCATCCGTGGAACCCCGAGGGTTCCAAACAACACAGTCTGAATACCACTGCCATAGACCACAAACAAATCCTTAGCAAATGGCAAACCACCACCATCATCATCATCTTTATCATCTTTGGCGCTACGATTCTTCTAAGGGTCCTGGCCTCCACTAGCAACCTCCTCCACTCATCCCTGTCCAGTGCGGTTGACCATCAACATTATGTCTGATTCTCATACATCTGGCATTCTTATTGACTTCCTCTAGCCATTTTGTTCTTAGTCTTCCAGGTCTCCTCCTGCCTTCTACCTTGTCTCTCGGACAGCCTGCTTGGAATTTGCATAACGTCCATTTATTGGACATGGCCTGCCCACCGCACTTGTTTCCTTCTCTTATATATATATATATATATATATATATATGTATGTATATCCACGTTACACTTTTGGTTCGTCGAGGATGTCACACAACTCTTTCTACAACATCAACAAAAGAACATAAAGTGCAGTGAGCATATAGGCATAAATAACCCCTTAGACTTCAATAAAACAAAAAAAAAAAAGGTTTAATAGGTGATAATTTCAGTACCCAGTTTAAAGAACCCCAAGTACAACTGAAATCTGCCATGTTATTAAATGAAAGGTTTAAATCTTCCGGTACAGGCCTATAAAATGCTCTTCTGTTGTTAGCTACGTATGTTGAAAAGTTGTTATGAACAGTATCAGATGATGGCATCAAACACTGGCTATTCTGTCCTTATGTGAGGTGAATGCCAAATAAGCTACGGTAGGGTTGGTAGCAGATATAAATAGGAATGGAGTAATATGGTATCAACAAACGACACTGGAAGATGTGCCTGAGTCGTCGGTGTAAAAATGTGTTCAGTTTCGCGGCATAAATGTATGTCACAAAACTTGTATATATGGCGACGAAGTGATTAAAAAACTGTTTTGTTAAAAGCCGGTAATTTTGACGGGGGTCATACTTTTGGCACAAAAAAAAAAGAGAGAGAGAGCTTCCTCACTTATGGAGTGATCTATGTGAAAGCAAACAGAAAACAATGAAGACAAAAAACTTCTTTCTGGATGGATTTTTAGAGTCAGCAGTTTTCTGCCGAAATTTTGACAGATTTAATACCAACATAGAAGCCGAGCGACCAGGGCATGCAGCTGACCGCTCAACTCCACGCAGTACAGAAGAATGAATGGACTACACCTCCAAAGCCCCATACGCCCACAAGCCGTGCATCGGAACAACTTTATTTAAATCTTAGGATATAAAATTTATATCTTATCAACACACCAAGACTTCTAACTGATCCAGTTGCAGCATCGTATACATGAACTTCTGTATTTATCCTGGACAGGAAATATGGTGATTTAAATTCTAAGCAGACAACGGCGGGAAAACTTTATCATAATGCATCTGGTACTTAGAACGAAACACGTGTCTCAAAGCCAGAGCACGATCACGGGTGACCAAACCAGAAGGCCCACAGTCACATGAACAGTGTTTCAAAATGAGTTACAGGCAGAAAACAAATAGCACTGCTGCTGCTGCCAATCCTGTGTAATAAAATTATGTCTACGTTACCTATACATAAAGGTTGCGTGTTGAAATAAACCTGGTGTTAGGGGAAGCGGACTTCTGTATGGTTTGACACAAAGAATTAACACAGTTGAGCCCGGTTATAACGACATCAGTTTAAGCGACACTCCGCTTATAACGTCAAATGTGCTGTCGCACCAATTAATTCCTCACTGTTAACCATAAAATTATATTCCTGCGTTATAACAACAATCGTTTATAAAGACACTAAATATTCAGTCCCTTTTATGACATTATAACCGATTTCGATTGTATTTGATTCGATATCACAAGTGGCTGTTAACACGATCAGACAGGAGGTATCTGGTGCCACATACGGCCCCACTGAAATGCAGGACAAGCTTTAAAGGCTGTAGTACGGATGTCACAGATTAACCAACCCCACGCGTCTGACTCGCGGATGGTATGGTAGGGTTGGAGGTGGTGCACCACTGTATTCAGCAAGACTGTGAAATGGCTAAGTATGCGCATCACGGACGTCACGAAGTGTTCTTTAAAACCTGAGAATTCAACCCTTCATAAACCATAGTTCCGGTTTTTGAGAAACAAAATGGTACAGACACTTGCATTAATATCCACTGTACGTCTATGTTAACTTTTTGTGGGGGTACAGCACCAATCCTTCTTAACCTGATCATCACATTGTGAGAACCGCGGTTTCTTTCCCTGAGAATATAGCAGCCGGGTCGTGAAGTCGACCACTCACGTATATGTATTGCCCAAGTTAAAAATGGTATGAACTACATCTGTACAGATATTTTTCCCCCCAAATAGTCACGCACAACTCGCAATACATGGCAAAACATGCGTATTTTACCTTACCTGATGAATTGTGTGTAATTACTGGGGAAAAATAAATCTTTAACAGATAGCACAACGGGAATGTCTCACCTTAAAATAACTGAAGGTGGCCAAACGTACATCCATTGCTTTACGAAATTAAAAAGTAAACTTTATAACTGCTATGCTAATATGTTTTTCAATCGAGCATATCCACGACATAAAATAGCCCCACATTACGCCAAAATAAATATTCCAAATACTTCAAAAGCGTCCATCTACATTCGCAAAAAATGCAAGTCCAAGAAATAAAATACGAAATTAAATGCTTACAAATAAAAAAACCATAACCTCAATAAACAATTACTTCGCACCCATCTTGAATTAGCTAATATATGGGCGTAAAAAGTGGCAATACACGGAACATGTCGCAGATGATAAAAAGCCAACTCCGCCTTGTATTGTGAGTTGTGTATGATCACTTGGAAAAAGAAATATATCTGTGAATGGTGATATAGCGGGGATGTCCCCCCTTAAAATATCTCTACAGCACCCACACACCTTGTCATGGCGTGCAAAGGGACAAATTTACCCTTATCTAAATGGAGGTAAGATAGCGTCACGTTCCGGCTGCGTTACCCTTGGAGAAAGAACCCCGGCACCTGTTAGATAGGAGGCTGTGTGGGCCTTAGAACCGATTTAGACTCGTTGAAAAAAATGAACGTCTACTCTCCAATGGGAATCAACCCCCCCTCCCCCTTCCCGGTCGTTCAACACGTCACTTGATCACTACACAGATTGAGCCGAGTCTATAGAAAGGCGAAGCAAAGCAATTCATAAGCCTAAGAGCCACAAAGAACTTGCCTGAAATGGAACAAAAGCTCCATCATTTCTGCAGTTGGTCACTAGACAAAAATTACAGCAACAAAAAGCTTGGGAGGATAAACCAGGGGAAAATCCCGTATATCAAATGGACAAGAGGCTGCTTGGACCTTAGCGGTCAGAAAGCATAAATAATTTACGGATTAAGTTAGCTAACAATACTGTAGTTAACATCCAGTCGTCCTTGGGTGTCAGTCATGACTGAATCTTTTCACTGTTTTCCTCAGCACCCTCAAGCAAACGGCACGCGGTAGCGCAGTTGGTTGAGGCACTGCGCGGTTCGATTCCCGATGGTGACCTTGAAATTTTTCATTAACATAATCCTTCCGGTCACACTATGACTCTGGGGTCGGCTCAGCCTTTAACAGAAATGAATACCAGAAATATTTCCTTGGGGGTAAAGGCAGCCGATGCGTAAGGCTGACAACCTTATAACCTTCATGTGCCGACTGTCCTGAAATCTGGCAATCTCAACCTCCCGGAACCCTCAGGGCCTGTCCAGGCCTGTAGAGAGACCGCTTTACGTTTACTTTTCCTTCACCTTCAAGTAAACAGGCCATTTCCCATTGTCTCGTCCAAAACCACACTCCAATTCGAAAATACATTAACAATCATTTCATACAACTTAATTTAATCTTTTGAGACCTGAAGTTAGTGTAGATTATATTTGAAAATTAATGTCCTACATTACAGACAACTCATTGTAACTACAACACAAAAAATCATCTTAATTACTAAAATCTTTCTATTAATGTGTTCAAAGTAATAACAGCTATTTATTTTATGATTCGTGTTAAATCTATATGCACCTCTGTGGGTAAAATGTAAGATGTAAGAATTTGTTAATCTTACAGCGGGCGATCAAAATGGTAAAGTTGTCCTTGTCCACGCTGTGAAGGCATATAGAAGGAACAGATGTGGTCAACAACACGCTCCGGCCGCTGCACCCCCTGGCAAAAACACCGGTACCCATTGAATACGAGGCTGGGTGGGCCCCAGAGCCGGCCTGAACGATTTGGAGAAGAAAAAAATCTCGTATCCCTGCCGGGATTTTAACCCCGAATCGTCGAGCTCGTAACCTTAGCAGTATACTGACTGAGCGCGCTATCGTGGCTCCATTCTAGGCCTAGTGCCTCACTCCTATACAGCACACATATGTGCACAAGACGCAGAGCTTCGTAATATCAAAGTGGGTGGTAGATACAGTAACCACTGCCCTTTAAAGAGTTCGAAACCACAGACTCAGTCAGTTAAGATGAAGCAACTGAACGTCGCATTGCAGTGGTTAGAATTCTTGCTTGGTATTTGGGACAACCAATAAACATTTAAATTTCCCACACAGGCTGGCGCCGGTTTCCGCCTTGAGTAACACGGATGGGTTTCACGTACGCAAAATAGTGGGTGCGTCTCACACAGACGATCCATTAACCGTCACTGGCACTATATTCAGTTACTGTCTTCCCCCCTATACACTTGCACGTATTATCGAGCACACTAAGAGAGATATTTAAAATTCTTGAACATAAGATGACAGCCCACGGGCAGACAAACTGTAAAGTAACCTATACATATTAGGACGACATGTACGGCACTGGCATCTCCAACGTAATGGGATGTTACACAATGCAGATTGGTAGTTACAAACGTTTCGGTGCAATCTATCGTTCCCATCTTCAAGGCCCAGGCAATCAAAGAAAAATGCCAGAAATACTTTGGAACCAATACGTTGTCCCGAAAAGTCGGTAACTAGAAACCTAATTGGCAAAACATCCCCGAAGAGCGACGATCCGATTTACACTGCAGCTGAAGCACAAAATCACGCATGTAAAGCATTCATAACTCACTGCAGCGTTCTGGCAGGCCTAAAGGCCAGCAATTGGGGCGGTGTAAACAGACCGATCACGTGAGGGGAATCCCCGTCATTGCGCGCTGAAAGTGAGACCATTAACTTTTTATGGCCTAACGATTACTTCACTTACCACAAGGTTTAACATTTAAAAATTCTACAAGTTACGTTTATGTGCTTTGTACAGATCTCAGAAATCAGCGACTTTTGCCTCAGGTGACATTAACAGACTGGTTTTTAGAAGCGCTCTAAACTTTTCAAAAAGCGGCTATTAGCTTCGTCATATCTGTCTTTATGTCTGTCTGTCTGTCTGTCTATCTACCTGCCGGTCCGCATGGGACAACTCGGCTCCCACTGGACAAATTTTCATGAAAAGTTACTTTTGAGTACTTTTTGAAAATCTGTCGAAAAAATCTGACAAGAATAACGGGTACTTTACATGAAAACCAATATATATTTATGTCTATATCTCGCTCCATTCTTCTTAGAAAGAGAAATGTTTCAGACAGAACTCGTACAGGAAATAAACACACATTTTATTACCAATAACTTTCTTCTAAAATGGCTCCGTTTATGAGATAGTGTGGAAAAATATTGTACAGCCGGAGAGGACAATGTGGCGCATGACCACTGCATGCTGATACCTAAGGCTACAAACACATTTTTAGAATATGTAATACTTATTGCTCTTCCACTGCAATACTAGTTACACGAACGCGTCACTGTTACGTTGTAGGTACATTGTCTGTCTTGTTTATAACCGAAGTGAAGAGTTTACTGCGCGGTACGCAATAAGCCCTTGTATAAAACAAACAAGTTTCGTCCTTAAAGGATTAATTACTTTACACTTTGCCGGTTGCAAATAACGCATATCTAGATGTGACATCGTTCTTGCGAGTGGTTGGCTTCACACCCCGAATGTTTCAATCCGACGTCCCCAGTCACTGGCTGGGCTCGAAGCTGGTGTGGATGAGATGGCAACTATAAAGCTCTCTCTGCCCCTGCCGGAGACCGAAACCTGACCGCCCAGCCCGCATCCAGTTACCATGAATGTGAACATGCTGCTCAGATAAACTATACGTATATAAAAACCGTATCATCAGAAATCTCAGCACTAGTGTTTCCTTACTCGGAGGAGTACTGTGTTCGTTGGAGGGTTGACAGTCCACAACGACAGGGGCATCACTACCATTGTCCTATTAATCAAGTCACAACAGTGAATCACTTTTCAGCAACAAAGCGCGAAAAGTATTGCGGTAACCAGGTCGCACCACAATGGTTTAGCCTCTCCAATCTGATAACAGGTCGGACCGTAAGGGAAGAAGCGACAGCAAGTGACATCTATTGGCTCTTCATTGCCACTAGTGAGACAAAGAGACTGGCGAGGAGAATTCGATGCGGTTAATCTGAGTGGGGCTCCTGCGTCGTGTCGTGAACGATTAGTAAAGGAACATGGAATGGACTGTCGGCCTACCATTAGCATATCGATTAGAATCTACGAACCTGTCAACATCAAAATTATGTTTAATGTTAATGTTGCATGTGGTCTCACTTTAGTGAATATTTCACACGCCTGATGTTAAAAACACAGACTCAAAAATACGTTCCTAAAATTATGTTTTATATTCGCAGCAAAACGTTGGAAACAGCGGAATATGAGTTAGTGTACACTACAGTCACAAAAGAATTCATATAAGGGAAAACTGACGTTCAAATACTTTCCTGTTATAGTATTGCGTAGTGTGTTACAATAGCACCGTGTGACGAGCACAGTATCAAACGATTTGTGTGAATGATTGCGAAAAATACAAAGAGAGGGATAATGGGGGGGGGGGAACTGACGGAAAAGGAGAGATAAAGTCAAATGCAGGGTATAGGTCCCGTCAGGTTCAGATCTGGGGACCACATAAGCATTTTGTCGATAAGACGTGTTAGCATGACAGAGATAAAAGTTATTTACACTAATTCATTTCGCTGTGTTTACTATAAATGAAATACAAATACGATACATCATTAAGCACAACACCTTAACCCTTTAAACGCCAAGTTCAATCCCATCTGCCCTTTGCTAGCATTATTCGGAGTTCACCATATTCTTCACGTTCGAAGGTAAAGGGTTAAAGTATTAAAGGAGCCCACTGATGGTTCTGATAAACCGAAACATGCAGCACATTGTAGTAGAGAACTGAAGTGTTGTGCTTGAAGAAGTATCATGTTTGTCTTTTTGATCTGGGTTAGCTTTTAGCCGCGATGCAAAATTGCGAAAAGCGACTACTAGCTTCGTCACATCTGTCTGTCCGTCCGTCCATTCTTTCGTTCGTCCGCATGGGACACCTCGGTACCCGCTGGACGCATGTGTATGAAAATTAATATCGGGGTATTTTTCGAAAATCTATTGAGCAAATTTAGGTTTCATTAAAATCTGACGTCTACTGTACACAAACACCAATATACATTTTTGATCATACTTCGCTCATTTCTTCTTAGAATGAGAAATGTTTCAGACAAAAGTTGTATAAACAACCAAAACATACATTTTATGCGCCGAATCTTTTTTTTTTTTTCGAAAATCGTGCAGTTTATGAGATATGAGGAAAAATATGCTACAGCTGGACAGGTCACAAATGAAAATATGACGCGTGCGCATTGCATGCTGGATACCTAAGACTACAAACACACACTCACAATATGTAAAACCTATTGCTTTTCCACTGCAACAACGGTTGCACGAACGTGTCTCGAAGTTACGTTATACGTACGTTGCCTGTCTTGTTATACTTCCGCAGCAGCGTAGCTGAGGTATCCGTTATTCTAGGATATTAGCAGCGTAACTTGGAGGGTCCCAATCGTTTCTTTGACTTTTCAAGACAAAGTAGTGCTCTCATCTCCTTCAACAGTTTAAACGCCCAAAACGAACCTTGGGCACTCAATCCTTGAAGATGGGACCAAAATGCTGCATCGAAACGTTAGTAACCACCTGCCCGGTGGGGCGGTATATCCTAGTACAAAGGATACCTCAGACCGGCGCTACTCTTTGTCAATATTAATTTAAAATGAGTAGCTACTTCCTTCCGTGAAAGATGATAACGAGATGATGACGATAATGATGATAATTTTGATAAATATAATGATAGTGATAAGCTATTGATGCTGCTGCTGCTGATGATGATGATAATGATGATAATTTTGATAAATATAATGATAGTGATAAACTATTGATGCTGCTGCTGATGATGATGATAATGATGATGACGATATTTATGATGATTATGATGATGACGACGACGACAAGAATAGAAACAAAAACAAAATTTTATTTCCCTTGCCAGGCTATCCGAACAACCCTCCGTTTCATGTACATGCCAGAGCGTCCATCTGAAACTGCGCAAAGTAGCCAGCATCCTGTTTGTTAATGACTCTAGCGACAATGAACGATACACATGAAGACAGGGGCTGTTGTGTAAGCCTACCCAAATAGCAGGATGGTCCATCGAAGAACGTTTTCCGCCACAAACGTCAAATATGCAATGCTCAGGTATAATACTCTGGGGTAACGTGACACCAAGACTTTGGACAACTTTCCTCGTAGTGTGAAACGATATAAGAAGGTCTGTAGCATCATAATGAAATAGGTGTTTCGTTAATCAATATATTTACTTTGTTTCATATCCTCAAGATAACAATGACCGGTATTTTTGCTTATTTACTTACGTTTGAATTATTTTAGTATTATTGTATCCAATAATTTTCCGTACACAGGAATTAACCGAAGGCACGTGCCTACTGTGGCTATCATGTAACTAGCACCACAAGAATCGAATCCCCAACTCTGTCAAGCAACTCACGCTGTAGTGTAAAGTCATCTGAACGTTTTACAATTTTGACGAAACTTAACCGGCATTACAGTTACAGATTCAGTCCGTACCGTGAAGTAAACACACTCTGTCTCTGTTATAAAAACCAATTCACTAATGCTGTATACGCAAATAACCGATGTTCGTTCTGAGATCCACAGAGACCACATAAATAAACCGTGCGAACAGAACGTAGAATCTTTAATGTTATAACTTGGTGGTTTATAATTAACTTCTCGCATTTAAAGGGCTAACTAATCAACACGTCTCTAAAGTAATGAATCAAGTCTCATAAAATACATGGTCAAGTCACAACAGAATCATATTTTAATCAAATACACACAAAAAATAACCGAAAAAATTGCAAAACCCGTTTATCCGTATTGGCTATTACAACTTCCTTGTTTAAAAACCAACTGGAGTCGAACCACTGACGACCAAAATAATGCCACCATAATCTTCATCTGATGAAGTTTCAAGACGACAAAACACAGAACACAGCGGCGATGTACGGTTTACTTTCATGCAAGGGCAAAATGTTTTGGAGTCGCATTACGCACCGGCGACACGGGCTGACACTAGGTTCGCTCTGCACGGAGCACCAGGGGCTCAATGCGGCATGTCGAAGGGCACAATTGTGGGTAGCGTAATAAGCGAAAGAAAGGATATGACGCGACTATCGTACTGTACATCTGGTGACGTCAAATGATTAACCGTAAGTGTCGTTATAAATTTACAGTGCATTTGTTATTCAGTTCATGGTAGCAAATCTGAAATCATAGTTGCCGCGCGGTCTAGAGCGCGTACCGCCTTATGTCGCTCGGATACTGCGATCGTTGATTTGAACACAGTCGGGGCATAAATACACGCCTGCCTTTTCACTGTGTTCGTGTTCTGGCGTGTCGGCGGAGGCCTTGCCTCTCGACTTCTACTGACCTGCAAAACGTTACCAAATGGAAGTGCAGTAAAGCCTGGACAAAACTTTGCAAAACGAAAGCAGAACCACAGTCAGTGAGGTTAATTACATTATACGGCCTGGCAAACATAGGCCATAAATGAATACTATGAAAAGAATAAGACATTTTTCACTAATCGTTGGAATTGAAATGCATGTTACATTATCTTACAGTTCACTTTAATATGCCACTTTTATTTCCCTTACAATGTTGCCCTTCATGTTCCCACCTTAAACATTAACTGGCAGAACATGTAAAAACGTCATAAAAAGCGGAGATAACCAAAAGTTTTACACTAAACATTGCAGAAATAATACATTTATATCTGGCGTTTGTGTAATGTCTGTTGTAAAACCTTTGGTTGGCCACACTTCTGTTGATATCATTCAGAGTTCTCTCTGATGGTGGTCGTTTACGACCGAAACAGGTCGTACACAACTACACTGGAAACAAACATGGCATGTTAATGTTAAGTGTAAGTGGGCTAATGTGTTTCGGTGCACAATTTATTCCAGTTGTGACTAGGGCACAGTTTGAAAATAAAGTACATCGGTCCTTAGAAAACGAAAATAGTGAGACAATACATTTCTGTTCAGTGCTCCACTACATTCGAAATAGACCTGCTGTATTTTATGCCTCCCAGGCTTCGTCTGCTCGTCCTTCTAAAGACATTACTTATTATGATTACGATGAGTATGGCTTAGTATGTTCATATCCGTGCACTAAAGTAATGTTTAACCTTACGTACAAAACCAAAAAAACGCACACGAATAAAACATATTTTATACATGTGCATTTGTTGGTTTTATTACGTAAGGTGAAATGACTATGTAGCATTGGTAGAAATATATATACATTATAGAGGGCCTTTGTTTTACCTGGCAATTTTCAGATGCCACTTCCTGTCGGCTCGATCATGTGTTGACCTACCCCACTCAATCGACCGTCCACACAAGCAGTGGAGTAGCTGCCGGAAGTGACAAAGAACTGTTGTCAGACAAAACATGGACCCTACACACAAATATTCATTTCGTACATCACAGGAAACGCCGTCTGCTTCCATCAGAAATATCAATCGGCGAATGCCGTTTAGGGAAGTAATGGCTGTTTATTGCAAGTGTACGCTAAGATACACGGCGTCAAATGCCAGAAGACCTGTTCATTATCATCTTCCTGACAGTGTGATCGTGTCGTTTCCAAATTCTGGCGAGGGACAGATAGAAAATCTGAACCTGAACGTAGAAAAGTAATTCAAAATGTAAGAAATTTGAATATTCTATCCCAAACGCTTTTGCCGGCTTTAAGTTTTGTACCAGATAACATATTTTATGCACACACTGCACTGTAATGACAACACACGACACTGTCATACGTACCACTGGCATTATTTTGCAGCAACATTTCATTAACAATCTGCTGCTTTCTTATCTCGCGTATGGATAGCATTTCTGCTTCTAATTGTCTGCTCAGGTTATTGTACAATACAATTATCTCGTATACGAGTTGTTATAGGTTATGACTTGCGCGTAATAGTATCATAATTCTACATTCCTATCCTACTGATATCACATATTCCTCCTCCTCCATCAATTGCGATTTATCATAACATCTCGTAATATATCTCAGTGGCGTACCCAGGAATTTTGTTCGAGGTGGGGGGGGGGGGTTCAACAAATTCAGCTGAGGACTGAGGACAGAGGACAGAGAGAAAGGGGATCTTGGGGCGGTAGCTCCCTAGTCAGGGGTTCTGGAGGCAGCTGTAATTTGGTACAAGAAATTTCATTTCATATAGTAATTTTTTTAAATTTTGGTACTTTAAGACTATTTATGATGATAACCAATTTATTTGTCATTGCTAATGTAAAACAACTGCGAACCTAGGTAGTTTTAGAATTTTACTGCTTTTTTTTCCAAACATCTTCGGGTGTTGGCTGCCTAAATTCAGCAATTTTTAACATTTTTCACAATCGGGTTGAGTTTGACATGATTTTGGAGGACCTTCGGAATTTCGGGGGGAGGGGGTTTGAACCCCCAACCCCCCTCCTCGGTACGCCACTGCTATATCTCACAACTGCCCGCAAGCACCATGACATTAAGTGGACATCTGTCGCTGTGGACAGTTATTTCATCCTGGATTATCAAGTGGCAATTTCGCCGTCGTCAGTACCTTGTTTTAGGGTCTTCACCGCAACAAGGCACGTGATCTGCAGCTTTTGGACCTCGCAGCCCCCTGCACGCAGTTCCTCCACTACTTGACAATGGGTTAAACGTAGAATATCTATGTATATCACCCCAACTTTTTTTATCCTTGCCGTCGACGAAATTGTGTACGAGCATCGAGAGCAATGAAATAAAATGAAATAAAATAAAATAAAGAGAGAAAGCCACAATAATCTAAAACGGCCCATAGATTCGTCTCAATGGTGCCACCGTTCTGCCGGGGTCAAAGGAGACAAGGAGGCAATAAATAAATCCGAGTGTCGGCGAGAAAGGAAGTGCCAGCAGGGGACGGGAGAAGAACAAGATTGTAGGATGGGGCATGGAGGGACCGCGTTATATCTACTCTCAAAGAGAGGGAGAGATGAATAGAGAAAGACGTAACAGTGGGATGAGAAAACAGCAGTGGTCACATTTACGGGAAGGCTGCGTCCCAATGTCACCTCTCACGAGATCTCCACCAGACATGTTACACCTTCTCTCCCCCAAACTTCACCAAGGCATGCGCTGGAACAAGTTTACTTTCTTTTATTTCCCTTACTTTTATTTAGCTTCAAACCAGACAATTCGATCCCTGTCACTTTATTTTGAAAATCATTCGGACAGAAACCAGGATGGCGCAGTCGATAAGATAACCAGACTATTATGGGCTGAACAATCCGGGGTTCGATTCCTGGCAGACCAACACTGGGGTCCACTCAGCCTCCTATTCAATGGGTACCGGAGACTTTGTCTCCGGGAGTAAAGTAGCTGGAACATACAGCTGGCGACGTGCCTCAAACCAGTACCGAAGCTAGTGGAAGTGGAACTTCACTTTTACTGCCCCTACACGCCTTCATGATGTACCACAAAGAAACTGCACCTGCACACATTCCTCCTTCAGATAACACGTTCCACTTACCCGCCCAATTTCGACGGCAAGTATTCTCGTCTGTGTTGCTATGCATGTCTCTTGCTTACAGGTTCCAAAAAGCAAAACTAGGCAGAAAAGAAAATGTGCACATCAAATCGAGGGCAGTAGTCATCTAAATCCAAATCTATTTCTCGAAGGGGCGGAAGTTGTAACATTAAAAGCGAATAACCTCTAAATACGCAGATCCGTGTCTGTGGAATGCCGTTCTTTAATTGCAGCACCCTTTACCACCACCCCCCCCCCCCTACCGGTCACAAACAAGACCAAGAGTAAGAACTTCTGAGATGGGGGTAAGAGTAGCGACACCAAAATTAAAATCTCGAAATGGTCTGTGGTTCCAGACAAGAAAAATATGCAAATGGTGTTGACGGGATTTTGAAAATATAAAATAGCAATATGATCTTCCACGAAATTAGATGGTATTGTGAAAATAAGTGGTTAATACTTGAAACGTGGTGACATGTGACAGACACAGCGACTAGTAACAACAGTATCATTCAAATATGAATGGCCTAACACATCGGTACGCTAATAGGCGCTATCCTAGTGACGGGTGCTTTATGTCCGGTTCCGGTTCCGGATAGTTGACCATCCTTGGAAATTAACTAATTCAAGAGAAAGACACTTAAAACTAATTCCAGTGTCTAGTAAGTCTAGAAGATTTGAAATCCAAATTTATAAAATTCGGGCCTTAATATGCAGTAGCACAAAAGACAAGGAGCTCTTCATAAATGCACGAGATTATTTAAACCAATCAGCATTACTCAAACGAAAACGGACCGATGACAAGGGTCTGTTAAAAATCAAACAAACACTAATAGAACTTGCACGCAATATAACGGATGACAACATAACTTTCGTCATTATCCAAATACAGTAACCTTAAGTATTACGTCATTTCCGGACACAAAATTATACAATATTATAATCTTTACAATTGTTGTCATGTGCCTTAAAATTATGAGGAATGTAACGAAAGGTAAAGGAAACGTAAGCTGCCCGTGCAAGCACAATGAAAGCATTAGGGGCAATGGAGGTATAGCTCCACTCATTCTTACCAATGGCACTAGATGAAGGTAAATGGTCAGCTTCAACACCCGTCCGCTTCACCCCGGGTACCCGCTGAGTACGAGTCTCACTGTTGTGTCTGCGCCTCCGTGCATGACCTTGACCATTCTGACCCTGTCCTCAACCGATGGGTGAAGGTAGAGGTTCATTCAAGAAGGACGTGGTAATTCTAAATTGCCTATATTCATTAACGAGCTTTCTGGGGGGGGGGGGGGGCTTTCAATCAGGGGTGCATCAATTTTCCAAAAATCCAGAAGACACTTCAAAATTCTAGTGTCACGTGAAACAGGTGGTATACTGAGGGTCAAAATATATTAGATGTTACTGTAAAATATTTAGTCGCCATGGCGACCTGGCGCTTAGGATTTGTGCACCTCAGGTTTAATTTTTTTAAGCCTGACGACGGAAGTACAGTACGGGTACAAATGGCGTCACAATTCCAGTCTTTCGCAGTTTCCTTGCATGTGATTTTATTCGTCTTTCCATTAATTACAATTATTTGTGCCAGACATTTCTTACACAAAGATACCAATAAGCCTGTCTAATCTGAAGAAGCAGACTGATTAAGGTCAATTTTACACGCCGAGTGACTCGGGTCCACTGTAAAATGACGGCGCAGACTGTACTTCGGTTGGGCATCCATATTCACCCATAGACCTACGGACAGCCAAAGTCAAGTTTCTGGTATGGGCAAGTCCTTTGCGTATTTAGCTACTACACTACGTCCTTCCACCCTCCGCAACCTAAAACCACTCTACACTACATATATATATATATATATATATATATATATATAAAACTCAGTTCGTACCTCGCAAAGAACACACTGTGCTTCCATTAGAAAGATAATCGGTTATGTTATATTGGCTGCTTATCGAAAGAATCATATAAAAACACTATGCGAACAAAAGGCGGAGTTTTAGCGTTAAACCTGGCAGTATATATACTAACCACTCATCTTTAAAAGGTTAAACAATGCAGTTACGTTATTCGTATACACGGTTCAAAATTTATTTGTACTGCAATGAGGAGGCTAGAAACTTGAGACTGTTGCTGTTATTAAGCCATTCTTCGGCGATCAACATGTTATTCATTGGCATTCTGATTGAAGGGCTTTATTGTCAACTAACATAAAAAAACACATGGTGTCAGGTGTTTTATTTCATAAGGTATATCACTTACACAGAACAAATCAGTTAGGCCTTAAAAGGTTGTTCTCAAACCCTGGAATCTTCAATGCGATGTCCTCAAATCCCTCAGCTTCAACCACGGATCCCAGTCGTCTAACTATCGACCCAACCACAAATCGATTATACAGTTCATGATACTCGAACCGGGTACCTCCCGCACACAAGTCTAGAGTGTTATCGCCGTACCAGCCTGCCCGGTGATATTTATAAGAATCCTACAAACCAGCAAGAATTAAAATGTAATTATAAATCGTAATGAATGCAAAAGCGGTTCATCATGCAGCTTGTCCTTTGAATAAGGCTACATTATACTTCATCCATTCCATGACCAGTGTATTATAAACATTATTGGATGGAATGGCTGCAGTAGCAGATAACCTAATCATCTTTCCGCTCGTCTAAATAACATCTTAAGTTGAAAAGAATAAGATAATTTAAACAAAAAAAATACAGCGTTTGTCCTGTAAGTTTAATAATGGGCTTGCAAATGGCCGGTTGTGTCCACAGCTACAATCCGATATGCATAGACAGGCCGGTAAATTTCTCCCTCTTCGAGGAAATGACTGCTTTATTTTCCGAGTACAACCAGAGGCTCCGAAGTCCCGAATATGCGATCGATTCCCGGTTCACGACACGGTAATTTTATACATTCGCATAGTAGATCCATCATAGTGAATGTCTGAAATAATGCAGGTGTTGACAGTCACAGGCTCTTATTGACAGGCCAAGCACGACGGAGAAGTTCGAAACGGTACGATAACTTTAACGAATCGTAATAACAGAATAACCGAAACTATCAACAGCGACAAAGATGGACATCATCGCGTGTGACAAGTAGGCTAAACTAACTCCATGCAGCAGAGTCCTTCTTCAGAAACTAACCGGTTCGCAGCTAGTCAAGAAATTCTCCGCATTTTATGAAACCCGAAGGTTCATTACCGCATTCACTAGTCACCAACACCTGACCCTATCCTGAGCCAGATAAATCTAGTCCATGCCTCCCCATCCCGATCCTTAAAGATCGTTTTAATATTATCCTCCTGGTCTATCAATGGTCTCTTTCCATCAGGTTTTCCCACCAAAATTTTGTACGCATCTTTCCTCTCCCCATACGTGCTACATGCTCCGCGCATCCCATTATTCTTGATTTGATTATCCGAATACGTAATATTTGGTGAGTACAGATCATAAAGTTCCCCTTTATGATGTGGTCTTCTCCACTCCCTTCTCACCTCATCCCTCTTAGGCCCAAGTATCCTCCTCAGCACTCTATTCTCGAACACTCTCAGCTTCAGTTCCTCCCTGTATATGCGCGACAAAGTTTCACACCCATACAAAACAACACATCATGTAGGCTATCACATTTATACATTAACAGTCGCAGGAAACTCTAAATCCAACATAATCCAAAGACAACATGTATTTTCATTTAATGTCAAAAAATATAAAAATTCAGTAACTCCAAATCACAAGAAGTTGGTCACCCCTGTCCCGTACGTTCCTATAAATACTGCAACATTTTAAAGCGGTGTGTACAACTGTCTGCTTTACTTGACGCGCCAAATAAGCGCTCAGAGCTACTTCCGCGGTTTCCACAACTAGCAAGATAAACAGAGGGCAGATGGTTGGTCCGACGTGGCTGGAGAGAGGACAAAGTGACTGGGGTTATACACGTTAGACGGAACTAGCAAACACACACACACACGTCAGACGGAACTAGCACGCGCACACACATACACGTTAGACGGAAGTAGGAAACATACATGCACGTTAGACGGAACTAGGAAACACACTTAAAGTTAGACGGAACTAGGTAACACACACGTTAGACGGAAGAAGGAAACACACATACACGTTAGACGGAACTAGGAAACAAACGTACATGTTAGATGGAAGAAGGAAACACACATACACGTTAGACGGAACTAGGAAACAAACGTACACGTTAGACGGAAGTAGGAAACACGCATGCACGTTAGACGGAACTAGGAAACATACTTAAAGTTAGACGGAACTAGGTAACACACATACATGTTATACGGAACTAGGAAACACACATATACGTTAGGCGGAACTAGGAAACACACATACACGTTAGGCAGAACTAGGAAACACACTTAAAGTTAGACGGAACTAGGTAACACACATACATGTTATACGGAACTAGGAAACACACATATACGTTAGGCGGAACTAGGTAACACACATACATGTTATACGGAACTAGGAAACACACATACACGTTAGGCGGAACTAGGAAACACACATACACGTTAGGCAGAACTAGGAAACACACATATACGTTAGGCGGAACTAGGAAACACACATACACGTTAGGCAGAACTAGGAAACACACATACACGTTAGGCGGAACTAGGAAACACACATACACGTTAGGCAGAACTAGGAAACACACATACACGTTAGGCGGAACTAGGAAACACACATACACGTTAGGCGGAACTAGGAAACACACATACGCTAGACAAAAGTGGAAACAAACACACGTTAGACGAAATTGGCACTCACAATTGGGGGGAAACACAAATACGTTCAGTGGAATTCGAATTTGCAGTCCGAGGCATTATACAAGGTTATTACCTCACGTTGCACAAATAGATGGCCAATTTTCAAACCATTCTGTATAGCGGCAGAAAGCCCAACGGTTACTGCTAGTCCAATCTACCATAAGTCGGGGTCCAAGCAGTTTTATTTCAATGTATTGAAGTTAATATTCGGGGTTTACTAACCACACTTAAACAACGTGTTAGAAATTGTGTCCTTCGGCTCGCAGACACACATCACACCTAACAAACACGTTGTTCATTGTACGTTGAATTTGTGTCGGCGAAATGTCTGTTTCTTCACATCGTCTTCATTGAGGATTATCACTACAGGCCCACGCTTTATTCTTTAAAATGCCTCACACGTGAAAAATCTACAGCTTATGCTTAGCGGAGGCTACAGTCCCCTGCTTATTATTCTATCACCAAAAACACGCTGTCAACAACATGCAGAACTGCTTGCAATCTGAGTCTTGGACTGTCTTGCTGAAATAAGTGCACAGGCGCCCTCATAGCCGAGCAGGTGATAAAAAAAATGGTGTCAAAATGTATGCAACATTGATGTGAATTTATGGTCGCACGAAAAAAATAGGCCAACACAGGAACCTTAACATTATCTAATGACAGTAGAGTGACATGGGATTTCTGTAGACCAATACCTGTGATTCGGCCGGTCCCAGTGGCCGCGTTGTCTACAGTATAGGCCTGCGGCCGCTCGCCTGCTGATAATGTGGGTTCGAATCCCACCGGGGGTGTGGATGTTTGTCTGTTGTGAGTGTTGTGTGTTGTCAGGTATAGGTCTCTGCGACGAGCTGATCACTCGTCCAGAGGAGTCCTACCGAGTGTGGTGCGTCGTTGTGTGTGATCTAGAAACCTCGTCAAAGAGGAGGCCATGGCCCACTGGGGGGATGTTGCTCCAAAAAAAAAAAAAAGTTATACAAGGAGTTCACGTACCCACTGAGAAGATACCAAGCTTCCCTGCTAACAAGAATGAGAATGTGGTCTATTTCTTTCGTCTGAATTAACAACATTTATATTAGCGTCTTGCGACAAACGCCCATATTGCAATGCTCTTGCCATTGAGGATGAACGCGGACTTCACGATTACAAGTATGTAACAATCTGCGACAGATTTGGTGTAGCGGGTCGCTGAGACAGCCACGTTTCATGCGATAATATAGGCGAAGCCGACAGGAAGTGCCCAACGATATGGGCCAGATAAAATACGGACTCTAGTTTCTATCAATCCCTATCAGTGAGCAAGTATCCCGACACCAGTTCCACTCCTGGCCCTTTTAAGCCTATTGGCTACTTTATGTATCACCAGGTTTCACATTCAACAATTCAGTGGACAACACGCCACTTCTAGACTCTCGGCCCGAACTCAGCCTATCTTGAGTGACATTTTCGTTAGCGAACTCAGTCCCTCCCAAGGATCAGCGTCACAAATTATGCTACAAACGCTTTCTCCCACATCTTTTCCAATTCATTAACGGCCTGCCAGTTCCGCCGGCCTTAGCCAACGCGAGGCCCTATTGCGATCATTGTGGTGGGCCCCTGGAAGTTACAGTGTACAGACATGTGCATACGCAACGTATTGTTTGTTTAAATCAATCATTTGTTTTGTACTCTCAACACAAAATCAGTCCGACAGTTTTGTGTGGTATCACACTGCGTATTTTTAAAAATTACTAATGTGCATATCCCCCATTAGCGCGGGGCCAGATTGCTTCAAATCTGGCCAAATGGCCTAAGGCCGGCCCTGAGTCAACAATCTGACAATGAACGCCAATTTGCGAATATAATAGGTATTGAACGGTTTTAGGGGCGTTCGCAAAATTTCGAAAAGCAAGGAACAACACGGTTCCCACGTACGGAATTTCACGACATTTTATATTTCAGTACTGTTTGAAAATCTGTCGTGAAAATTCAAGTTGTGAAGTTTGTACACTTATTACAATATCTCTCTGAATTCTTCTTAGAACGAGGCATGTTTCACATGAAAGTTTTAAAGAAAACAACACACATCTTATGTTCAATACTTTTTTTTCCCGAAAATCATGTAGTTTATAATACAAAGTGGAAACATACTGTACAGCAGGACAGACCACATATGGCAATATATTACGGCCCACGCGCTCTGCATACTGGATAAGTAAAGCTACAGACACACACTCAGAATAGGTAATACTTATTGCTTTCCCACGACAACAAAGGTTATAAGAACGCGCCTCGATATTATGTTACACGTACTGTACACTGCCTGCCTTGTTCTCCTCTCCAAGATGTTCAGAAGTCTAAAACGTAATGACAGGAGGCCATGCCATTCCCAAACTCAGAACAGGGGCGAAAAGTTAATCGTGGTGTTCGTTGATATGCTGGTGGAGAAAATTCAGTTTCACTTCACAGGTCTTCACATCACAAACATGTCACACGGTAATTTACCTTTCTCCCTCCAAGCGTCATACTGAGTTCTTAAGAAAAATTCTTATACCACAATAAATGGAACAGCCAGAATAATTTCTCACCAGATAATCGTGTTATAATTTCCCCCCTTTCCGTCATGACAACGTCTATTCAGTTTCGGAGACACTAATATCTACTTAAGGCTGTGCCTCTACTCAGCCATCTCACTGTCAGGTAGAAGACAACATCCGTCATATTCCAATCCGACTTAATTAAAAAAATGTCGCAATCGACAGTGGTTCAAACAATTGCGTCCATGCAGTTCACTTTTAAATTCAGTGTCCGCAACGTCTGCCATACTTTCGTAGCACAGGCCCTTTTGATAACTAATGAAAAGCAGCACCATCGCACCGTCAGAGTTCCCGTTCCTGCAACCTCATATAATCGTCCTACTACGTCGGTCTTTCTGCCCCCATCGGTTGTCACACATAAATTTTTCCCAGTCCATTCCCAAAGATGTGTTTCCATTGCGTAATTTCAGGCTTCCGCTGCGGTGTAAATGAGATCTGCACTCTTTTGAGATTTTACGCAGCGTAGAAGGGGGGAGACCTAGGCGTAGATGGGCGGATAATATTAGAAAGGATCTCCAGGAGGTGGGATGTGTGTATATGGACTGGATTGGGCTGGCCCAGGATAGAGACAGGTGGCGGACGCTTGTCAGTGCGGTAATGAACCTTCGGGTTCCGTAAAAT